>Ga0114950_10000272_pt1 | contig 33861 bp, 34 predicted proteins | sample N075metaG_FD_83503 | JGI IMG/M metagenome (GOLD analysis project Ga0114950, IMG submission 83503) | Deep subsurface microbial communities from Kermadec Trench to uncover new lineages of life (NeLLi) - N075 metaG | ecosystem: Environmental > Aquatic > Marine > Ocean trench > Sediment | place...
CGCATTGGTGATGAGTTTGCGCCGGCCGGAAAACGCGTGGCGCAGCACCAGGTCGAGGCGACGTGAATCGTTAAGCGGAAGCTTTGCGCGGCGCGGCGACAGCCGGACTACCGAGGAGAACACTTTTGGTGGCGGGGTAAAGCTCGTCGGAGCCACATCGAACAACGTCTGGACCTCGCAGTGGTACTGGGTGACCACCGTCAGTCTTCCCCAGGCTTTGGTTCCCGGTACCGCAGCCAGACGCTCGGCGACCTCGCGCTGCAACATGAAGTGCATGTCGCGGATCGACCCGGTATGGGCAAACAGCCGTATCAGCAGAGGCGTAGAGATGTTGTAGGGCAGATTGCCGACAACGCGCCAGTCACCGTCGCTGAGCAATTCATCCAGCGGAACCTTCAGAATATCGGCGTTGACGAAGTCGATGTCGGGATAGCGAGCCTGCAGCTGTGGAACCAGATCGCGATCGATCTCCACGGCGAGGTAGCGACCGGGCTGTCCGTACAGCTCGGCGGTCAGCGCGCCGCGGCCCGGGCCGATCTCCAACAATCGCTCGTCAGGTTTGAGGTGCACCGCCGCGGAGATCCGCGCAAGCACCGCTTTGTCTTTGAGGAAGTGCTGACCGAAACGTTTGCGCGCCCTCATTCAAGAAAGCTCTGCCGCCAACGCCAGGGCGGCGGCAAAGCTGCCGCTGTCGGCGCTTCCACGACCGGCTAGATCCAACGCCGTTCCATGATCGACCGATGTGCGCACGAACGGCAAGCCCAGGGTGACGTTCACCGCCCGGCCGAATCCCACGTGTTTGAGCACGGGCAGACCCTGATCGTGATACATGGCCAGCACGGCGTCGGCCTTACTCAGCATGGCCGGCGTAAACAGCGTGTCGGCGGGGACCGGTCCGGTGATCGCCTCGCCGCGCTCGCGCCTCGCATCACACACCGGGCCAATGACGTCGAGCTCCTCGCGTCCCAGATAACCACCTTCCCCGGCGTGTGGATTCAACCCGGCGACCAGTACCCTCGGATGCTCAATATGAAACTGGTCGCGCAGCGCCTGCATGAGCAGCTCAAGGCAGCTGTCCAGCAACGCAGGAGTTATGGCGTCTGCGACTTCACGCAGCGCTAAATGGGTGGTCGCCAGTGCCACCCGCAAATCGCCCGCAACCAGCAGCATCAGCACGTCGCGGGCGCCGGTGTAAGCGCGGAAGAACTCGGTATGGCCGGTAAAGGCGATGCCAGCATCGTTCAGAATCGACTTCTGCACCGGCCCCGTGACCACCCCGGCAAAAGTAGCGTTCAGGCAACCCTGTGCAGCCGCGCGCAACGTCTCCAGCACATAGGCCGCATTGCGCACATCGAGCTGGCCCGGCGTGACGTCGGCCGCCAACCCAACGTGCTGCACCGTCAGGCCACCGGCAGCAAAGGTCGGGTCGGAAAGATTCTCGTCAAGGCGAAGCTCACAGCCGAGCTTGCGGGCCCGCGCTTGCAGGAGGTCGGCGTCCGCAATGGCGATCCAGGGGGTTGTTCGTCCGGATTGGCTGAGCGCGACGAGCAGATCCGGGCCGATCCCCGCTGGCTCTCCAGGGGTTATGGCAAGGGCGTGTGGCACACGCGCTACAACCTCATCTCCACGAATGCTTCGTCGCGCAGTTCCTTCAGCCATACCTGCAACTCCTCGTCGAAGCGCCGCTTGTGCAGGATCTGCGTGGCCATGTTGCGACGGGTCTCCTCGCTCATGTCCTGCTCGCGACGTTCCTGGATTTCCAGCACGTGCCAGCCGTAATCAGAGCGAAACGGCTCGGAGAGGGATCCGGTTGTCGTTGCGTTCATCGCTTCGACAAACGATGGCACGAACTGGTTGCCGCCGGTCCAACCCAGATCCCCGCCGTTCAAGGCGCTGCCCGGATCCTCAGAAAACTCAGCCGCAAGCGCCACGAAATCCTCACCGGCTTGCAGCCGCGAGGCAATCTCGCGAATCAGTTCTTCGGTTTGTTCTTCCGTGCGGATTTCCGAGGTCTGCACCAGAATATGCCGCAGCAAGGTCTGTTGCTCACGCTGCATGCCGGCGCCACGCTGCTCCAACAGCTGAACGATGTGAATGCCGCTGGCGCTGGCGACCGGGTCGGCAGTCTCGCCGGGCTCGAGTTCGAGCACCTGGTCGGCAAACAGGGTCGGCAGCTCTCCGGCCCTGCGCCAGCCGAGATCACCACCCTCGAGCGCTCGTGCACCCGCAGATCGGGCGACCGCCACCTCGGCGAAATCGGCCCCGTCGCGCAGCTCGCGCACGATCTCGATGGCGGCCGCGTCGGCTTCGGCTCTGACTTCTGGCGTTGCCCTGTCGTCGATGGTCAACAGAATATGGCCAACCCGGAACTCATCGGACAACAGCTGCTGGTAATAGGGTGAGGTCAACAGGTCGTCGATGTCCTGGTCGCTGATGGTAATGCGCCGGCTCACGTGGTTGCGCTGCAGGCGTTGAATGACCATCTCCTGGCGAATCTCCTCGCGGAACTCCACGTAGCTCACGCCATCGGCGGCCAAAGCCTCGCGAAACTGGTCCAGGCTCATGCTGTTCTGTTCGGCGAAGGACATCACCGCGCGGGTCAAGTCCTCGTCGTTCACCCGCACACCGCGGCGTTCGGCTTCCTGCATCTGCAGGCTCTCCAGAACCAACCGCTCCATGAGCTGGCTGACCAGAATGTCATTGGGCGGCAGCTGTGCATCGTTTGCCGCGAACTGCTCGCGAATTCGCTTCAATCGGGCCAACAGCTCTGATGACAGCACCACGTCATCGTCCACCACCGCGACGATGCCGTCGAGCTCAACGTAGTCGGCCGTGGCCTGCAGGGTCAGCATCGACAGCCCGAGTGCGCAACTGATGAGCCAGAGCACGGCTCGCCTAATAGCCATTCATCGTCTCCGTCGTATATCCTCTGATGCTCTTCTGCAGCACCGACTCGAGCGCTGTGCCAACGCCAGCCAGGCCTTTGAACACGATCTGCAGAAAGATGCCAGTGTCGGTGTCTATGTTTTCTATATTCGCAGCACTGGGACTGTCAATGAACTGGCGCACCACCAGCCGAACCTGCAAACAGCAGTCGTTGTACTCGATTCCTCCCATTCCCTCAATGGTTCGGTTGCTTTTTAGATCATAGTTCCAGCGCCCGATCAGCCCGTAATGACGGCTGATGGGCCAGTACACGGAAACATCGGTCTGATCGACCCGGCTTACTTTGCGGTTGCGATAGCCGAGATTGAAGATGTGTCGGTTATTCGTGCGGTACTGGAGGGCCGCGGCGGCTTCGTCCACCTCGTTGTCGGCTGAGTCCCATATCATCGTGCCCGTGAGGTACCAACCGCGGCGGAAGCTCCACCAAAGCTGACCCGCCAGCGCCGAGCTGGCGTGTTTGTCATCATCCGTTGGCGCGCCGACCAAGGTCACCTCGCGGTCACGAAAATAGATGATCTCGCCGACGCTCGCGCGCAGATATTGACGGCCGCTGCGCGCATCGACGAATCGCGTCGTTACACCCACCGACACCTGGTTGGCATCACCGATCCTATCCAGGCCGGAAAATCGGTTGTCGCGGAACAGCTGGCCATAACCAAACGTCAAGGTACTCGTATCGAAACGCGGCAGGTTCTGCTGATCAGCGAACTCCTGATATAAATAGAAAGCCCGGGGTTCGAGCGTTTGCACCAGCGCGGTACCGAACCAGTTCAGACTACGCTCGAAAAAAAGCCCGGCGCCAACGCTGCCCATAGCGATCGCTCGATCCGGTTTCGCCTCAATTCCTAACGGCACATCTTTCAAATCGTACTCGGTGAACCGGTAGCCGCCAGCCAACGTGAGGAATCCCCAGGGCCAGGTGAACGGCATCCGCACCCGCGGCTCCAGATGCAGGCGCTCGCCCACCACCGCGGTGAAGCCGGAGAGATCTTCGTTGTCGCGGGTGAAGGCGGCCCACTCCGCCGCCAGGGAGTATTCCAAACCTCCCGGCAGCGATCCGTCGTAGCTCACCTGCAGCTCTGGCAAGCGCCGATACGGGTCCACCGTGATCTCGTCGAGGCGCTGAAACTGCTGGACCCAGAGCCTGGCATGCAGTCCGCGCGCGCTGTAGCGGATCTCCCCTCGGCGTTCCAGGTGGATCTGGCTGGATACCTCCAGGTCGGCTCCCAGATCGCGAAAGTAGTCGCGATCGCTGACCGCGGTGTAGTCCACATAGGTGCGAAACCTGCCTAAGCTACCGAGATGATCCATGGCGTACAGCCAACGGTCGGCCGGCGCGAACTCACCGCTCAACACCCCCGCAGCCACCATTTCCTCAAAGTCGTCCCTTTCGAACACACCGTCGTACAGATCGTCATCAGGCAACAACGCGGCGCTCAGCGTGGTCTGCTGCCAACGGCTAAGATGCCGGAATTCGGCCGCGAGGCCCGCGCCGCGCTCGGCAATGTAGCGCGGCATCAAGGTGGCGTCGTAGTTTGGCGCCAGATTCAGATAGTAGGGCAGCGTAACGTCCAGGCCGTCGTCACTGGCAACCTTCAGGGTCGGAAACAGGAATCCGGACTGGCGTTCGTCGCTGACCGGAAAGCGGATGTAGGGCGTGTAGAAGATCGGCACGCCTTTCAAGCGCAGCACCGCGTTCCGAGCTTTGGCGAACAGCGCACCTTCTTCAACCTTCAGCGTGGAAGAGGTTATGCGCCAACCGTTGTTTCCCGGCTCACAACGGGTGAACGTGTTTTTGCTGATGGTGAGCGTGCCCGCCTCGTTGCGGTCCACTGCCTGCGCAGCGCCACGAATGTCGGCATCGAAAAGCAGAAACTGTACGTCGTCGAGCACGGCGACTTGTGTATCAAGGTTCATCGTGGCGCGGGCGCCCTGCAGGGCAACCTGGGGCTCCTGAACGAAAACGCCACCGCTCAAGGTAACCTCCCGGGTATTGCGATCCAGGGTCGCACGTTCGGTCTCTAACGTTCTGTTGCCCTGACTGATCGCTACGTCACCCGACAGCACCACCTCACCGTTTAACCAGTACTCGGCCGCACGCGCTTCGGCTTGCAGGGGATACTCGCTGGTGTCGACTGACCTGGGATACGGAAAACTCGGTTTCAGGTAGGCGCCTGCACAGTACGCGGGCAACCGGGCCGCCTGACCCGCAGGCAGAGATGCCCGCGGTTTCCAGTACCTTTCCACCAGGGATTGTTCAGCGTGGGCAGTACCGATAGCAATCAACGCCCACAAAATTACCGGTATCAGCTTGGCAACGAATCGGCACAGACCGTAGGGGCAACGCGACATGGTGGCGGATGATAAAAGATTTGCCACCCCGGGAATAATGACGGCGGGGTTACAATGTCCACATGCAACCCCAGACCATGGCCCCCGAGCTTTCCCGATGGACCGCAGACCAACTCAGCGGGCTGGGCTATCGGAACGATTTCAGGCCCGAAGCGCTGCTGGCGGAGGCCAGCCACCGGCACTTCTATCGCATTCACGCGCGTGACACCGCCCGCGGCGAGCAGACAAACCGACCGACGTTCGTCGTCATGTGCTCGCCACCGGACAAAGAGAACAACGACCAGTTCGTGCGTCTGGCTGAAGTGTTCGCCAGCCACGGCATCGGCGTTCCCGAAATCATCGCCAAAGCCACGCAGGCAGGCTATTTTCTGCTTTCGGATCTCGGCCGACGCCAGTTCGATGATACCTATGAAAGCACCGACCGCGATCAGGCGCTGGCGGCCGGCATCGACACGCTCATAGGCATTCAATCCATCAGCGACCCCTGCGTACCGAGCTATGAAGCCCAGCGGTTTCGCGACGAGCTGAACATATTTCGCGAATGGTTCGTAGAGGCCTGGCTGGCCGAAGCGTTCCCCTCCGACGACCTCAATGATGTGTTCGAGCGCCTGGTGGCCAACGCCCAGGACCAGCTGCAGTGCTGTGTGCATCGCGACTTCCACTGCCGCAACCTGCTGTTTACGCCGGACAACGGCGGCCACCGGGTGGGTGTGGTAGATTTTCAGGACGCTCTTGTCGGGCCGGTGAGCTACGACCTGGCGTCCCTGCTGCGCGACTGTTACTTCCGCTTTTCCGAATCACAGATCGCCCGCTGGCGCAGTTACTATCTGCAGCACACGCCGTTCAACCTGGACCCTGACGAGTTCGCCGTGCATATGGATCTCACGGCGGCGCAAAGGCAGCTCAAGGCCGTGGGCATCTTCGCGCGCCTACAGCTGCGAGACGGAAAACCCAGCCACCTGCCCTACATTGCGCCCGTGTTGTCACAGCTCGAGGCGCTCGCCGGCGGCCATCGCGAGCTTGCACCGCTGCAAGCCCACCTGACCCGCTGGCACCGCGACGTGGAGGCCCGGTTGGGGCCAGGCGCATGAAAGCCATGATCCTTGCCGCGGGAAAAGGCGAACGGCTGCAACCGCTGACCAACGAAACGCCCAAACCGATGTTGGAGGTAGGTTCGGAACCGTTGATCGCTCATCAGCTGCGCTGGCTGAAAAGCGCAGGCATTACCGACGTGGTGATCAACCTGCATCATCTGGGCGAGCAGATCGAGGCGTTCTGTGCGGATGGTCGAGCGCTTGGGGTCAACATTGTCTACAGCCACGAAGAGGCGCTGCTGGAAACCGGCGGCGGCATCGTCAACGCCCTGGCCAAGCTCGGTGACGAGCCGTTCACGGTATTGAACGGCGACATCTACACCGATTTTCCATTCGCCAGTCTACCGTCAAGCCCTCCAGGCTGGGCCGACCTGCACCTGGTGTTGACGCCCAGGCCTGCGTTCCGCAAGCACGGTGATTTCGACTACGGCAACGGCCGGATCACGGCGCGTGGCGAGGGCTTCGTGTACTGCGGCATCGCTCTGCTGCGGCCGGAGCTGTTCAGCACTATGAAAATTGAGCCATTTTCGCTGCAAAGCACATTTTTCCAGGCCGTGCAGCAGGGCAAGGCCTCGGCCCAGATCTGGGAGGGTTACTGGACCGACATCGGCAACCACAGCCAGCTGCAAGCCGTGAACGAGCACCTGAGAAGTTAGCCCTTTAAGTTTTGAGCGCTCCACCATGCTCGCAACATGGCGAGCTCGAAATTGCTGCACAATCGCTGGCGCGTTAGTTCGACTCGAACCGCGCTGAGTACGCTGAGTACTCTTTTGTAGAGCAAGCACGCTAGAATGTGCCGCCTATGAGCTATTGGATTGCGCCCTCAATTCTGTCCGCGGACTTTGCCCGCCTGGGCGATGAGATCAATGCGGTACTTTCTGCCGGCGCCGACCTCATTCATTTTGACGTCATGGACAATCACTACGTGCCGAACCTGACCATCGGTCCCCTGGTGCTGGCGTCGCTGCGCAAGGCGGGCATCACGAGCACGATGGACGTGCATCTCATGGTGAAACCGGTGGACCGGCTCATCGGCGATTTCATAGCCGCAGGCGCCGACATCATCAGCGTGCACCCCGAGAGCACCGAGCACCTGCACCGGACTTTGGGCCTCATCCGCGAAGGCGGCGCAAAGCCGGGCATCGTGTTCAACCCGGCAACACCGCTGACGGTGCTCGGCGAAGTGCTCGAGCAGGTGGATCTGGTGCTCGTGATGTCGGTCAACCCCGGTTTCGGCGGCCAGGAATTCATTGCTTCAAGCCTCGACAAGATTCGCGACGTTCGCTCCCTGATCACTGCCAGCGCGCGCGACGTGCGCCTGGAGATCGACGGCGGCATCAAGGTCGACAACATCGCGCTAGCCGCCCAGGCCGGCGCAGATACCTTCGTTGCCGGTTCCGCCATTTTCGGCAGCAACGACTACGCCGCCACCATTGCCGCCATGCGCGACGCGCTCGGCTCGATAGACGGTTGAAACCCTACCCGGGCTATCTGTTCGATCTCGACGGTACGCTCGTCGACACCGCCCCGGACCTCAACGCGGCACTCGGCTTCGCGCTGGTCAAGCACGGCTTTCAAGCGGCCGACGAAGCGCTGACCAAGCGCTGGATCGGACACGGTGCCAAAGCCATGGTGGAGCAGGCACTCGGCCATCAGGATCAGCCCGTTGATGACGCCCCCATCGTTTTGAGCACGTTCCTTAATTACTACGAGAAGCATGTGGCCGATCTGAGCCGGCCATACCCCGGCGCACTCCACGCGCTAGGCGCGTTGCAGGAACGCGGCGCGCTGCTCGGGGTGGTCACCAACAAGAGGACCACGTTCAGCCTTGCGATCCTGAGCGCGCTGGGCATGCGCCAGCACTTCGAGGTGGTCGTCTGCGGCGACACCTGCCCCTCGCCCAAACCCGCAGCAGACCCTGCCCTGCACGCCTGTCGAGCTCTGGGCTTAGCGGCCGCCGACGCGCTCTTCGTCGGCGACTCCCAGACCGATGTCTTGTGTGCGCGCGCGGCGGGGTGCCCCATCGTCTGCGTGCGCGAGGGCTACAACCAAGGGGTACCTGCGGAAAAGCTCGGCGCCGACGCCGTGATTGAATCGCTTTCGGACCTCGTTTAGGCTTCGCAGCCGCAACATCTCTTGCTCAAGCTTATGGATGCCAGACCGCACACCCCTAGCCAGAAACGTTGGCGACGCCCCATCAGCGCAACATAGGGGCGCTACCCGCTGCCAGGGCCTAATGCACCGTGGGCGCGGCTAGCCGCATCCAGTCCTTCTACAAGAGATCACCATGAACCCGGAACAATTCGCACAGCTGGCCGAGGCAGGTTTCAACCGGATACCGGTCGTAGTCGAAACCCTGGCCGATCTGGACACACCGTTGTCGACCTATCTGAAGCTCGCCAAGGGCCCGTATTCCTATCTTTTAGAGTCCGCCCACGGCGGCGAAAAATGGGGCCGTTATTCCATCATCGGCCTGCCCTGCAAAACCGTGCTCAAGGTGCGCGGCCACCACATCACCATCGAGACCGATGGCAAGCTTGTCGAAGAGCTGGATAGCGACGATCCTTTGACCTTTATCGAGTCTTTTCAGGCGCGCTACAAGGTCGCCGAGCTGCCGGACCTGCCGCGGTTCTACGGCGGCCTGGTCGGCTACTTCGGCTACGACAGCGTGCGCTACGTGGAAAAGCGGCTTGCGATGAGTGCGCCTCCCGATCCGTTGGGGACGCCCGACATACTGCTCATGGTGTCTGAAGAGGTGGTGGTGTTCGACAACCTGCGGGGCCGCATGCAACTGATCAGCGTGATCGATCCCAGCGATCCCGGCATCCTCAAGCGCACCCTGGAACACCTGCAGGATCGCGCTCAAGCACTGCACCAGGCGGTACCACCCATTCCGGATACCTCCACAAACCAGCCGGTGCTGGAAAGCGATTTTGTCTCGGGGTTCGGCGAGGAAGGTTTCAAACGGGCGGTGGAGAACATCCGCGACTACATCCGTGCCGGTGACGTCATGCAGGTGGTGCTGTCTCAACGCATGTCGCTGCCGTTTGGTGCCGACTCGATCAATTTGTATCGCGCGTTGCGCAGCCTCAACCCGTCGCCCTACATGTACTTCATGGACCTCGATGATTTCCAGATCGTCAGCTCCTCGCCGGAGATCCTGGCACGCCTGGAAGATGGCAAGATCATCAACCGACCGCTGGCCGGCACCCGACGGCGCGGCTACACGCCCGAAGAAGACCTGGCGATGGAGGAAGAGCTGCTTTCAGATCCCAAGGAGCTCGCCGAGCACCTCATGCTCATCGACCTTGGTCGCAACGATGTCGGCCGCGTAGCCAAGATCGGCTCTGTGGAGGTCACCGAGCAGTTCGTGATCGAGCGCTACTCTCACGTCATGCACATCTCCAGCAACGTGGTGGGTGAGCTTGCCGAAGGCAAGACCGCCATGGACGTGCTACGCGCTACATTGCCCGTAGGCACACTGTCCGGGGCCCCCAAAATTCGGGCCATGGAAATCATCGACGAGCTCGAGCCGGTCAAGCGCGGCATTTACGGAGGCGCGGTGGGCTATCTCGCCTGGAACGGCAACATGGATACCGCCATCGCTATTCGCACCGCCGTGATCAAGGACGGCATGTTGTACATTCAGGCCGGCGGCGGCGTGGTGGCGGACTCCGTGCCTAGGCTGGAATGGAAGGAAAGCATGAACAAGGGCCGTGCGATATTTCAGGCGGCAGCCATGGCCGAAGCGCGGCTGGAGAATCTGGAGTAGCTAACACCAGCGCATTGTGCCGCCAAGCATTGCGGTATTGGCTTAGTCTGGTGGCGTGTAGACCCTGGCGCCACGCACGTCGATCTCCCATGTGTGAAAATCGAATCTCGTTCGGGAATGTGGGCGCCAAAGTGAGCGTTGAAGGAGCCAACGGGATCGCGCGCAGCCAAGGAATTAGAGACCGTAGCGTGTAGCGTGATATGGCGATGCGAAATTCGGTGCGGTCTGGTTTCCGAGTGGTCGATTTACCCGGCAACCAAAGAACACCGAGAAAGCTTCAGGTTGTTTTAGGCGTCCGGTTGTCGCCCGGACCGTCTCGGCAATGGCATTAAGGGGGAACTTTCGGTGTAGTCGAGCGCACGGTGGGCGCCGAGGGACTTGACGAGCTCAAGATGCCGCGTGTGAACGACCGCCGTCACGTGGGCACCGTAGGTAACAGGCGACATGCCGAAAACACAATCGCCCGGCTTAAACAACGCAACGTCCGGGCCAACCGTCTCGACCTTTCCGGCAAAATCCATACCGAGGATCGTGCGTTTGGGCCGTCGAAGCCCCCAGAACAGCCGGGCGAAAAGAGGCTTGGCCCGGAGCAGGCCGCAATCGGTCCCGCTGACCGTCGTTGAATGGCCCTGATCAACACCTCACCGGCGTTTGGTTCCGGCTTCGGCGCCAACAGCTTAGCTAGACTCGCAGATATTGTGCAGACGTGTCAGCGGACAGGCAGCCACATCGGCGCCTTGGCTGCAATGTCGTCTTTCCCCTGTTTAATGGACACCGAATGGGCAAAGCTGATTGATATGGACCATGTGGTGACGGAGAAGGCTGGCAGCATAAGCATAGTAGGCGTTGATGGCTGTCGGCTTGGCTGGTTGTGCGTCGAGCTCGCTGGGGAGCGGGCGACGGCGACTGTTTCGCCGGATGTGGCCGATGTCTGGGGCCGCTACCACGATGCTGATCTGATCTTCATTGACGTTCCAATTGGCCTGTGGGATTCGGGCCCTCAACAGCGAACGTGTGACCATAGAGCGCGTCAGATACTCGGGCCTCGACGTTCGAGTGTGTTCACGCCGCCCCTTCGACCATCGCTGGAATTTACAAGCTACGCCGATGCGTCGGCCCATAATCACCGCCTGAGCGGTCGAAAACTATCGAGACAGGCCTGGGGAATCGTGCCGAAGATCAAAGAAGTTGATCATTTCCTGTCCGGGCACCAGGCAGCCCATGGAGTGGTGCGTGAGGTACACCCCGAGGTCTTGTTTTGGAGCCTCAATGGTCGCGAACCGATGTCACATGCGAAAAAGAAACCACAGGGGCGCTGCGAGCGTGAACAACTACTGCTGAGGTACTGCCCCGAAGCGCTGCAAGTCATGCGCGACGTCCGAGCGCGATTTCTGAAGCGCGAAGTTGCAGACGATGATGTTCTGGATGCACTGGTTGCCGCTGTCTGCGCCCGAATCTGTGCCGGAGGCAATATGACGACATTTCCCGCCCGACCCGAGGTGGACCCGCAGGGGCTGCCGATGGAGATGGTTTACCCGCTGCTCTGAGGAATGAGTCCCGCTTTCGTCCGTTTCTGCGTTGGGAAACGACCAGGGCCTACGAATTAGCGCAGCAGGATGAGACGTGGAATGGCATCGCTGCCCGCCCACACTATCGCGTTTTGTCCAAAATGTGCGCCCACATCTTTTGACGCTTCAAGCCCAAGACCAACCGCGAGAAAGCTTTTCTCTTCGGGCCATTGGCCGGCCGCATCTCGCCCAACTCCCTCGATGAGGCGCGTGGTCTGTAGCGCAAGTGTCCGTCGCAAGCGCTCATGTGCCCTAGCGTTGGTACACGTAGTGTTCGGTTCGCTGAAGGGATTGTGAGCGGAAATGAATGCAGCGCAGCCGCACTCTGCTCCGTGGAGCAATTGTGCGAGTGGGCCGGAGTACTGTTCAACGCGCAGGCAAAAAGCGCCCGGCGATCCGCCAACCCAGTACTCGGTGGCCCGATATGCGGCAATCAGTTCCGGTGAGATCTCAGTAGGCACAAACAAAAAACCCTCCACCCTCGGGCTGCTCGGTGCTGGCTTGTTGGGACTCGCATGCATAAGACGCAGGCGAGCAGCCTAACTCCGATCAAACCAAGCCCCGCTTAGCCTAAGGCTTTGAATCACGGCTTTCGACCCATTCCGGCCAGCGGCTAAGCGCCTTGATCACGCTAGTTTGTTGCAGTGGGGCGGGAGGCAGGAAACAAGCTATGCGTCAACAATCAACGAAGGAACGACAAACAAACGCGCATAACGACCGACTTCCTTAACCGATGGAAATATCTCTGTCCGCTCCATGAACATGAATTGGACTCCCAACAACCAAGTCAGAATATCCTGCCGGGTCAGACTCTGACGCAGTTCGCCTCTCGACTCTGCTCTATCCAGAATTGGAGTCCAGTAGTCTATGTTAGAGGCCAGTATGTGCGGGTCAGCTGACGCAGCGTACGCCGTATATGGAACGTTTCCTGGTGCGATCAAGGTAGCCCAAAATTCGTTGCCCCGAATGAGTTCAACAGCTAGCTCTAACGAACGCACAACCTGGCGCTCGAAAGACCTCAACCTGATAACCTGATCCCATCGTCGTGCATTTATTTCATTCACCTCACGGAGGATGACGGCCGAGACCAACTCGGCTTTGTTACGAAAATATCTGTAGAGGTGCGGCCTTGGAAGTCCAACATCTTCGGCAACCATGTCAAGCGTGGTTTCGGCAAGGCCAGTCTTCTTGAATCTATACCGCGCTGCCTCTATCAGAATAGACCTGCGTTCACTTTTAGTTCGTCTTTTTGGAGGCACCAGATTACCTTCGCCTTGATATCAAGATTTATTCGGTTGAACTCATCTATTAGAAAGTGATACATTTAATGATAAATGTACCACAAAGGCCATTGGCTATGGAACCATTTAGCCCACTCGATCCTCGGCTAACGGTAGACCCTTACCCGCTTTATGCAGAACTTCGCAAGGCCGAACCTATCCACATGTCAGCTATGGGTGCCTACGTTCTGACCAGGTACGAGGATGTCAAACAGATGCTAACTGACAACCAAACGTTCCAACATCAATACGTGACGCAACAAAAAGCCCGAACGGGCGATGCCGTCTTACAGGAATCCTATTTCGATTACTTTAGACGGATGATATTCGTCCTCGACGACCCCGATCATCGGCGTATTCGGAAGCTTGTGCATAAGGCATTCACGCCAAAGCGAGTGCGGGAGCTTCGCGAGCGCACGATCTATATCGCCAATGATCTTATCGATCGGAAGAGCGACGTTCGAGAAATGGATTTTATCGCCGAATTTGCCTATCCATTTCCTATAAAAGTAATTGGCAGCATTCTAGGCATGCCCGAAGAGGACCATAAAAGAATTGGTGCATATGCAACCGCATTAAATCCAGTCCTGGAGTTTTTGCCGATGGGCGCTGAGGTATTGGCAAAAGCAAACAATGCCGTGGAAGAGCTGGTTGAATATTTCACAGTACTCGCGGCCAAGCGACGTGCTGAGCCTACCGATGACTTATTCTCGGCATTGGTCCATGCATCTGAGGATGACGAATCTTTGTCGAACAAGGAACTGATCGCCAATGCTATTTTGCTCTATGTCGCGGGTCATGAAACCACCGCAGGGGGAACGGGATTAGCGTTACTTTCGCTGCACCGAAACAGGCGACAACTTGAACGATTAAAGACCGATCCTCAGCGGCTCTCCAACGCGGTGGAAGAGCTCCTGCGCTATGACACGCCTGGACAAGGCACAGCTCGTGTGGTGACTTCAGACACGAGGTTTGGAGACACGACGATTAGTGCAGGTAGCATGGTACTCGGGTACATTGGTGCAGCAAATCGAGATCCCGACGCCTATTCAAAGCCAGACCAACTCGACATCGCGCGAGATTTCAACGTACAACCACGGCCACTAACTTGGGGCGGAGGCGCGCACCTCTGCCTGGGTAGACTCTTAGCACTCCAGGAAATCGAAGCGGCATTGGAAGTCTTTCTTTCTCGCTGCCCACATTTCGAGATATGTTGCGACCAGCCAGAGTTTCGTCCTACACCTCTAATGCGTGGGCTCGCCAATCTACCCATTCGCTGGTAGTTCCGTTCGATTTGCGTTGGGACGCCCGGTATTGCGGCTTCCAGTATGTCACTCGCGAATTGTCACCGATCTCTAACCTATGTCATTGTTATGGCCGTTGTTTACCTCAATGGGCAAGCCGTACTTGTTTGAAAGAAATAGTTAAGTAAAGGGAGTCTTTAGCATGACAAAAAGGGTTTTAATTTCAATTGTGGTATTGCTTGGTTCGGCGTTCACGCTTACAGCGACCGCGCAAGAAGCTCCGTCACCCCAAGAGCGGGCGGAGGATGCGACGGCAACCCGGCAGGCAGTGTTCAAATTGCTTAGATTCAATATTGGACCCATCGTTGGGATGGCCAAAGGAGAAGTGGAGTTCGACGCGGCCATAGCCGAACGCAACGCCAGACGTATCGCGGCACTCGCCCTCATGATTCCGGAAGTACTCGGTGCGATGGATACGCGGGAATTCGACGTGGAAACCGAGGCGCTGCCGATTGTCTGGGAAAAACCGAATGAATTGGCTGAGAAAATGCAGGCTCTGGTGGAAGCTGCCAATACCTTTGCTGATACGGCCGCAGGCGGCGATCAAGCGGCAACGTTGGCCGGGCTTCGGGCTCTAGGCGGTGCGTGCGGAAATTGCCACGATGTTTTTAGAGTAGATGACGACTAAAGCCTGTCCGGGAATATTTGCGCTAGCCAACCTCGTGCGCGTGAGCTGCTTTTTTTGATCGGCTAGTGTCGTTTAAAAAAAGCAGCCAGCGCCCGCTGATCCTCTTTTGTGAGTTTGCTGGTGTTGTGCTCAACGACTTGTTCCATTTCACCACCCACAAACTCACCGTCTGGTTTCACACCAAGAAAGAGAAAATACGTAAAGTCCTCTTCCGTCCAATCTGCGAGGCCCTGTGCATCAATCGGTTCGACCTCACCATCGCCAAGCGGCGCACCGGCAAATTCTCGATTGAAGTCGGGAATACCCAATGAATTACGCGGAGTATGACACTCACCACAATGGCCTAGATGGCGCGCAAGATAGGCGCCGCGAGCAAGCTGCGGGTCAGTTGCCTCAGTCCGCTGAGGCTTTGAACTCGCCGCGAGTTTGTTCCACCCGGCGAGCGTCCACCGTCGCAACCAGACTGGAACCTCATGCTCGGGGGCAGTGAATTCTACTGCGGGTAGAGATATCAGAAAGGCCGCGATATCCAGCGCGTCTTGGTCCGTTAGCCCAGCGTAGGAAAGGTATGGAAAGGCAGGAAAATAGAAACCGCCCCCCGGACTGCGACCGTGCTTGAGTGCCAACAGAAAATCTTGCCCGGTCCAGCTACCGACTCCGGTCGCAATGTCAGGCGTAATATTCGGAACGTAAAAAGTACCGAATTCAGATTCCAGCGCCAAGCCACCACTCAACGACTGAGGATGTTCACTACCCTCGTGACAGCTGACACAGCCCCCGGCATCAACCAGGTAACGGCCCCTTTCTATTGAATCTTCCGATTCGGGTATGCCAATGTCCGCAACTCGGGGCACCGCGAAGAGCCAATACAGCAACGCAATGGCTAGGATCAAACCTGAAGTCGCTATGACAGTACCTTTTCTCTGCATTCACGACTCGCCAACTAGTAGCACACCCACGAGGCGTCGCCGCCGTTGTAACAGCCACGGTCGGCGCGAGTTCGACAGCGTACTCGATTTACGCGCTCCAGGAACACCGTACACCAGCATCGCTGCGTAGAGGAACGCAGACGCACGGAGATACCAGGAGCGCACCAACCACCGTGACGTGTACCTTCGCTGACAGATTGAAGTAAGCTCGCATCCCGAGCAAATTTTTTCTGGGGGTCCTTTGAACATCGCCCACCGCTACCAAGACTATGCCGAAGCCTTCGAGGAGACCTACGAGGACGATGATTGGACTCGCATTGAACCCTTTTTCACCGAAGATGCGGTGTACAAAAGCCAAGGGGAAGACGCACATGGACGCGAGGCCGTGCTCGCGAAGTTGAAGGGTGGCGTGGACACCTTCGATCGCAACATGGACAGCCGTACGCCCGACTTTCAGCCGCCTACAGTCGAAGGCAACACCCTCACAATGGACTGGAAGGTCACCTATACCAAAGCGGGCTGCCCGGATCTCGTCATCTCCGGACGCGAGACCGCCGTGTTTGAGGGCGACCGCATAGCGCTTTTACGCGACGAGTTGGATCCGGCCGCAGAGGAAGCCATGGGCGATTGGATGGCTGCTAACGGTGCCAAGCTGCAGGCCTGACGCGGCATCCCCGAAAATATTTGGCCAGGAACGATCTCATGACGACCTACGATTTCGATGATCAAAATATTCCATGGCAACGGTTCGACGATTTCGATCACTTGCAATACTTCATCTTCGATATCGACCGAGAACGTCAAGTCGTCGACGTGCTATTCAAATTTGATGCCAATAAGCAGATCGTGCTTCACCGGCACAAGGCGCTCAATCACACGTTTGTAGTCAAGGGCGAACATCGCCTGTACGAACCCAACGGAGAGGTCAAGGAGGTGCGGCCGGTCGGTCGTTATACCGTCAACCCTGCCAGCGACGAGCCCCACCGCGAGGGTGGTGGCGATGACGACGTGGTCGTATTTTTCAGCATCCGCGGCAGCGATGGTGTGCTCTACGAGATCCTCGACGATGACCAGAACGTGGTCGGCACGTTGAGCTTGGAGGATTTCGCCGGTCTGCATGCCGCACAACCCCAACACTAGCTACAATCAAGCCGCGTTAGCGACTTCACGGAGACGCGGCGTTTAGAGTCATTCAAAGCGGTTGGTGAACTGGACAAATTTCTCGATGAGTCGCTTGGCGCGTTTTTTCATCGAATCGTCCAAAAATTCCCCCTGATCGTCAAATGCGTTGTAAGCCGAAGGTACGGTCAGTGTTTGGGGGAATACAATTGAACCAATTCCGGACAGCATGGTTTTGAGGTGTGTGTTCGCACGGCTACCGCCACCAGGACCCGGGGACGCACTGGCAATGAGTACGGTTTTTTCCGCGAACCCGGACAAATCTACAGAGGCATCTTCAGACCGTGTACACCAGGCGATCGCGTTGACCAGCAAGGGGGTCATAAAGCCGTTGTATTCTGGACATGCGATGATTAACCCTGTGTTGTCCTGCAGTAGCTTTTTGAGTCGTTTGGCTGCCCTTGGCAAGCCTTTGGTATCTTCCAAATCGCCGTTGTAGATTGGCAAATCAAAGTCTCTAAGGTCGACCAACGAAACTTCTGCGTCTTCGTGTTCTGCAAAGGACGCCAGCTGAACCGCTAACCTCAGATTGAAGGACTCGGTTCGACTACTACCACTAAAAACCAACAATTGCGTCATCGTCAAATTTCCTTCAGTCCGACAGCGAATTTAGTGAAAATGGGCTTATGCGCCGTAGGATAGCCAGTATCAACGACATGCCCATGCGAAATTTACGGAGCGTCAGCGTTGCTGGAGCGCGTGCGACGGCCAACCACCAGCACCAGCAGGCTCGGCAGAAGGGTGAGATTAGCGATCAAGGCCAGCACCATCGCCGTGGCGATGAGTATCCCAAAGAGGATCGTGGGCACGAAGTTGGAGAACACGAGAATCGAAAACCCGAGAATGACGGTCACGCTCGTGAAATACATGGCGCGGCCGATGGTGGCGTGGCTCCACGCCACGGCGAGGCGCACATCGGGATCTTTAGCGTACTCCTCTTTGAATCGATGCAGATAGTGGATGGCATTGTCTACGCCGATGCCGACGCTGATGGCCGCGATCGTGATGGTCATTATATCGAGCGGTATACCCGCGTAACCCATCAATGCGATCACGCTGGCCGCGGCAATGATGTTGGGAACGAGTCCAAGCACCGCGTACAACAGTGATCTCAACAAGACAACAAACATCGCAAACGTGGCGAGCAGCACGTAGGCGAGCGTATTCACCTGTGAGCTGAACAGCTGCTCGAGCATGCTGTTGAACAGTACCATCATGCCGGTAACTTCTACTGCCTCCGGCGGCAACGTCGTGTTCGTGGTGATGAACTCTCTAATGTCCGCAACCAGCTGTTTGCGGTCGAAGTGCGGTCCGCTTTCGATGACCCGGGCGTTGATTCGCATCTCGCCCGTGATGGGTGATGCATAGGGGTGAATGAGTTCACGGCGCAGATCTTCAGGCAGCAATTCGAGGATTGCCGCGACCTCTATGTTGGACAGCGCCTCACCTTCGGTAAACTGCCGAGCCAGATCTTCCAGCGAGGTCATCGACAGGACCTTCCCCACCTCGGGCCGGGACTCTATGTAGCGGTGCACCTGGCGCACCACGTTTAGCTTATCGCGCGTGAACCAGTAACGTTCCGGGTAGGTCTCTTCGTCGTCGGCGAAGAAGTCTTCCTCTGGATCCACGTATTCTTCAAAGGGAGCGAATCGCAGAATTACGTCGAAAGGCACAGTGCCGCCAAGGTTTGCGTCCACGAAACTCATGCCCTGGTGGATATCCGTATCATCCTGGAAATAGTCGAGAAAGCGGTTGTCCAAAGACACCATGCCGAGTCCGGCAACGGCTAACACCGCCCAGATCACCGCAACCATGGTTACAGTCCCAGCATGCCAACGCGCCACATGACTGAAGAAGCGAGTCACCGCGAGCTCGTGCGGTGCTACAACCTGAGTCGCGCCGCGCCCCATCAGTCGCAGCATGGCGGGAAACAGGCTGAAGCTGGTGAGGAAGGCGAATGCGATACCGATGCACATCATCCAGCCAAAGTCTTCAACCGGAACGATCCGGCTGGCAGTGAGCGATCCGAACGCCGCGATGGTGGTCAAAGCGTTGTATAGGCACGGTGCAAACTTGCTCACCATGGTTTGGCGAACCAGTGCAACCCCATCCATCTTCGGATACAGGTGTGCGAGCTCTCGATAGCGTACGATCAGATGGATAGTCAGCGAGATGGTGATGATGCACAGCAGCGAGACGAAGTTCGACGAGATCACCGTAGCGGGCCACTGCACCAGGCCGAGCACGCCCACGGTGAAAGCGATCGTGACGGCGCTCGTAATCACCGGAAGAAACACCCAGCGCAGCTGCCGGAAAAATCCATACAAGATGATCATGATGACCACCGTCACAGTACCCCCGAACACAGCAAGATCGCTCTTCACGAAAGCAACCATGTCCGCGGCGATCATGGGCACACCACCTACATAGAGCACCCCGCGATCTTTGAAGCTGTCGCGAACCTCACGCACCTCGGCGATCAACAGCTCGCGCGCTGACAGATACGCCTCGCGCAGCGCAGCGTGCTCAAGCTCGAGATCGACAAGCCGCGCGCGCTCGGTGACACTGAGCGCCGGTTTCGCCTTCAGCCGCGCACGTTCTCTATCTACGGACAACAACCCTCGATCCAGCGAGATGTTTACGCGCATCGCCGTGGTAGTACCATCGAGCGTGATCAACAACTCTCTGAAAAACGGGCTGCTGCGCAATTCATCGCGGGCGAGATCCCGATCGACATCGGGCGATTCCAGAGTCCGGAAGCCGTCAGCGAGTTCGGCCAGCGCCATCGGCGGGCTGTTTAACAGCGGCGCATCGAGCACCGAGAAGACCGATGCCACGCCGTTGATCGCTTCGAGCTGTGTCTGCAGCTCGCGCAGGATCTTCAAGTTTTCCAGCTCCAGCGCTTCACCGCTCGCCGGGGTAAAGGTCAGCAGGAGAAACTCATCCCCGCCAAACGTCTCCGATACCCTCAGATAGGCGGCAAGATCCGGATCACCCTCCACCACCAGGGTGTCTGACGAAGCATCGAAGCTGAACCGGTTCGCGTAGTAGCCCGCGACACTCAGCAAAAAAGCCAACACCACGAGCGTGGTCCGAGGGTAGTTGAGCGAACGCAGATAGGCCCGAACCAACGGCCCTGATTGTGTGGGAGTGGTGATACGTATGTCCCTAGAGGTATTTTTTAAGCTATTGTTCGGCCATATCGAAGATTAATCAACCGGTTCGAATGCCACGGCGGCCAAGCCGCTTCACCTCGGCGATGCGCGCTAGTTGGGCTTTTTCTCCATCGTTGCCTTGATGAGGGCGACCTGCTCGGCGGTGACCGGCGCGAAGTCACCAAGCGAACATTTGGCGCTGGTCTCCATGCCAACGAACAGGCTTTGACTGATGGCCACAAAGTCGTCGAGGTTGCACAGCTGAGAGCCGCGCAACTCAAACTTGAGAAGGTCCCGGCGACGCAATCCCACACAACGCGTGCGCAAGGTGTTGAGCCACAGCTTCTTGCCTCGCCCTTTGAACAGGACGTGCTGATTGTCCAGCACCTCTACGGAATGGTACTGGTAGGTAGAAATACAACGATCACCCTGGACGTATTCATCCTGGGCAAGCGGTTGGGTGAGTATCGCTTCGATCTCTTCGGCCACTTCTTGTTGTTGTTCGGCAGTTTTCGTGGCACCGCCGACGCAGCCGGCGAACAGCAACGCAAAGACTAACAGCGGCCACGGTCGCACAATCCTGCCCATGAGGACCTCCAGCGAATCGCCCATTCAGCGATATCAATACCTGATTAGACCACCATCTTTCAAGAGGTTCGACCAACTATTCGGCTCACCGATTTTCCTTCGACGGCAATCAGCTCTGCCGACCGCCTGGAGTGCGATCGGATTGCTGCCAGCCCTGGATTCTGCAAACAGAATGACCAACATGGCGGGCAGGAACACCAGAAACAGATCTACGACTCTTAAGTGAGCCAGTTGTTGAGGCTGTCCAAAGCGTTCCCCCCAATAGCGGGCGGTGCAAGGTTGTGCACAGCCTGATTCGCCGCCAGCCAGCCATCCAAGAGTTCTGGTGTAATATAGCCGGCCTGCACAGAGTGATTCACGAGTTACGAAACGTGATGGGGCAAACCAACCGACGAGTGACCCATTTCCGCCCGAGATCTTGGGCGTGGCCCTGCGGATAACCTAAAACAGTCCCTCAGCGATGTTATACGTGACTACGTTCGTGAGTACGAATGGCGAATGTCTCGTATCATTTATATACCTATCAATAGGTTAGTCGAAAAATGATCCTTATGATCGACAACTACGATTCGTTCACCTACAACGTGGTCCAGTACCTGGGCGAACTCGGCGCCGAGGTGGTGGTGTATCGCAACGACGAGATTACGCTCGCCGAGATCGCAACGCTGGCGCCGGAGAAAATCGTCATCTCTCCCGGTCCGTGTACACCGGACGAAGCCGGGATCTCCGTGGATGTCGTCACCACGTTCGGTTCGAAAATTCCCATTCTTGGCATTTGTCTGGGCCACCAGAGCATCGGTCAAGCGCTGGGTGGCAAGGTTGTTCGCGCCCGCGAGGTGATGCACGGCAAGACCTCCATGATTCACCATAACGAACGCGGTGTGTTCGTGGGGCTACCCTCGCCGTTCGAAGCCACCCGCTACCACTCGCTGGTGGTGGAGCGCGACACGCTTGGGGAGGGTTTGGAGATCACGGCCTGGACCGAGCGCGACGGCGAGTTCGATGAGATCATGGGCATTCGGCATTCGGCATTGCCGATCGAAGGGGTACAGTTTCACCCCGAGTCCATCCGCACCGTGATCGGCCACGATCTGCTGCGTAATTTTCTCGATCAAAGCCTCCCAGGCACGGCCGGATGAATATCCAAACCGCACTGGCGCAACTGTTCGAGGGTCACGATCTCTCCCAGCAAGACACGCGCGAAGTTTTTCTGGAGGTGATGTCCGGCAACACCACGCCGGCGCAGCTCGGCGCGCTGCTTGCCGCACTTAGGGTGAAAGGCGAAACCCCCGCCGAAATCGCAGGCGCCGCCGAGGCCATGCGCGCGCTGTCGACCAAGGTCGAAGTCGAGGTGCCCTACCTGGTTGATACCTGCGGTACCGGTGGCAGCGGGGCCAAGCTCTTCAACATTTCAACGGCGGCGGCATTCGTTGCCGCGGCCGCCGGTGCCAAGGTGGCCAAGCACGGCAACCGCAAGATCACGAGCCACAGTGGAAGTGCCGACGTACTGGAAGCCGCCGGAGTAAACATCGAGCTCTCGCCCGAGCAGATCGCACACTGTATCAACGATGTTGGCATTGGCTTCCTGTTTGCACAGGCCCATCACAGCGCGATGCGTTTTGCTGCGCCCGTGCGCCAGGAGCTGGGCGCGCGAACCATGATGAACGTGTTGGGACCCATAACGAACCCCGCCGGCGCGCGCAACCAGGTTCTCGGCGTGTTCAGCCCCGAGTGGCAGACCACCATGGCACAAGTACTCAAGCTGCTCGGAGCAGATCACGTGCTGGTGGTGCATAGCAACGGGCTGGACGAGATAACCCTGGAAGGTCCGAGCTTGGTGGTGGAACTCAAATCCGGTGAGATCAGCAACTACCAGATCGAACCCCAGGATTTCGACATCAGCCCGGCGTCCCACGACGGCTTGCGCGCCGACTCGCCGGAGTCGAGTCTGGCGCTGATAAAGCAAGCCCTCACCGAACCCGACTCCACGGCAGCCGATATCGTCAGCCTGAATGCGGGTGCGGCGATCTACGCGGCAGGCGTGGCCACCAACTTCAAAAACGGCGTAATCATGGCCCAAGATGCGATTGCCGCGGGGCTGGCAAACGAGTGCCTCAACGAATTGGTTCGCATCACCCGGCTGATGGGGGAACCGTGAGCAGGCGCGAATCCGAGGCCACCGTGCTCGATCGAATCCTGGATAACAAACGTCTGGAAGTGGCCGAGCGCAAGGCAACCCGTAGCCTGACAGACCTGAAAGTCGAGCTGCGCGACAAACAGGCTCCGCGGGGGTTCACTGCCCGGCTGCGCGCGCAGGTCACGGCAGGTCATGTCGCGGTGATTGCGGAGATCAAGAAAGCATCTCCAAGCAAGGGAGTGATCCGGCCAGACTTCGATCCGGCAGCGATCGCCCAGAGCTACGCGACCGGTGGAGCGGCGTGCCTTTCAGTGCTGACCGACGAAAAGTACTTTCAAGGCCACGACGACTTTCTGCTCGCCGCGCGAGCAGTCGTGGACCTGCCGGTGCTGCGCAAAGACTTCGTGGTGGACGAGTATCAGCTGTTCGAAGCGCGCAACCTGGGCGCCGACTGTGTGCTGCTCATCGTCACCGCGTTGGACATTATCCAACTCACCGTATTGCACCACACCGCACGCGACCTGGGCCTCGACGTGCTCATGGAGGTGCACAACCCGATTGAGCTCGAGGCAGCGTTGAGTCTGAAACCCGGGCTGATCGGCATCAACAATCGAAACCTCAAAACCTTCGAGACGAGCCTCGACACAACCTATGGATTGCTGGATTCGATACCCGACGATGTGCTGGTCGTCACCGAAAGCGGCATCGGCACTCGCAATGATGTGATCGCCATGCGTGAGCACAACGTTCACTGTTTTCTAGTTGGCGAAGCGTTCATGCGCGCAGCGGATCCCGGAGCTGCGCTGCGGGAGCTGTTCAACTGAATTTACCGGTTACAGACGCCCGCTGCGCTTCACCTGCCAATATGCGTTCACCACCTTCACGGGCAGCTCCTGGGGCGTGCAATCAAGCACCGCGTGGGCGTACGACAAACACTGCGACTGATACTGTTTGCGTTCGGTGAGGTAGTCGTGGCTCGCCGCCAGCCTCAGAGCTTCGCGAAAATTCGTGGGTCGATGCTGCAGTGTTTCATCCAGAACACGTTCGCGTAGATTGGCCAGCACAACGACATGACGTTTCCCCAGGAGCCTCAAGGCCGGCAGTAGGTCGGCGTCTTCTTCGCGCAGGTTGGTCATCAGCACCACCAGGGCGCGCTTGCGCTGGCGCGTCATGAGCTCCTCTGCGGCGGTGATGTAGTCGGCCGACTGCGTACCCGAGTGCAGATCGTAGGTTTCGTTCAGCAGAACGTTCAACGACGCGACGCCGCGCTGAGGCGGCACCCACTTGCGTTCCGCGCCAAACAGCTTCAACCCCACTGAATCGCCTTGCCTGAGCGCGATGAACGCCAGAAGCAACATACCGTTCAAGGCGTGATCGAAGTGACTGAGCGAACCATCCCGGGTACGCATGCGCCGGCCACTGTCGATCAGAAACAGCACCTGCTGATCACGCTCCTCCTGATACTCGCGCGATATGAGTTCGCGGCGCCGGGCGGTGGCTTTCCAATCCACCTGACGAAGCATATCGCCATTGCGATACTCGCGCAGCTGATGGAACTCCAGGCCTTCACCCCTGCGTTGCGACTTCTTAATGCCGAGCCGTATGGTGTGTTGATCGCTCAAGAGTTCCAGATAGCTCGCGATCGCGGTAAAATCGGGATACACCTTTACCGTGTCTCCGGCTGCAAACCTGCGCCGAACCTGCCATAGACCCAACGGCGAACGCAGCAGGCAAACGACGCAACCGAATGACGCATCACCCCGTCGCATTGGCACCATGGAGTAGCGAACCTCGGCCTCATCTTGGGAACGCAGCCGCACAATGCGCGGCAGGTCATCGCTGCGGCAATGATCCGGAAGCTCATCGGTGAGTGTCACATGAACCGTCCGTGAGCCGGTATTGCGAAGACTCACGCGAACCGGCGAATCCCGATTGACCGACAGATTCGGCGCGACCGTGCGCCGCACCTCCAACCCGCCGACCTGCCTGGCCCAGAGCCCATCGAAGCCGAATATTCCGAGCAGCAGCGCGGCCGGCATCACCCACATCTGCGGATCCGGCCACACAAGCGCCGCAATCAGCAACAAGGCAACCAACGACAGAGCGCGGCCGCTGGGCCTCATCGACGCGGCGCCTCCACGCCCTCGAGCAGCTCGCCGAGCACTCGATCCGGCGTTGCGCCTTCGATCTCGAGATCCGGCGAGAGCTGTATACGATGCCGCAGCACCGGTATCGCCATGGTTTTTACGTCATCGGGCGTGGCAAACCCGCGGCCATCGAACAGCGCGCGGGCCCGAGCAGCCCGCACCAGATCGATGCTCGCCCTCGGGCTCGAACCCAGATGGATGCCCACGTACTGCCGGGTTTCCCGGCTGATCCCCACCGCATAGCCCAGTACTGCATCGTCCACCTGCACCCGGGCGCAGACCTCGCGCAACCCCAATAGCTGCTGCGCAGTCAGGGTCTGGCTGAGCTCATCCACCCCCAACCCGTCACCGCTGTGCTGGTAGGTTCGATGCCTGACGAGGTCAGCTTCGGCTTGCACGTCGGGGTAGTCCATGAGGACCTTCATCATAAAGCGATCCAGCTCGGCCTCGGGCAGCGGATAGGTACCGTCCTGCTCGATGGGATTCTGGGTCGCGAGCACCATAAACGGTTCGTCGACCTCGTAGGGCTCACCCTCGATGGTCACCTGGCGCTCCTGCATCACCTCCAGCAGGGCAGCTTGAGTCTTGGCGGGCGCGCGGTTGATCTCGTCGGCCAGCAACAGGTTTGTGAACACCGGGCCTTTACGTACTTCAAAAGCCTGTTTCTGCATGTTGAACATCGCATGTCCCGTAACGTCGCTGGGCATCAGATCCGGCGTGAATTGAATCCGCGCCGAGTGCCCGCCAAAACACCTTGCAAGCGCGCGAACCAGGAGCGTTTTACCCAACCCAGGAACGCCTTCGATCAACACATGTCCTGCCGACAACAAGCAGACCAACACTTGCTCCACCACCGCGTTCTGGCCGATGACTGCTTTGCCGATCTCATCGAGCAGCGCACGAATCTGTCTACCCGCGGGTTCGTAGTCAAAATTAGTTTCTTCCAAATCCGTTCTTCCTCAATTCAGTTTGTGCAAGTCGTAGAGTGTCCGCACTGCCTTTACAAACCCGCCACTGTCCTTGCCAAGCGCTTCGGTGAGTGCCCGGCGAACACGCTGGGGGCTGTGACCGGAGCGTTGCGCGAGCTCCGCCACCAGCGCATGCGTTGGCTGCACACCGCGCAGCACCAATCTGCGCAGCGGGGCCAGCAACCGATCGCTATCGCCCTGCTGCCAGTAAAACCTCGCGACGCCATCGACGTGTTCCATGAGCTCGCGCCGAGCCGGGTTCGTTTGTGCCGGTATTCGTTGCACGCGAAAGCCGCCGCGCCAGATCCACAACGCCAGCCAGACAAACAGCAGGGATACCGCTATTGGCCAGCGCTCCCAGATCAACCAGGGCAACGCCCGCATCTCGATATTGAACAACCACCAGAGCACCGGCCGGTCATCGGTGAGCCAGCGCAGCAGATGCGCGTGGTCATGGCAGTGAATCTGCCGATTGTTCCACAAGCCAAGGCTCGTCATCACGACAACCGCGCCGTCGCCAACCCGGATGTACAACAGCTGCGAACCCAGCGCGTTGTCTGCGGCGGAGGCCTCAAAGTCTCCGTCGTAGGCCAGATAGCTCCAGGTGCCAAATGCCGCGGTGATGTCCTGCTCTTCGTCGGCCAGATTGATGCGAACCAGGCTCGTTTCGCTACCGCAGCTGCCCTGGTTCACGAGGCTTTCCAGAATTTGCTCAGGCAGCGACGCGATTGGCAGGTCCGGCTGCTCGATGTTGCCGTCGGGCTGCATGACCTGCACGCCCAGACCATCGACAAGCGAATCGCCGCTGGACAACAGGTCGTCGTCCCAGAAGTCGCTGGCCAGCAGAATGAGGCGGCCACCATCACCCACCCAGGAGCGCAAATCGGCGACCCGCCGCTCGCTCAACGAACGCCGCGAGCTGGCAATGAGCAGCGTATGCGACGTCGGCGGCAGCTCATCGAGCAACGTCAAGCCGTCGCGGCTTCGAATTTCAATGCCGAAACGTGAGAGAAACCTTTCCGCGGCAAGGTAGGGATTGCGCTTCGCGTCGCTCGAATATCCGTCATTGTTGGCAATTTCGACCCATTCTGCGAAATACAGCGCAACGACAGCGCCGAGCAGCAGCGCGACAATGAACGACCAGCTTAGCGCGCTACGCCTCATCTGGGTCGTCGGGCGCGAATACCCCCGGCCAGGATTCACACAGCTCCGTAAATTGAGCATCTTCCGGCAGGGTATGGGCGTAAGCGGCAAACTGCCAGGCACGGGTCAGCTTGTGCAGGTAGCTGAGGCTGGGTCCAGACAATACTGCCCGGGCCTTGTCCAGGCATTCTCTTTCGGTGTCTGCGGCATTGAGCTCGCAATCAAAGCGCTCGATCAACGACCCCAGAGCGGCGCGATAAATGAGGCCGAGCGCCTGGCGTTGCTCACCTTCGTTCCAGATGCGCAGCGCTGCCCCGGCAACGTCTGCGGGCAGACTCTCTGCGCTGACGGCAAACCCCACGATGTCCCGCCGGCGTTGTCCTGGGCGATGGCGTTTCGCAGCCGCGATCATGTCCAGCAAACGCGAGCGGTAGAGCAGCCACAGGACAAGGGCGATCATGCCCGCCCACAGCAGCACCTCGGCACTCCGGGCGAGGAACCGGATAGTTTCGGCGAGCCAGGCCAGGTCCTCGCCAGGCGGCGAGGTATCCTCAGTCTCGAACACATCTTCCAGAAACCTCGGGTAGCTGACGATGCGTTGCTGGTTGAAATCCGCCCCACGCAGCACATCATAAATTTCATCACGCGAGGCCTGCCGGCGCGCCGACAGCACTTCCATGACCGGGTTGAGCCCGTTCCAGGTCGTCTCCTCGGATAACTGCTGCGCGTGCAACGCAGACCCCGGAATGAACAAACCTGCAAACACAACCAGCAGAACCCCGGCCGACGCTCGTTGCGCCAGCCGGCGAAACCCGAGCTCGATATCCCACGCCTCGAGCTCCACCCGGCGATTGAGATAGAGCGCGAATCCAGCGCCCACGTACATCGGCGCTACTGCGGCCATCGCCATCAGATAAAGCAGGTTCACAATCCAATTCTGCGTGCCTCCGGAGTCACTCACCAGCAACCCCCACCAGTCGATCTGCATACCGCTGGGAATGAATAAATACACTCCGGTGATCAGACCCAGCACCAGAAACACTTCTAAATACGCACCGAGCAGGGTGAGCCAGAAGGCGCCGGACCCCGCCCGCGCTTGCAGGATCACCAGGCGTTTCTGGCGCGCTCGGCCCGCGAGCCCCTCCAGCACCCACACCGGTGCTTCGAAGGATCGCATCGGCGACAGCCGCCGATGGGTAAGCGCATGAACAATGCCCGGGACGATGGCCGCGCGCCATTCCCCCAGGGCATTGGTGAGGCTCGGCGTTGCACCAAATATGGCCGTACTGAGTATGCGCAGAGGAATACGCTCATAGACTGGTTTGAACCACCAGACGATGAACATGGCCCAGGCCGGGTGACCGGGAATCACCATCCAGAGCAGAACAAATAACGGTCCGGCCAGGCACAACCAGCTTGCAAGCAACAGCGCATACCAACGCCTGGCGATCAATACGCCAAGATCCAGCGCCTCCCAATGTCGCCTCGGCCGGGCAACAATCTGCAGATCCTCCAGCCGAACCCCGCGCTGAGTAGCCGCTTCGATGGGCGCGCTGTCATTCACGTGCATCCACCCCGCGCCCGGCGAAGATCAGATAACCCAGCACCATCGCCCACAAAACCGCTCCCACGGAATACTTCACACCCGCGCCAATTGCCGTCGATGACGACCAGAACGCCTCGATGAATGCGGCAGCCAGGTCCATGAGCGCCGCGCCCATCACGATCTGCACGGCCTGGGGTGCTACGTTGCGAAGCGCGGTCAGCCGCCCCACCGGGCCGGGGGCGAGCAAAGCGTGGCCGAGCATCAATCCAGCGCCGCCGGCTATGACAAGGGCCGTGAGTTCAAAAGACCCATGGCCAACCACGAACGGCAGAAAGGTGGTGTGGTAGCCGATGCTGAGCAAATGGCCGGTCGCTGCCCCGATGAACAGCCCGTTGACCACCACATATAAAACGCTTCCCAACCCGAACACCAGACCGCTCGCGAACAGCTGAAAGGTAATCGAGATGTTGTTCATGATGTAGAAGCCAAACATCATGAAATCGGTATCGGACTGCCGCTCCCGACCCAGGTGCTCGGCGCTGGGATCGTACATTGCCTCCATGGCGCTTACCTGTTCGGCGGGCATCACGCTGTACACCCATTCGGGTGCGGCGAATATGGTGAACACCATGCCCAACAGCGGCACGATGAAGCCGATTCCCGCCACCAGCATGTAGCGCCAAGCCCGCCGAACCCGCTGGGGAAAGCCGGCGCGCAGAAACACCAAGGCGGAGCGAAGGAATCCCGCCCGGTAGGCATAGACCACGTTGTGGCCTTGGACCACAAGATCGTTGAGGTAACGCACGAGGCGTCGGCTGTAGCCCCGGGCTCTAGCCACCGATAAATCACGCGCCAGACGCCGGTATTCTGCCACGAACTGCGCTGAGTCCTGATCCGCGCCAAGGCGATAGCCCTGCCTCACCTGGGTGAGTTGCTCGGCAAACGCCACCCAGGCCCGCTCGCGTTCGGTTTCAAAACTCTGCTGCTTCATGACCCGCGCAACCCATTGGCGATCCGCTTGATCTCGCTGGCAGCGTCTTCGGGCCGGCACGAGAAGGTATCGCTCAAGAGCCCGGCGAGTTCGGTGCTGCGCTCGGGCGTGAGCCCAGAACTACGCTCGAGGAAGTCTACCAGCACCCCCTGCTCGGCCGGCGTCAGGACAAAAGGGGGAGCGCGCGCACCGGCCACGGAATCCATGGCCAGTACCGGTTCGAGCGGCCGATAGACCACCATGGTGCCGCCCGCAAGGTCTCCAAGGCGACGAAAATTACTGGTCAGCAGCATTGTCACCATGCCCGCAGTATAGGCGGCCGGTAACAGATCCACGTACAGAACCAGGTTGCGCAAGAGCGATGCCGGCAGCCTGATTGGCGTGCCATCGTCGTGGACAACCTGAAGACCCATCAGCTTCTTGCCCGGAGTTACACCGTTGTTGAAAATCTCGAAGCCGACCCCGTACAGCCAGTAGGTGAAGAACATGACGACTAGCGCCAGGCCCAGCCCAAACAGGCCCGTAAACGCGCCGACCAGCAAACCGAATGCGATAACGCCCCAACGAATGAGCTCGTCCACCACAAACGCAAGCCCACGCACGAACAACCCTGCCGGGTGCACCTCCATCTCGATGCCTTCCGGAGTTTCCAGCGTTACCGCCGTGTCCAGCCTCTTGATCTCCTCGCGATCCATTCGACTCAACAACTACCGATTTCAACCGGGCTCATTTTGCGTGCGTTGCCGGCTTAGTTCCAGCGATTGGCCGGTTCTCGAGGCGCCTGAACACGAAACGGGCCCTGCTCAGAACTCTGAGCAGGGCCCGTCCTCAATTGCGGGGGCGAAAGCCTTCAGCGGGAGACCAAGACCTACAAAGACTCAGCGGGTGCCGTAAACCACCATGGTTTTCCCTTTCACCGAGACCAATTCCTGCTCGACGAGGGTTTTCAACACGCGCCCAACCATTTCCCTGGAACATCCGACGATCCGGCCGATTTCCTGACGAGTGATTTTGATCTGCATCCCGTCGGGGTGGGTCATCGCGTCAGGCTGTTTGGTAAGCTCGAGCAACGTCCGTGCCACTCGGCCGGTTACATCCAGAAAAGCCAGATCACTCACCTTTTGGGTGGTCCGGCACAGGCGATCAGCCATCTGTCGGGCCACTGCGTACAAAAGCTCGCTGTGTTTTTCGGCCAGCTCCCTGAATTTGGTGTAGCTGAGTTCAGCCACTTCACATTCGGTCTTTCCTTTGACCCATGCCGAACGTGGGGAGTTCTCCGTAAACAGGGGTATCTCTCCGAAGAAATCACCCTTGTTGAGGTAGGCGACGATAATCTCGCGCCCCGACTCGTCCTCGACCAGAACCGTTACGGAACCTTTGAGAATGAAATAGATGGAATCGCTCTTGTCACCTGCATAGATGAGCGTGCTCTTTGCCGGATACTTACGACGGTGGGCCGCCGCCAGAAAGGCATCGAGGTGAGCATTATCCTCGGCCGTATTTATCTGGAATCCTTTAGCAGTAAGGGGTTTTCCCATGCCCATCATTTCCGAACTTTTGGTGGCAAGCATTTGGTTGCGCTCCTTCGTAACACATGCGAACTGAATACTTGCACAAGGTTGTATGTGGCAACGAGAACTGGTCGACAAACGGGGCGAATTCACAGTATGAACGGTCGCAGTTCACTCGGAATTCGAAGAAGATGTCACGCATCCAGAAATTTAATCACGAATTCTGCCGGCCATGCGCGCAAAAATACAATGGATTAACAACGTACACTTCGAAGCGGTAGCGGACTCGGGTCACACCGTTTTATTGGACGGACCCACAGATTCCGGGGGAGAAAATCGCGGTTCCCGGCCAATGGAGCTGGTGCTCATGGGTCTTGGCGGCTGCGCATCGTTCGACGTCGTCAGTATCCTGGCAAAATCACGGCAGGACGTCGTCAATTGTGTGACTGAGTTAACGGCCCGACGCACAGACTCCGTTCCCCAGGTATTCGAGTCTATTCACATTCACTTCAAGGTCACGGGCATTGACCTCGACGAAAAAAAGGTGGCGCGGGCGGTACGGCTTTCAGCGGAAAAATACTGCTCGGCCTCTATCATGCTGGAGCGCGGAGGTGTTGCAATCAGCCACGGCTACGAAATACTGGAAGCTCAAGATCCATAGACAAAGAAATTCTACATGCCAGCCACCCCGAAACCTCACGCCGGCCTCAGACATGTCGCCCTGTTCACCAACACGCTGGAAGCCTCGCTACGCTTCTACACCGAGCTGATGGGCATGACGGTGGAGTGGAATCCCGACCCGGACAACTACTATCTGACCTCTGGCAACGACAATCTGGCCCTGCACCGAGCCACCGAACCACGTAGCGTTCGCGGCCAGAAGCTGGATCATATCGGGTTCATCGTCGACGAAATCGACGAGATCGATGTGTGGCACGCGTATCTGTTGGCTAACGACGTCAACATCCTGCAGGAACCCAAGACCCATCGCGACGGGGCGCGTTCGATGTACTGCGAGGACCCGGACCGAACGGTGGTGCAGCTGATCTACCACCCGTCAATTTCTAAAGGTGGTATGTCGTCTCGGTCATGAGCTTCGACAGCACAGACATCGCCTGTTTTACCGGCTCGGGAAACTCGGCGCCGCCGGCGGCCAATGCCTCTGCGCCGTGGCGCGCCTCATCTTCATGCATTTTTTTTACGATCTCCCGGCTGCGGGCATCGGCCTCGGGAAGCGTATCCAGGTGCTTGCTGAGGTGCTTGCAGACCTGATCTTCCGTGGCTTCCACAAATCCCATGCTGATCCTGTCGCCCATCAGGCCAGTCAGCGCACCCATGACGTAGGAAAGCGCGTAAAACACCGGGTTGAACACGCTCGGTCGGCTATCCAACTCCTCCAGACGCTCCTCGCACCAGGCCAGGTGATCGGTCTCTTCGCTGGCCGCCGTTTTCAGCGCATTGCGTGTCCGGGTATCCGAGGCCGTCAGAGCCTGCCCTTCGTAGAGTGCCTGTGCGCAGATTTCTCCGGTATGGTTGACGCGCATGAGCCCTGCAGCATGCTTCAGCTCGTGGGAGCTCAGCTCGGTCTCAGCGATTCCCACGGCCGGGTTCTCCCTCTGGGCGCTGGAATTACCAGCAAGCGTGCGCAGCGCGTGGTCGAATTGGGCGACCAGGGTATCGGCCAGTGAGTCGGGTGTTCGCATATCAGCCTTGGATTTATCCGAGCGCCTTGAGCTGCCTGCCGCCCAGCAGATGCATATGGATATGAAATACTGTCTGTCCGCCCTGATCGTTGCAGTTGATGACCAAGCGATAGCCCGATTCCGCGATGCCCTTCTCACCTGCGAGGGTCTTCGCGCACAGCACCATCTTGCCGATGATCCCAGATTGCGCTTCAGTTAAGTCGTTCACCGTCGCGATGTGAGTTTTCGAGATGATCAGTACGTGGGTCGGTGCCTGTGGGCTGATATCGTTGAACGCCAGCAGCTCATCGTCTGCGAAGACAATGTCTACCGGGATCTCCTTGTTGAGGATCTTGCAGAACAGGCAATCTGGATTCATGCGTCGACTGTAACCGGGGTCGGACGTTCTCGCAACGAACGAGAAACGCACTGGAAACAACCGAGCAACGCAGCACAACCGGTGGCTGAAACGGCCGACCCCAGCAAGATTCTCGATGCGAAGACTCCCATCATCGCGATCGAGTCATCCGACGCGCGGCGGGGTCTCTAACACGTTGACCAGCTACGTGCACGGGCCGAAGGCGGAACCCTGCCGGCTTGGTCACCATCAGTCCTCAGCCAGCGCCCCGATGCAAAACCCGTGCTGGGTGAGAATGAAGGCAGCCAGCGCGCGTTGCGCCGAGCTGGCGCCAACAATCCGATACGCGCTCGCGCGGTCCAATTCCTCCAACCGCTCGCGCAGTTCGCACAAAGGGACGTGCAGGCCGGTGCAGCCCGACCCGTTGCCCACATCAATGCGAATGAGCGAATCCTGCGCAACCGCCGGAGCGAGGCTCAGCGCCAGCAAATCGGAGTGAAACAGGTCTTCGCCAAGCGCCATGACGCTGCCATCGCTTGCCATGGTTACGGTGGCGTTTCGGCGCGCGCCGGTGATCAATGCA
>Ga0114950_10000275_pt1 | contig 33675 bp, 29 predicted proteins | sample N075metaG_FD_83503 | JGI IMG/M metagenome (GOLD analysis project Ga0114950, IMG submission 83503) | Deep subsurface microbial communities from Kermadec Trench to uncover new lineages of life (NeLLi) - N075 metaG | ecosystem: Environmental > Aquatic > Marine > Ocean trench > Sediment | place...
ACTCCACACAACCCAGCAGCTGGATTAACAAATGCTGCTTGGTTCGCGACAACGGAAGACGCAAATAGCATCAAGGTGGTAATAAAAAGCAATTGAATAAGTTTCATAATAAACTCCTCATTAGTTTTGAAGTCACTTTCCCCCCAGCAGAATGCCGTAGGTACTACTAACCATAGTACAAATTTCAGATTTTGCTTGAATTGCTCGGAATTACGCATTTACCCAGACTGCACACCGGCAAAAACTCGCGTATAGTTAATGCGTAGGCTGCTGGTTCAAGTTGAACGTGCGGCTTTGAAAGCCTCCCGGTCTCACGGGGCGCAACATCAAAAAGGAGTTCTGAAAGATGAAGAAATTTCTAATTACGACACTCATGGCATCCGTCATGTTCGCCACGAACGTAATGGCCGGACCGTCCGCGAAATTTGCGGCCACCTATGGCAATGATGGGCCCTACCTGGTCTCGGTTGCCGTTATCGATGATGCGACTGAGGATACCATTGTCTTTGACCGGCACCAGGGCTTTACCTTTGCCACGATCAAGGTGCCGCAACAGAAGGAACTACTGGTGGGTTTGTCCGCGGAAATCGGTATCACCACCGACACCTCGATAAAGGGCAAGAATGGCGGTGCGGCCAAAGCGATCGCCGGTGGTAGAGCGCATGTATTGGTGTTCGCCTGCCTGGTTGGCACCAATGACTGCACGGCCCTTGCAAGACCCGGCCGCGTCACCCTCTCGCAAAGAGTTCAGACACTGAGCGCCAAGCTGGGCGGTGTAATCGAATCCTGCGAAGACCTGAACGATGACGGTGTGATCGATGTGAAGACAGAGTGTGATGTTTCCGATGAGGAAATTGGGCTGGCTCTCGAAACGCTCGCCTCCCATCACTTCAACTTTGTGCTACCCAATATGGATCAGGGCGAATACAACGTCATAGCATTCTTCGTGACTGGCGCGGTGGCCGAGGTTGATATTGACGAGGCATCAGTAGCCGCTGGTGGCACTGTCAGCGCCAGCGCGTTCGCCTCAGCGTGGATCGGCAGTTACATGTTCACGCTGCAACAGGTTCGCGCCACCAAGGGCGGCATCATTGACAGGGACATCATAGAACCTTGAGTTTCTGATAACGAAGCACATAATGTTCGCTATACAGCCGGCCCTATCCTGGGCCGGCTTTATATTGCGTAGCGATTACGGCCAGTTTTGATTTTGGTTAGGCTCGAAAAGTCTGGACAACATGCCAAACAAAGCCCCACACCTTCACGCTCCTTTTTTCCTCGACCAAACATACAACAATGAACCCGCCGCCATAAATCCCAGCGTTGTCAGCCATGCATCCAGCGAGGCAAAGGTGATCAGCCACAGACATAACATCATTGCGATCACCGGTATCAGCAGGCCTCCGGGGAGTTTGAATTGCTGATCTTCTGGCACGTCGATTTTTTCAAGGATCGGCAATGACGCGATGCACACCATGTAGACCAGCAAGCGGACCAGCGTGCTGATGATCGCCAGCCAGATGAAACTTCCGCTTAAAGCCATCGCCAGACAAAGAATGCCGTAGGTGAGGATGGATAAATGCGGCGTTCGGGTTCTCGGGTGTACTTTGGCCAGCCAGGCTGGCATGCTACCGTCGCGTGCCAGGGCAAATGTCATGCGCGGCGCAGACAGCAGGGATGACGACAGGTTTCCAGCGATCGAGAACACCGCCCCCATCGTCAATACCGCTGCACCAATCGGGCCGAACAGCACCGCTGCGACATCCGCTAACGCAGTCTTGCTGGTTGCCAGTGTTGGCAATACCGACATGGATATTATTTGCACCAGTACATAGATCACAGCGATGATCAGGATGGTGTTTATCAATGCACGGGGCAGGTCCCTTCTGGGGCTACGTCCCTCCCCTGCAGTCACCACCGTGCCTTCAAATCCCACGTAGGCGTACAAAATCAGCAACACCGATTCACCAAACACCCCAAACTCGGGTAGCTCGGCGCTGGAGAGCATTTGCAGGTCGATATGACCAAAGCCGAACAGGATCAGCAATGACAATGGCAGCAATTTGAGAATAGTGAAAAAATAGACGATCCCAACACTGTTTTTTACACCAACGATATTGAGAAAGGTTAAACCGCCAATCAGCACAGTGAGCGCAATTGAACGGTATGGATCCACATCCAGTGGCGCCCAGAACCAGCTTGCGTAGGTCACCAGCAGGTTGGTATTGGCACCCATTGCGGCCACCCTGCTGAGATAGGACATCCAACCGGTCTGAAAGCCCACAAACGGCCCAAATGCATGACTGGCATACACAATCGCCCCACCGGTCTGTCGAAACATGCTTGCTGCACGCGCGAACGATAAAACAATGGTGAACACCAGCAAGCCCGCGACAACAAATATCCATGGGCTGAAGGCACCGGTCATGGCTACCGCCACCGCCGGCAAACCGAATATACCCGCGCCGATCACGCTGTTGATATTGATTGCACCGAAACCAAGCCGGCCAATGGCCCGATGGAGTGTGGATTCCGGGTTATGGGGTTCCGGGTTATGAAATTTCGGGTTTTGATTGCTTGTCATGTACCTGCCCCGTGGGCCGCCGATCTTATTTGGCGGCGTCTATTAATCTTAGTTAGCAAGGGTTTAATTGAAATCTTTATCGGTAAAGAAACGCGGTAAATCCGGCTCGGTGTATTTATTCACCAGTGCCCGGACCTCAACGACCAGTTCGGCCCTCTGACTACGCAGTCTGTCAAGGTCGCTGCCCAGACGCGCCAACCTTAACATCGACAGCATGGATATGTACAAACTCACCTCTGCCTCGATCAAGCGCACCGATGACAGGAAGCTGAGCGGCAAAATCAGCATGACTGCCATGGCCCACCAAAAGCCGAAATACTGGCCGACAACAATGGCTGTCGCAATATACAAAATGGGTAACAACAGGATGGTTGCGAATACTTTCAAGGTCGCAACATCATCTTTCTCATAACTGAATCGGTTACCAACGGTTGCCGCCACCCAACCGACTGGCAGGTGCAACAGCGCACCGGGAATAGCCAACGGCAACAGCAGCAGCATCCTGGTACTGCGCAACAACACAGTGCGAAAGGTCCGCCACGGCGATATCGTATGTCTTAGCTGATAATCTTTTAGCCCCAGCAAATCCAGCTTCGCCTGGTAATTTTCCGCAACATCGGCGAAATTGACCATGTCGGGGTCGTCCTTCTGCAGCAAATAGCCATTCACGAAACGGCGGCTCAACTCAATATACTGGCCCGGACTCAATTCGGCCGAAGCCGGCTTGTACAAACGCCGGATGGTTTGTATCAAGCGCAAAGTGCGCCAGTCGGGTGCGTTCAGGGTTACGTTTACGAGTGCTTCAGCGAGCTTTTCGGTCAACTTCAAAACGGTGGCGTGTTCGTCCTCACGATATTCTCTCACCCATTGTTCGTCGATCACAATCGGTTGGCCAAACTCGATCAGCACCTGGCTTCTGAAGCGGTGACGGTGGATATAATTCAAGCCGCAGGGAATGATTTTTACGCCCGTACGACCCCGGGCGGACACCTCAAGTGCGATTCGGGCGGTGCCGGTTTTCAAACGCACCAGTTGCGATTCGACATGGCTGATGCCCTCAGGGAAAATTCCCATGCACTCACCGCTCTCGAGCACCTCGTACAGACGATCAAAAGCACCCTGGTTATCGTGCTCTTCGGTGCATTCTTCTCTGCGGTAAACCGCCACCGCGCCGGTGGCATTGAGGAAGGGAGCAAGCAGCTTGAAATCCCAGAGCTTGGCATTCACCATAAAACGCAGGGGTAAACGCCCGCAGGTGGCGTTCAATAAAAACCCGTCCATCAATGCGTTCGGGTGGTTACCGGCAAAGATAAGCGGGCCTTCCTTTGGGATGTTTTCTTCACCCACAACATCTATCCTTCGGAAAAATGTGTTGGCAATAATACGGGTGAGTGTGTTTAAAACACGTTGAATCATCGTTGCGCCAAACCCCGTTTGCTATTTTTGGTTTGTCAGATAGTAACGCAAACAGGGCAGCAGTTTTATTTATAAGCTCCAAGAATGGCGTTGGGGATTATTTTTTTCTGTTCAACCAACTCAACATGAATCCTGCTTGGGTGCGATTCGATCATCGCAATCTCACGCGGCGAATTTGCCAGGTGGTTTAATGATTGCTGTTCAAAATCGTAAAGATAGTAATCCGGGCCACCGCTCGCTTCAGAAGCCATCAATACTGCCCGATCACCGCTGTCATCCATATTGACGATTTTTATGTCCTGAACAAGCAGTTGATCTTTTATGCGATTAAGGTCGGTCGTTTTAGAAGCGTATTGATCTGAATCCAGTCGCGCACCACCGGTCAGTTCTCCCGCCTATTCAGTCCATCCAGTTTCATCCGCCACACCAGTGTATCGACACGGTCCGGGCCGAAAAAATCTCATCGTTATAAACCATTGTCGGGATGTTGTAGTGCCCTGCGGCAATCAGGTCGGTCGCGTGTTGTTCGGCCTGCTCGTCATGCGAGGCCTCGTTGCCCTCAATCGCTTCAACCATTTGCTCGTAATTCAAACCACAGCGCTCGGCCAGTGGATACATCACTTTCGGGTTGATTTCAAATTCATACTCGCGTGACAAGTCCATCAACTTGTCTGCGATCATCCAGCACAAGGGATTGCGCATGGACCAATACAAATCGACAACTTTGCCCATAATCAGCAGCCCAACTGGTCGCACAGTTCCAGGTAATTCTGTGCATTGAAGTCGAAGTCATCCGGGTCATAATCTACAACATATCCCGGCACATCAGGCTCGCTGGCTTTGGGTGTCACGTAAGCCGTTTTCATACCGGTCTTTTTGGCGGCTAGCAAGTCACTGGGGTGAACTGCGACAAAACATACCTCCTCAGGCTTCAGGCCCAATAACTGCGCTCCTTCGATATAGACTGAAGGTTTGGCTTGTAGTATTTCAGGAATTCGCAGGAAATGATTGCATCCCAGGTGATGCCCGAATGCTTGTTGCTGTCTACCATGATGGAAAAACTCAGCACAGAAAGTATGAACACCGTGTATTTCGACTTCATGCGTTGCAGCGCCTCCGGGAATTCGTCCCAGACGCCCATCCAGTGCCATGCCTGCATCAGGTCGTCCTTGTCGGCTTCGTCCAATGGGAATTCCGGGTGCCGGGACAGCAATTCATCCAGCCCGATACGCAACATGACATCCATATTGCAATGCGGTAGTCGAAAACGCTGCCACCCACATCAAAGGCCAGCGCTTTAAATTCTGTCGCTCTGAATTCTGTCGTCTCAGATCCTGTCATGCATACTCCCGGTACGAGAATTAACGTTAACCAATATACTATTATTTTTATACCACGATGTGCCGCTCCCGACTGTCATAAATGTGACAGACTTACATGATTGGCTATGAGAGCCTTACAATGAGTACTCCTGTGGTCGATGAATAGCTCCGGACGGCTGATCATGAACAACCTTACCGAACTGAAGACGATTAAATTATCAGACAAGTTTGAGCTGGACGAAGGCCGTATATTTATTACCGGCACACAGGCGATTGTGCGCTTGTTGTTGATCCAAAAATCCCTGGACGCCAGGGCAGGCCTCAACACGGCCGGATTCGTCAGTGGCTACCGTGGCTCGCCAATGGGTACGGTTGATTATGCCATGTGGCGGGAAAAGGCCCGCCTGGATGCGGCAAACATCGTTTTCCAACCCGGTATCAATGAAGACCTCGCCGCCACCGCAATCTGGGGCACGCAACAACTCGACAGTTTTCAAAACCCGTTGGTCGATGGGGTCTATTCGATCTGGTATGGCAAGGCACCCGGCGTCGACCGCTCCGGTGATGTGCTGCGTCACGGCAACTCCAACGGCACGCATAAAAACGGCGGTGTGCTGGTTTTTTACGGCGATGACCACCCGGGCAAATCATCGACCATCGTTTGCCAGAGCGAACCGGCGCTGGCCGCAATGCACATTCCGTCGCTGTACCCGTCCAATGTTCAGGAAATCATCGACTTTGGAATTTTAGGCTGGGCGCTGTCGCGCTACAGCGGTTTGTGGGTCGGCGTGAAGTGTGTCAACGAGACCGTGGAACAGACCCAGACGGTCGACATTGATATCGAAAAAATTAGCATTATCACACCGGATCGGGGCGCCTCCGACTCAGTGGTGAATATCCAACCGGGGTTTGTGCCGCCGGCACAGGCCGAGGTCATCCTCAAGCGGCACCGTTTGCCGTTGGTACACAAGTTTGTACGGGCCAACAATATCGACAAGGTCAAGATTGATGGAAAAGGAGGTATCGGCATCGTCACTGCCGGCAAGACCTATGAGGATGTAATTCAGGCAATGAACCTGATCGGCCTCAGCCATCAGAAAGCTGAAAGCCTGGGGATCGGGGTCTACAAGATCGGTTGTGTATGGCCACTGGAACCCACCGGTCTGAAGGAATTTGCCGGTGGTCGCCCGGAACTGTTGTTTATCGAGGAAAAGAACCCCATCGTTGAAGACCAGGCGAGCAAGGTCTTCATCAATGAAAAACAGCACCCGGTCATCGCAGGTAAACATGATCCGGAAGGCAATCTGCTGTTTGTAAGTGACGAGCAACTATCACCCGTTACCATCGCACAAAGTATCGCCGCACGATTAGACGCGCATGGCCAACTGGATAACGAGACGCGCGAAATGCGCGATAAATTGATGAACGGCTCCGCGATGACCGGTATGGGCCTGCAAGCAGCAGGCAAAACGCCTGCACAGGCGCGCATGCCTTATTTCTGTTCTGGTTGCCCGCACAATACTTCAACGAAAGTACCCGTGGGCAGTATCGCAATGGCCGGGATTGGCTGTCACACGATGGCGATTTTCAACCGCCGGGATACATTACCACCCACGCACATGGGTGGTGAAGGCATGAACTGGGCTGGTGCTTCGCCTTTCAGCGGTACCAAACACATGTTCCAGAATCTGGGTGATGGCACTTATTTCCACTCCGGTCTGATCGCCATCCGCGGTGCGGTCGCATCGGGCACCAATATCACCTATAAAATCCTGTTCAATGACGCCGTTGCCATGACCGGCGGCCAACCGATCGACGGTCCGATATCAGTCGCATCCATGGCCCGCCAGGTGCTTGCTGAGGGTGTTACCAAGTGCGTGATTGTCAGCGACCAACCGGAAAACTACCGGGGCAATCGCGACATTCCCAAAAGCACGGACATCCATCACCGTGATGATCTTGAACATGTGCAAACACAGATGCGCGAAATTGAAGGCACCTCGGTGTTGATCTACGAGCAAACCTGCGCCGCGGAGAAGCGCCGGCGACGCAAACGCGGCACCTACCCCAACCCGGCCAAACGGATGTTTATCAATGCTGCGGTCTGCGAAGGCTGCGGTGATTGCTCGGTGCAGTCCACCTGTGTCTCCATCCAGCCACTGGAAACCTCATTTGGAACCAAGCGCGTGATCGATCAATCCAGTTGTAACAAAGACTACAGTTGCGTGCGCGGTTTTTGCCCGTCGTTTATCACAGTGCTGGGTTCGGAGCCGAAGAAACCAGCGGGTGTGGATCTTCACGGTGACCTGTTCAAAGACCTGCCCGAACCCGTTTCGGCCGAAATCAAAAACCACAATATGGGCATCATGATTGCCGGCATCGGTGGCACCGGTGTCATCACGGTGGGCGCGATCTTAGGTATCGCCGCACACATGGAAGGCAAGGCCTGTTCGATTTACGACATGACCGGGCTGAGCCAGAAGAATGGCGCGGTGTACAGTCACCTGCGCATTGCCGACGAGCCTGAAGATATTGCCACCCAGCGAATTGGTGCGGGCGAGGCCGAACTCGTGATGGCCTTTGATTTGCTGGCCGCACTCTCCGGCGACGCTGCCATCACTTACAACCGGCAAACCACCCGGGTGATCGGCAATGCCGAGGTCGCACCGACTTCCGGCTTCCAGTTCGACCGGGACATGAAAATCAACGCTCAGCAAGTCGAGAGAAGGCTTGAAGCCCTGACCGCCGACGGTCACTGCCAGTTTCTGGACGCATCAATGCTGGCTCTCAAATTATGCGGCGATACCATAGCCAGCAACATGCTGATGGTGGGTTTTGCACTGCAACAGGGTTTACTGCCCGTGTCACTCCAAGCGGTGGAAAAAGCCATTGAATTGAACGGCGTTGCGATTTCGTTCAACCTTGCTGCGCTGTCGTTGGGCCGACTCTATGCCCATTCCCCGCAAACAGTTCAAAAGCTCCTGCCTGCCAGCGAAGAAAACCGCCAGGAAACGCTGGATGAACTGATCACAAGCCGCGTCGATCACCTGACGCAATATCAGAACGCGGCCTGGGCCAACCGCTACTCGGCGCTGGTGAAAAAAATCAGCGAGGCGGAAACATCCCTCGGAACCGGCAGTAGCGAACTGACCCGACGGGTCGCGACAAACCTGTCAAAGCTGATGTCATACAAGGACGAGTACGAAGTCGCACGATTGCACAGCGACCCCGCATTCCACAAAAAACTGGATGAGCAGTTCGAGCCCGGTTACACACTCAAATACAACCTCGCCCCACCGCTGTTTTCCAAACGTGACAAGGTCACCGGGCAACTGTTGAAATCCGAGTACGGTTCCTGGGTTGGCCATGCCTTCAAGCTGCTGGCAAAGATGAAGGGTTTACGCGGCGGCACTTTTGATATCTTTGGAAAAACGGCCGAGCGAAAAATGGAACGCCGCTTGATCAGCGAGTACGAAGATATGATTTCCAGCGCAGCAACCACGCTGAACGCGGAAAACCATTCGATCTATGTCGAACTCGCGGCACTGCCGCAGGAGATACGCGGCTACGGGCATATCAAAGAGGAATCTGTCCAACAGGCGGAATTGCTTAAATCCGAATTGATCAGCAGTTTGAGTGCCTGAGCAAGGGTCTGTAATTTCCCGCATGCCCAATTTATCTACGTTTAATTCAGAGTCAATCAGCTGTTTTGCTGTGCTGCGGGTTTCAAATGGTGCTACTGAATGCCGATAAAGAAAATTTTTGTGGTTGTAATTATCGCCAGCATTATCATCCTGTACTTTGCCGGTGGCGGCGAAAAATACCTGGATATTCACTTGTACCAGCAGCTTTTTGAGCGCTCACCGATAGCCACTGTCGCTGTGTTCATGGCGGTTTTTATTGTTGGTACCAGTTGCTCATTACCCGTGACGGGTGCGCTGGCAGTGGCCAGTGGTGTCGTTTTCGGGGCTTTGAGTGGTTTTTTTATCTCATCGATTGCCAGCACGCTGGGTGGAACCATCGCACTTTACAGTTCACGATCAATTTTTCACGACTTGATCAAAAGGCGATTCAGCGCTCAGATTGAAGTGGTCAACAGGGGTATCGAAAAGGAAGGTGCTTTTTACCTGTTCAGCCTCAGGATGATACCGGTCATTCCGTTCTGGTCGTTGAACCTGCTGATAGGTCTGACCTCAATGCGGGTGCCCGTATTTATGCTTGCCACTTTATTCGGCATGATGCCGGTAATACTGATCCTGACCTATGCCGGGAGTCAACTGGGTGAAATTGAATCGTTTAGCCTGGCCGCTATTTTTACGCCTGGCCTGATCTTTTCACTGGCACTGCTTGCGAGCTTCCCGTTTCTTGCAAAAGCCATCCTCAGCCTCACCCGTCATATTGCCGATAACAAAGTCAATTAGATTGTAGCGATCCACAGCCTCTAAACCTCATGAAACGCCAAAACGTGCCGGCTGACATCTGCCGGGGCCTCGGTCGGTGGGAAGTGACCGATACCCGGTAAACGGATGATCTCCATTGCGGGTATTTGTTTTTCTATAGCATCGCAGGCGTGGCCACCCGACACCGGGTCAGCTTCACCGTTGATCATCAATAAACGCAAGTTAGTCTGCTGGAGTGCGCCGACCCAGCGTTTTTCGTGTTGCCAGCGGTCCTTCATGTATTGAATTTTCCGGGACAATGCTGCGCGGCCATTCACACCCTCACAAATCTTCCACAGATCGGCTTGCGAAGCCTCATCCGGTCGGGTTTCCGGTCCGAATACACTGGCCACCACCCGCATGAATTTCTTGCGACTCATAAACCTTGCGATCAATGGCCCAAACGGTCCCAGTAATTGTTTCTGCACCGCGCGGGGCCGGTGCTCGGCCGGTAAAATTCCACCATTCAAAAGGATGCATGATTCCACTGTGGCACAAAAGCTGCCTTCATTGTGGCGGGCGATAATTTCCTGGCCAACCGTATCCCCGACATCATGCACCAGCAGGTGCAGTCGTTCGATTCCCAGCTGTTCCAACAGGGCTTCGAGCATATCCGCCTGATCGTGGATGTGATACGTCTTGCCGGTATTGTTTTTGGATTGTCCATAGTCGAGCAAGTCGGGGACAATCAAGCTGAAATGCGGTTCCAGCTCTGCTGCGATATCCACCCAATCGCAACCTGCGGTAGGAAATCCGTGTATCAACAGCATCGGTGGTCCGGAGCCTGACCGCCGATAAAAAATTTGATTTCTCTGCCAGTCGAAAGTTTCACCTGACGAATACCACTGCTGCGCCTTCGACCACAGATTCGGGTAGTTTTTCGCCATAGTGCTCTCCACAAATCACTTGGATAACATATACCACTGATCAGAAAAAATTGGTCACGGGTGAATCACTCTACGCTCTTGGTAATTGCGACCCTCGCGACGATTGGCTTGTACGCCTTGAAGAGTAATTAGCCGGAATCTAGAACATTTCCCTTTGCACACCCAGTTCCATCAGCACCCGGCTGGAAATCTCTTCAATCGAGCTGTGGGTGGTCTGGAATATCGGTATGCCTTCAATACGCAACAGGCTCTCGGCCAGTTCGACTTCCTTGCGGCACTGTTTGATTGAGGCGTAGCGACTGCCGGGTTTGCGGGTTTCGCGTATTTCCGACAGGCGTTGCGGCTCGATCATCAGGCCGACAATTTTTCGTTTGTGCCTGCGCAAAAATGGCGGCAGCTTCATCTCGTCGAGGTCATCCTCCGTCAACGGGTAATTTGCCGCCTTGACGCCAAAGTGCAAGGCCATGTACAGACAGGTCGGGGTTTTACCTGAGCGCGATACGCCCACCAGGATCAGGTCGGCCTTGCCAAATTCCAGGCTGATGCCGTCGTCGTGCGCCAGTGCATAATTGGTCGCCTCCATTCTGTCGTCATAACGATCGAAGTCGATGAGACCATGTGCCTTGCCAACCCTGGGCTTTGATTTGAGCCCCAGTGCGCCTTCCAGTGTTTTAAGGAAGTCAGTGAACAAATCCAGAATCACGGCCTCGCTGCTATGAATCACACTGGACAATTTCTTGTTCATGATGGTATTGAAAACAACCGGACGGGCCTTGTCTTTGTTGAAGGCCGCGTTGATCTGTCTCACGACTTGCATCGCAGAATCTTCGTCGTTGACAAAAGGAATGCGGACCTGCTTGAATTTGAGTCCGGAAAACTGGGTCAGCAGACTGTGACCCAAAGTCTCGCTGGTAATTGCGGTTCCATCAGACACAAAGAACACGGTCAAAGCCATATCAAATCCTGTTGCGTAAAAACACGCCAGAAAGTGGCTTATCCATAGTAAGTGATAACGCGCGCTTGTAATATATCCGCTTTACATATATCCAACTGCAAAGGAACTCCCCCTTGAACCGATACATTGCCTGGCTACACGAAGTTGGAATGAACGATCTCGACCGTGTCGGTGGCAAAAATGCCTCGCTGGGAGAAATGATCCACCAATTGGGTAGTCTGGGTGTTTCCGTGCCGGGCGGTTTTGCGACCACGTCGTCTGCCTACCAGGAGTTTCTGAATCAATCTGGCTTAAAAGACCGCATAGACGCAACTTTGAATGAACTGGACGTTGACGACGTGCAGGCACTGGCGATCGCAGGCAAAGCGATACGCCAATCCGTGATGGATACCCCTTTCACCGCCGCCCTCGATGCAGCCATCGGCGATGCCTGGGGAAAATTCAGCGCTGACAATGGCGGCGACCCGTCTGTGGCGGTGCGTTCCTCAGCAACCGCAGAAGACCTTCCGGACGCATCTTTCGCAGGCCAGCAGGAAACATTCCTTAACGTCCGTGGTTTGGATGATGTGAAAGCCAGGATCCATGAAGTATTTGCCTCTTTGTACAACGACCGGGCGATTGCCTACCGTGTACACCAGGGCTTCGACCACGCAGCGGTTTCCTTGTCTGCCGGCATCCAGTTGATGGTGCGCTCCGACCTCGCTTCCAGTGGTGTGATGTTTACGCTCGATACGGAATCCGGTTTTGAAGACGCGGTGTTAATCACCTCCTCGTGGGGCTTGGGTGAAATGGTTGTCCAGGGCGCCGTCAACCCGGACGAGTTCTATGCCTATAAACCCAACCTGCGTCAAAACATCCCTGCGATATTGCGCCGCACCCAGGGCAGCAAGGCAATCAAAATGGTCTACGCGGACAAGGCCCCGGACAGCACAACCAGTGGCGGCGTTGAGACGGTCGATGTGCCGGATGCAGACCGTGTCCGCTTCAGTCTGAGTGATGCGGAAGTCGAAGAACTGGCAAAACAGGCGCTGGTAATCGAGGAGCATTATGGCCGGCCAATGGATATCGAATGGGCCAAAGATGGTCAAACCGGGCGCTTGTATATCGTTCAGGCGCGCCCCGAAACTGTAAAGAGCCAGGACCGCGGTCAGGCGATTGAACGCTACCGGTTGGCACAAAGTGGTGAAGTTTTGTGCACCGGCCGAAGCATTGGTCAAAAAATAGGCAGCGGCATAACGCGGGTTATCGACTCGGTCGAAGATATGTACCAGGTCCAGTCGGGAGACGTGCTGGTCACCGATATGACCGACCCGGACTGGGAACCGGTGATGAAACGAGCCGCAGCCATCGTCACCAACCGTGGTGGCCGCACCTGTCATGCGGCCATCATTGCACGCGAACTGGGCATACCGGCAGTGGTCGGCTGTGGCGATGCCACACAATCCATTGCCGATGGCGTTGAAGTTACGGTTTCATGTGCCGAGGGTGAAACCGGACTGGTTTATTCCGGCAAGCTGGAATTCACCATTCATCGCGATGACCTGCAGGAAATGCCGCCCGCGCCGTTGAAAATCATGATGAATGTGGGCAACCCTGACCGTGCTTTTGATTTCTCCCGCATACCCAACGCGGGTGTCGGTCTCGCCAGGCTCGAGTTCATCATCAACCGCATGATCGGTGTCCACCCCAAGGCATTATTGGAATACGACGATCAGCCTTCCGACATCAGGGAACAAATTGACCGCCGAATGGCGGGTTACGCAGGGCCGGTCGATTACTATGTCGAGCGCCTGACCGAAGGCATTGCAACCATTGCGGCGGCATTTGCACCGCAACCGGTAATCGTGCGTTTGTCCGACTTCAAATCGAACGAGTACGCCAACCTGATTGGCGGCAGGAAATACGAACCGCATGAAGAAAACCCGATGCTGGGCTTTCGCGGTGCAAGCCGTTACGTATCAGCGGAGTTTCGTGATTGCTTCGAACTGGAATGCCGCGCGATGCGGAAAGTTCGCGAGGAAATGGGCTTTAAAAATGTCTGGGCGATGGTGCCTTTCGTGCGTACGGTTTCGGAAGCCAGGGCTGTGATCGAGGTGATGTCGGATTTCGGCCTGCAGCAGGGCAAACACGATCTTAAAATCATCATGATGTGTGAACTGCCTTCAAATGCGCTGCTGGCAGATGAGTTTCTTGATATTTTTGATGGTTTTTCGATCGGCTCCAACGACCTGACCCAATTGACGCTGGGCCTGGACCGCGACTCCGGTGAGATTGCCCACCTGTTCGACGAGCGTGACGCCGCAGTGAAGGCACTGTTGAGCATGGCCATCAAGGCGTGCAAGGCAAGGGGGAAATACATCGGCATTTGTGGACAGGGTCCGTCTGACCACCCTGATTTGGCGATCTGGCTGATGGAACAGGGCATAGAAAGTATGTCGTTGAACCCGGATACCGTTGTTGAGACCTGGATCAAACTGGCGGATGCCAGCACTTGATTTGTTTCGAAGCGTTATTCCGGCGGACCAAAACGACCCATAAACTGACGATAATATTTGAGTTCTTCGATTGACTCGCGAATATCTGACATGGCTTCGTGACGGTTTTCCTTGTGGAAGTTGCTTATAGAATCCGGCAGCCAGTACCCCGCCAGTTGTTTCAGCGTACTGACGTCCAGGTTGCGGTAATGAAACCAGCTTTCCAGTTCCGGCATCAGACGGTGCATGAACCTGCGGTCCTGGCAAATGCTGTTGCCGCACATGGGCGATGCACCCTTGTTTACCCATTTTCTTAGAAATGCAATGGTCGCCGATTCCGCATCTGCCGCACTGGCGGAACTGTTCAACACCCGTTGCCAAAGGCCGGAATCCGTATGATGCTCACGATTCCAGTCATCCATCGACAGCAACGACTTTTCATCGTGGCGTACCGCCAGTACCGGTCCTTCTGCCAGCACCTCCAACTCCCTGTCGGTCACAACCGTAGCGATCTCGATAATCGTATCGGTGGTGGTATCCAGACCGGTCATTTCCAGATCGATCCAGATCAGCCGTTTGTCTTTATCATCGTTCATCTTTTTCAGCGGTCATCCTTTTCAGCGAACATCATATTCAGTTATGCGGGCTGCGAACTATACCGCCCATAATACTGACATGCCATGCCCAATGCTCAATCAGTCCGGGCGCGGTACAATACCCGAATGAGTTCGATCAAACGCCCCACGTGACAATCAGCGAGCCTCAGGAAGGCCTCGTATTGGTGTCATATGGCAGCCAGGGAGTCGTGCTGCTGGCTGACGGTGAACGCAGACGCTGCAAATACCGGCGTAGGGTCGGTCGACCATATTGTGGCGACCGGGTCACGCTCGCAATAGCTGACAATGACTCACTGGTGGTTGAATCCATTCTTCCACGTAAAAATTATTTTGTACGTGCGGATGCGCAACAACGGCAACACGTCATCGCAGCCAACCTGGATCAGGTACTCATTGTGATAGCCGCGTGCCCCCTGCCCTCGCGTGATTTATTGGAACGCTACCTGATCGCTGTGCATAGCCTCGGAATCAAGCCGGTAATCGTGTTGAACAAAGCCGAACTGCATCCCGAACCGGGTGAAACCGCCGCCGGCGCAACCGTGCTGGAACATTTGCCGGACTATTCAGCACTGGGTTACACGGTCATTCAGACCTCGTGCAAGACTTCACCCGGTATTTCAGACCTGGCTGCGGTTCTGAGTGAGCGCACCAGTATCTTTGTCGGACAGTCGGGTGTTGGCAAGTCGTCTTTGGTTAACCGCTTGTTACCTGATCTGCACATCCAGACCGGCGCCCTGTCCAGCGCGACGGGCAAAGGAGTGCATACCACAACATCGACGATTTTGTACCAATTCACCGATGGCGGGCAGTTGATTGATTCCCCCGGCGTGTGGGAATACGGGATCTGGAAACTGGAGAATGCTGAACTCGCTTCAGGTTTTATCGAATTTATCCCGTGGCTGGGCCAGTGCCGGTTCAACGATTGCGTGCACGACACAGAACCCTCGTGTGCAGTCAAACAAGCGGTTGCCGACGGGCACATCCTGGAATGGCGGTATGCGTCGTACTTACGCCTTTTAACACAAAATGCCTGATTTTTTTGTGCTATTCTGAACATTCAGTCACAAAAAACCAAAGTGGAGAAAACCGATGACAAGGATTGTTTTGGCCTTCATGCTGGCTGTTACCATGCAAGCGGTCAGCGCAGATGTGCTATTAATTGAAGAAGTGCAGCAATCAGATCGTATGGCGCTGCCCAAGAACGGTTATAGCAAAGCAGACATCGAAGCAAAATTCGGCGCACCGGAACAAAAGAACGCAGCGATCGGCGACCCACCGATATCAAGCTGGGACTATGACGGTTATAGCGTATATTTTGAATACGACCTGGTTTTGTTCAGTGTATTGCACCCCGGTGCAGTCATAGAAAAATAGGCAAAGCCTCGCATCTGCGCTATCCTTGCGCCCTTTAAAATCAGAGGGGCCTCTATGAGGCTTCCAAAGCCGGATGCCTGACTCAGACCATTCAACAACGCCGCCTGCGGCGAGCCCGGAATCACCGGATAATGCACAAGTTGAATCGACCCAACTGGTCGACGATCAACCGGTGCGGGAAATTAGCCGTGATGGTGTTGATTACACCTTGCTGGGTACTGCGCATGTTTCCCGCGCCAGTGTAGATGCCGTCAAGTTGATGGCCGGCCACGGTGATTTCGATGCAATCGCGGTGGAGCTTTGCCCTGCCCGCCACCTGGCGCTCACCAAACAGCAGCAGTGGAAGGACATGGACCTGTTTCGCATTATTCGCGAGAAGAAGGCGGGTCTGGTAATGGCCAACCTTGCACTGGGAGCCTATCAACGCCGTATCGCGGAGCAGTTTGGCATCGAGCCAGGCGCAGAACTTAAGGCTGCATCAGACGCCGCCGAAGCCCGCGGCCTGCCCTTGCAGTTGATTGACCGGGACCTTGCAACCACACTGAAGCGCAGCTACCGGGCCGTTCCGTGGTACAAGCGGATGATGTTATCAATGGGCCTGGTGATGAGCACCATCAGCTCAGATGAAATCGACGAGGAACAAATCGAGAAGCTCAAACAGGGCGATATCCTGGAGTCCACTTTCACTGAATTTGCAGAGCAATCGCCAGAGCTTTACGAAGCACTGATCTCTGAGCGGGATCGTTTTATGGCTGCCCGTTTACGACAGGAGAATGCAGGCAAATCCGGTCAGAAAATTCTCGTCGTGGTGGGTGCAGGTCACCTGAGCGGACTGGCAAAATTCCTCGCAACCGACCAGCAGGACCCAGCAACAGAAATTGAAATATTGTCACAACAGCCAGCCCCCAGGCGGTGGATAAAAATTCTTCCGTGGCTAATCGCGATACTGGTGTTTACCGGCTTCTGGATGGGTTTTTCCCGCAGCCCGGAACTGGGTTGGCGCCTGATCACGTTGTGGGTGGTGATAAACGGTGGTCTGGCCGCCCTGGGCGCCCTGCTCGCAAGAGCGCACCCGCTGACGATATTGAGCGCAATGATCGCTGCACCGCTTACATCGTTGAATCCAGCCATTGCCGCCGGAATGGTCACCGGGGCGGTAGAATCCTGGCTGCGGAAACCGAAGGTTTCTGATCTCGAACGGCTGCGCGATGACGCCACCACGCTCAAAGGATGGTTTAAAAACCCGGCAACACGTATTTTGCTGGTATTCTTTTTCTCCAACATAGGCTCAGCGATCGGTACGTGGGTGGCAGGATTTCAGATTTTTGATGCTTTGAGTTGATAATTATATCCACTCAGTGCCAAATCCGGGACACGGTAAGCTGCGCGGGCATCGCGATAGTAATCAGACCCCGGAAGCATAAACAATCAAAGCCATGAAAATAGGACCATACCGATTACCCAACCCTGTCGCACTCGCCCCGATGGCGGGTGTGACCGACAAACCGTTCCGGCAACTGTGCCGTGAATTGGGCGCAGGCTACGTGGTAACCGAAATGCTGTCCTCGAACCCGCAACTGCGGCATTCGCGCAAATCCACATTGCGCAGTGATTTTGATGGTGAAGCAAGCCCTGTCGCGGTCCAGATCGCCGGTAGTGACCCCGCCTGGATGGCTGAGGCGGCACGTTACAACGTTGATCTCGGCGCACAAATCATCGATATCAACATGGGCTGCCCGGCCAAAAAAGTTTGCAACAAGCTCGCCGGGTCGGCCTTGCTTTCCGACACAGCCCTTGTAGAGCAGATACTGAAATCCGTCGTCGCCGCAGTGGAAGTGCCGGTAACGCTTAAAATCCGCACCGGACCGGATACCGGCAATCGCAATGGCGTCGAAATAGCGCAGATTGCTGAACAATGCGGCATTGCAGCAGTTGCCGTTCATGGGCGAACGCGTGCCGACCGCTTTGCCGGTCAGGCGGAATACAAAACAATACGCGCCATCTGCCGGAGTGTTGCCATTCCGGTATTTGCAAACGGCGACCTGTCTACCGGGGAACAGGCAAAAATGGTGCTCGAATACACCGGCGCTGATGGTCTGATGGTTGGTCGAGGCGCGCAGGGCAACCCGTGGATATTCAGGCAATTCAACCATTATCTGAATACAGGAGAAAATCTGGCCCCGCCAACGGCTTCCGAGATTCTGACCGTGATGCGCGATCACCTGCAACGACTGCATCAATTTTACGGAGAAGTTCAGGGTGTGCGGGTTGCCCGTAAGCATATCGGCTGGTATCTGAAAGGCCGCCCGGATTCAAAGCCGGTGCTGTATGATTTAATGCGCGTACAAACCGCGCAGGAGCAGTTCCAGTTGCTGGAACAACATTTCCCTGATCAAACCGAACTGGCGGCATGAATCGAAATGAGCTGGAAACAACATCTGTTCAAACCCAAGTGGCAGAATAAAGACGCGGAAATTCGGCTGACTGCTGTCAGCACAGAACAGGACCCGCAATTGCTCAGTGCGCTGGTCGAAATTGCCGCTGCTGATGAAGACAGCAAAGTGCGGTGTGCTGCAATCAAGCGACTCCATAAGCTCGACTCAATTCTGGAATTATATGCCGCCGAAACCAGCGAGGACGCCAAATCACTGCTGCAGGAACGCATCCGCCAACTGGCTGCATCGACCGGCGATAAACGGCCCAGACTGGAATTGCGACTACAGGTCGTCGGCACCACGACAGACCGCGCCCTGATCGAGCAAATTGCAAGTCACGCACCGGAAGCAGAGTTGCGCCGCGCTGCGTTGGAAAAAGTCACACGACAGGGTTTTCTGGGTGATTGCTGTATCGAGGACGAGGATGCGGAAAACAGGCGGTTCGCCGCAAGCCAGGTAAGCCAGCACACCACGTTGAAACGCGTTATCGCCGCACTCAGAACCCGCGACAAAACACTTCACGCTCAATTGCAACAACGCTTGCACGAAGAATTGCTGGAACAAGCAAACCCTGACGCCATACATGCCGAATCCTTGAGAATCTGCACGGCCCTGGAAAAACTCGCCGTCAAACCAGATGACCAGGATGCTGCTGCCGAAAAAGACCTGCACAAGGCATGGAAACGGATTGAAAAGCTTGTCATTCAAACCGGAGCTGAGCGCTACCAACGCATCAGCGAGCGTCTTGCTGCACCGCCGGTCGTCGCTGCAGAACAGGTAGATGAGCCAATTGCGAAAGTCGAAGAAGCCAAAACCAAAACGACTGAGCCCGAGTCAATCAAACCTGATCCGACAATTGACGAAACCGAATCCACGCCTGCAGTTGCAGAGTCCGCAAATGAAGCCTTGGCTCAAGCTGGTAACGCATTGCAGGTGTACCAGGCCGAGAATACCGGGCAAATCCAGGTCGCCAGTGTCAAGAAGTTGCGACAACATCTGGAAAAAGCCTGGCGGCAATGTTCCCCCCCTCATCCGGATGATCAACAACAGTGGGATACAGCAGGAAAGATTCTTCAACAACTCGAAGATAAACTTGAGCAACAGCAACAGAAGCAACAAAAGAAATTGCTGGTGGCTGACAAGCTGTTGACGCAATTCCAGCAGGAACTGGACGATGGTGCCCTGCACTATGCGCTGATCACACGCAGCAAGATACATAAACTGGGCAGGGACCACGGCGCAAACAAAACCTGGCAAGGCATTTACAGAACCATGAATTCCATGCAGGGCCGGGTGAAAGAATTGCGTGAATGGCAGCACTGGTCCAATGACAAGGTACGCAAACGCCTGATCGCCGAGATGGAAGTTCTGCCCGCCGCTGACCTTCACCCGGACGCGTTGCTGGACCGCATAAAGAGCCTGCAGGTCGAATGGAAAAGCCTCGGGGAAAGCGAACAGATTCCAGGCGAAAAGCACTTCGCAGCGGCACCCTGGATGTGGAGAAAATTCAGCGCCGCCGGTCACACAGCCTTTGACTCTGCGCGCGAGTTTCTGGATAAACGCAGCGAAATTCAATCACGCCAGGCGCAGTTGCTGGAAACCTTTTGTGCCGAACTGGAACAACTCGCGACAACAGAACCAACAGATATGGCCGCGCTCAGTAAAGCCATGACCCGTGGCCGCAAAAAGCTCCATGACCTGAACAATATACCGGCAAAGAATCGCCAGAAAATTGCCAAGCAGCTTAAATCGGCCCTGGATAAAGCCAATACCCTCATTCAAGCCAATTACGAATTGGTTGAAAAAGCAAAAATGAAACTGATTCGATCTGCCAGCCAGTTGAGCCACATGCCCGAACGCAGCGAAGCCATCACCAGTGCCAAGGCCTTACAGGCGCAATGGAAATCAGCAGGCAGCCTGTGGCGAAGCAAGGAACAGGAGTTGTGGACACAGTTTCGTGAGCACCTGGATCCGTTGTTCGAGGAATTGAAAGAACAACAGGACTCCATCCGTGCCGCCGACAAGGAGAAGCGCGCAGCGCAAACAAGCTTGTATGACGAACTCAAAGCCATTTTGAGCAGCGATGATGAACTGGCCTCGCTGCACGGGAAAGTTCAGGGACTGCAAGACCAATGGAGAGATATTCAACAGCCGGACCGCAAGCTGCTGCAGGCTTTTCAGGAAATGGTCAAGGATTACGAGCAACGTGTTGAGCGGGTCAAGCAACAGCAACGGCATTCTGCCCGCGAGCGGTGGTGGTTAAAATCCGAGCTGCTGCATAAGCTTTCAGCGACAGCCAGTGGCGGCAGCATTACAAAAAGTGTTGCCGCAAAAGCGGAGAAATCCTGGCCGGGGGACAGCTCCGACGATGCGCTCGAGCAATTAATGGATCAACACATGCGCGATATGCTGGATGGAAACGGCGCACCAGCACCGGAAAATGACCCCGGCGGTCTTGTAATGAAAGCGCAAGCATTGTGCATCCGGATGGAATTCGTTGCCGGATTGCCCTCTCCCGAAGACGAACGCGAACAACGGATGCAATACCAGGTAGACCGCCTGGCAGAATCCATGTCAGGGGAGTTTACACGCCGCCCTGCAGTAGACGAAGCACGCGAAGCAGAGAAATCCTGGCTGGCCATGTATGCTTTGCCAGAAGCCGATTACAGCAATTATGGCGAACGGATTAAGCGGGCAATTACAACAATAATTGAGAACTAATTAATGTTTAATATCAATATATTAAAAAATATAACGTATGTATTTTCTCTATTAATTACCAGCACCGTTGCGGTGGCTTCCGAAGCCGCGCCGCTGGCGGCTGGAAGCTGGATCGCGATCCTGCCGCCGGTGATTACGATCGCGCTTGCACTGCTGTGGAAACGGGTGATACCCGCCCTGTTTCTGGGCGTCTGGGTCGGCGCCTGGGCGATCAATGATTTCGGTATTGCCGGGCTTTGGGGTGGGTTGCTGGATACATTCCAGGTTTACGTCCTGCAAGCGCTTGCAGACCCCGACCGGGCATCCATCGTGCTGTTTTCACTGATGGTTGGCGGAATGGTCGGAATCATCTCGCGTAACGGCGGTATGCAAGGCATCGTCAACTACATCGTAAAGTGGGCAGATAGTGTACGCCATGCCTTGCTGGCTACATCGGCGCTTGGTATCGCGATCTTTTTCGATGACTACGCCAATACGCTGGTGGTTGGCAACACCATGCGCCCGGTAACCGACTCCATGCGTATTTCACGCGCCAAACTGGCATACATCGTTGATTCAACGGCGGCACCAGTGGCCTGTATTGCATTGGTATCGACCTGGATCGGCTACGAGGTTGGCTTGATTGGCGACGCGATCAGCAAGCTGCCGGACCTGAATGAAGAGGCCTACCTGGTGTTTCTGAATACCATCCCTTACAGTTTTTATCCGATCATGGCGATTGCGTTTGTGTTCATGATTTCTGCCAGCGGTCGGGATTTCGGTCCAATGCTAAAGGCGGAGAACCATGCCCGACTGCATGGTGTTACAGATCCTGATACCACCGCAAGCGATGAAGGCGGGTCCCTGCAGACCGTAGAAGGCAAGCCGCAACGCGCATTCAATGCGTTTATCCCGGTGGCAGTGATGGTGCTGGGTGTCATCGGCGGCTTGTACGTTACCGGTAAAGATGCCCTTGGAGACGTTGCCGACCCTGCTCTGCGCGACATCATTGGCAACGCCGATTCGTACAAGGCACTGATGTGGGCATCGTTGCTGTCGATGATGACCGCTGCCCTGCTGACGCTGGGACAACGCATCATGGATCTCGAGCAGGTTGTAAATGCCTGGTACCAGGGCGCGCGTTCCATGTTTTATGCGCTGATCATCCTGGTGCTTGCCTGGTCAATGGGTGAAGTCACTGACGTGCTTAAAACCGCAGATTTTCTGGTCGGTGTACTCGGCGACTCCCTGCCCTCGTTTACCTTGCCTGTGATCGTGTTTGTACTGGCCGCCGCGACCGCATTTGCAACCGGTTCAAGCTGGGGCGCGATGGGGATTTTGCTGCCCCTTTCCATCCCGCTGACCTGGGCGGTGATGCAAACCCATGGCCAAACCGGCCCCGAATACATGCACATATTGTATTCATCCATCGCGGCGGTGTTGGCTGGCAGCGTATGGGGCGATCATTGTTCGCCGATTTCCGACACTACGATTTTGTCCTCGCTTGCATCCGGCTGTGACCACATCGAACATGTGCGCACACAGTTGCCGTACGCGATGGTGGTCGGTGCAGTCGCCTTGCTGTTCGGCAGCCTTTTGACCGCTTTGGGCACGCCCTGGTGGATCGGCATGTTACTCGGCCTGGGTCTGCTGATGCTGATACTGAGGCTTTTTGGCCGCATACCCGGTGAGTCGCAATCCTGATAAATGCCGTTATTTTCTATATTTTCTGTCGTTTTGAATCGCCCCGCAAAAGCGCGGACAGGATGAACCGTGTCTGAGGACACCACAAAGGCCGCTACAATACGTAATAGCCCTCTGCGCGCACGTTTTACAGACGTCTCGAAAAATCGTGGTAGCTGGGCAGGGTTACACGGCAGCAGCGCCGCCCTCGCCCTGCTGTCGGCGGCACGCGAATACAATGGGATTTGCCTGGTGATTACCCGCTCCAGTCACCAGGCGCATCTGCTGGAACAGGATATCCGGCTGTTTGGTAATGAAGGCCTGCCGGTACTGCATTTCCCGGATCATGAAACGCTGCCTTACGACCCGTTTTCACCCCATCCGGATATTATTTCCGAACGTCTGTCCACGCTCTCTGCGCTCGCCGGTCTTGAGCGCGGCATATTGCTGGTGCCAATTGCCACCCTGATGCAGCGCCTGCCCCCGGCAAGCCATGTACTCGGTCAGAATATCGAACTTGCTACAGGGCAAACCCTGATCATCGACTCCTTCCGACAACGACTGCAAAAGGCCGGGTACAGCCACTCCGACCCGGTATACCAGGCGGGGCAATATGCTGTACGGGGCTCGATTGTAGATTTGTTTCCAACTGGCAGCAAAACACCCTTGCGTATCGATCTGTTTGATGAAGAGATCGAGTCGCTGCGTGAATTTGACCCGGAAACCCAGCGTTCCAACAAGTACCTTAAAAGTTTCAGCATGCTGCCGGCGCGCGAATACCCCTGTGACAGCGATACATTTGAGTCCTTCCGCAAAGCATTCCGCTACCGGTTCGTGGTCGATACACGCAAGGTACCCATGTACCAGGATTTACGTCAGGGTATGCACCCGCAGGGGCTCGAACAATATTTACCGCTGTTTTATGAACACACTGAAAGTTTGCTCGACTACCTGCCCACGAATCCACTGGTCATAACGCAAAGTGGCATCGAAGAGGCAGCGGTCGATTTTTGGTCATCCACAAATGAACGCTGGGAACAGAGACGCCATGACATAGAACGTCCGGTCATGGATCCGATCGAGCTGTATTTCAGTGCCAGGGATGTTCAGCAACAATTGAGTGGCTATACCACCATTGGCATGCTTGATGACGGGTCTGATGATAGCGGCGCAACTGGCAATGACGGAACCACCTGTTTTGACACCCGGCCTGCACCCGACCTGCATATCCACGAGCGCGGTAACGAACCGGCTGCGGCTTTACTGGAATTTATCCGTGAATTTCCGGGTCGGGTCATGTTTGCTGCAGATACCACCGGTCGCCGCGAGGTGCTTGCTGAAACCATGCTCGCGTTCGGCATCCGCTTGAAACGGTTTGCGTCATGGAGTGATTTTAATAGCGCTGAAGACCGGTTGGGTCTTGCTGTTATGCCGGTGGAGCAAGGCTTCCTGGCCGGTGAGGAAATTGCCGTACTGACCGAAAGCCAGCTTTTTGGCGGTCGGGCACGGCCAAAGACCACCCGAAAACTGTCCGAGCGCGACCCCGAAGCAATTATCCGCAGCCTTTCAGACCTCGAATTGGGTGACCCGGTGGTACATGAAGACCACGGTATTGGACGCTACCGGGGACTACAGTCACTGGAAATAGACGGCCGCAATGCCGAGTTTTTGATGCTCGAGTACGCTGGCGAAGACAAATTGTACGTTCCGGTTTCGTCGATGCAACTGATCTCCCGCTACACCGGCGGTGCGGCAGAAAAGGCACCGCTACACCGCTTAGGCAGTGAGCAATGGGCCAAGGCCCGCAAACGCGCAGCTAAACGAATCCGTGACGCCGCAGCGGAATTACTGGATTTATATGCACGTCGCCAGGCGCGGAAAGGCTTCGAATTCAGCGTGGACAAGCCCATGTATGCGGAATTCAGTTCGGGATTCCCGTTTGAAGAAACCCCAGACCAGCAACAGGCGATAACTGCGGTTCTTGCAGACATGGTATCCAGTCAACCGATGGATCGGGTGATATGTGGCGATGTCGGCTTTGGCAAGACCGAGGTTGCATTGCGCGCAGCCTTTGTCGCGGTACATGCCGGCAAACAGGTGGCGATCCTGGTACCAACCACACTGCTTGCCCAGCAACATTTTTCCTCCTTCAGCGACCGTTTTGCCGACTGGCCGGTGCGGATAGAGTTGTTGACACGTTTCCGCACCGGCAAACAGTTGGATAACACGCTAAAAGAGCTTGCAGACGGCAAGGCCGATATTGTTATCGGTACGCACAAGCTGCTGCAACGCAATATCCGCTTTAAGCGGCTGGGACTGGTTATTGTTGACGAAGAACAACGCTTCGGTGTTCGTCAGAAGGAGCGACTGAAGCAATTGCGGACCGAGGTGGACATGCTTACGCTAACCGCGACACCGATTCCCCGCACCTTGAACATGGCCATGTCAGGTATCCGCGACCTGTCCATTATTGCAACGCCGCCAGCCCGCAGGATGGCCATCAAAACGATGATATCGCAATGGGACAGCGCATTGTTGCGCGAGGCTTTACAACGCGAAATACAACGTGGCGGCCAGGCGTTTTTCCTGCATAACGAAGTCCGTAACATTGAGCAGATCGCCCGCGAACTGGAGCAATTGGTTCCAGCGGCCCGCATCCGCATTGCACATGGGCAGATGCCAAAACATGAACTGGAAAACGTGATGCTGGATTTCTACCGCCAGCGCTTCAATGTGCTGGTGTGCACCACCATCATCGAAAATGGCATCGACGTGCCAACCGCCAACACCATTATTATCAACCGCGCGGATAAATTCGGCCTGGCCCAGCTTCACCAGCTAAGGGGCCGGGTAGGACGTTCCCACCACCAGGCTTACGCCTACCTGGTGGTGCCGGAACAACGCAGCATCACACGGGATGCGCTCAAACGACTCGAAGCGATTGCTTCCCTGGAGGAGCTTGGCGCAGGTTTCACGCTCGCCACCCATGATCTCGAAATCCGAGGTGCCGGTGAATTGCTGGGTGAAGAACAAAGTGGTGAAATTCAATCGGTGGGTTTCAGCCTGTACAGCGAATTACTGGCACGTGCCGTGGCCGCAATGCGTGACGGCGAGGACATCGACCTTGAAGCCAACCTGCACGACCCAACCGAGGTGGAGTTACATATTTCGGCATTGATTCCTGACGACTGGATTGGAGATATTCATACACGCCTGACCTTGTACAAACGCATCGCCAGTTGCACAGACGAAGCAGGCCTGCGGGACATGCAGGTTGAAATGATCGACCGCTTCGGACTGCTGCCTGAACAAGCCCGTCACCTGTTCCAGATCGCCAGCTTACGCCAGAAAGCACGTGCAATCGGTGTCTCGCGGGTGGATTTTGGCGAAACCGGCGGTCGCATGGAATTTCGCGAAGACACCAGCGCCGACCCGGCAGCTTTGCTGGAAATGATTCAACAGCGACCGCTTGACTTCAAGCTGCAGGGGCCAGGCAAGCTGCGTATCCTGATCGAAGAAGAGTCTGCCGATGAGAGGGTAAAGATGGCGGGCAATATTCTGGATAAGCTGACACCATCCATCTAAACTACTGCCAATGAAAAAACTGCTCCCCTTGTTGTTGCTAATGCTGTTCAGTTCGCCCGCGCTGGCTGAATCCGGTGCCTACCGGGTTGAAATAATCGTGTTCAGGAACCTGCTGGATAACAGCGAGCCTTTGAACGTCGAAGAGTTTCGCAGTTTTTCACAGTTTCCTGAAATGGAAGTATCTTCGTCGCCGTTTGATTTGCCTGATGATTTCAGCGTGATATCGCAAAAAAGCAACCGCATGGATGACGTCTGGAGACGGCTGAGGTCCAGTAAGACCTACCGGCCCTTAATCTATGCCGCGTGGAAACAGAACCGCACTGATTACTACCCGCCCATGCGTATCCACAACCAGCAGGAAATCGACCGGCAGTTGCGTTTTCCCACACCTATGCTGGTGGCAGACCTGAGCGCGGCCGACCCACTCGCAGACTACCAAAGTATTTTTTACCAGTTGGATGGCACCCTGCAACTCAGACGCAGCCGTTTCCTGCACCTTTTTCTGGATATGGAGTACCGGCTAACATCAAGCAACGCCACCACGCAAGCTGATACGCAAACAGCGTTCTTTGCTGATGCGGAATCCGCAGGAACCGACGAAAACAACGCAGCGCATGATGTGTTCACATTGAAACAAAACCGCCAAATCCGTACCGGGCGATTACAGTATTTTGATACACCCTTCCTCAGTGCCCTGGTGTACGTAACCGCGATCCGTGAAAATTAGTTGTTTATGAAAAAGGCTAGCTCGCTCAGCCACCCGGAACTCTATGCGGCGCTGCGGAACGGTGACCTGGACCCGGAAAGTTTCGACCACGAGGCGCACATCCGCCTGGCCTGGTACTACCTGAGCCAGCAGGAGTTTGATCCCGCTGCACAAGCCTTTGGAACAGATTTTTACCGGTTTATTGTCCGTGCAGGTGCACAAAGCAAATATCACAAAACCATCACCTGTGCGTTGCTGCAACTGATCGCCTCGCATCTGGACGACGAGCGTTGCAAAACCGATTGGGAGTATTTCAAACGCGACGCTGAGCCACTGTTCGCCAACGCGCTGGGTCTTCTGAAACGATTTTATTCTGAAGAACTGCTGTTCAGTGATGACGCGCGCAAACATTTTATACACCCTGACCTTAGCGATTTTCCTTAGCACTGAACACACTGCTGAAGCTTTAACTGATGTACCGCATGCCGCCGCAATTTGTCAGACAGGGTAGAATCAGGATAGTCTTACAAAACGTACGCAAAATGGAGTAAGCCCGCGTGAACTTTGAAAAAGTAATGTTTGCCTTTTTTATCGTGTTGGCACTTACGCTGAACTTCGGGTTTTTTATCGGCGACATCGATAATCCTGAGCACCATGACGGTTTTGAACTCGCTGCTGCACTGGTGGTGAGCCTGATCGCAACCATCATGAAATTTGGTGACCGATCCCAGATGGGGGCTGTGCTGATTGCCACCAGCCTGGTCGCCGACCTGCAATTGCTGATTGCCGCAGGCGTCTGGACATGGGCGGTCAATATTTCGGACGCTGGTACCACCAATGATGTCATTTCCCGCATCGTTTCATTATCAGGTGGTGCCTTGCTTGCGAATCTGGTCTCGGTGACCTTATTGATCGCTGAAACCATTAACATTCGTCGCTAAGAACCGATTAGACATCGACATTAATCCAGAACAGTGATGCACCGTCAGTCCCCAGTAAACGACATTGTGTGGCTGACAATGCGGCGTATGCGCGTGCCGTTGATCATCATGTTGCTGGTGTATTCTTTCTCCACCGTGATTATGGTGCTGGTACCGGGCCTGGATGAGGCCGGTAACCGGGTTCATATGAGCTTTCTGGATGCCACATATTTCATTGCAATACTTCAAACCACGATCGGTTTCGGCGAAATTCCATACAGCTTTACCGCAGCCCAGCGACTGACCGTCTATCTGTTGCTGTTCCCGAATGTGGTGGCCTGGCTGTATTCAATTGGCACCTTGTTGAGCCTGTTCCTTGATGGTGGTTTCCAGGCCGTGCTGCGGCGCAACCGCTTCACCCGGCAGGTGAATCGGCTAAAACAGCCGTTTTATATTGTTTGTGGATTCGGCAACACCGGCTCTTTGACGGTTTCTGGTTTGATGGCACGTGGCTTTCAGGCCGTAGTCATAGAAAAGGAAGAAGCGACGGTTCACAGCATGTCACTGGATGACGATTTTGCCCACATACCGGCACTGGTCGGCTTCTCCAGTGACCGGCGCATGCTGGAAATGGCGGGTCTGAGCCGCGATAACTGCCGCGGTGTCATTGCCACCACAAACAACGACCACAGCAACCTGACGATCGCGATAACGGTAAAATTGCTTCGCCCCGAACTAAGCGTTCTGGCGCGCAGTGAAAACAAACGGGTCAGCGATAACATGGCTTCCTTCGGCACGGATTCCATTATTGATCCCTACCGGATATTCGCAGAAAGACTGAACCTGGCCTTGAGCTCACCGATAAAATACCTGGTCCAGGACTGGCTGATCAGCGTGCCAGGGAGCGATTTGCGCAAGGTCATCAAGCCACCTTCCGGGCACTGGATCGTTTGCAGTGCGGGACGTTTTGGTTCGCGCATGCTCGAGCAACTTGAAATCAGTTGCCTGCCATTCACGGTCGTCGATGTGCTGCCGGAAAGGCTGGTGCCTTATGAAAACACGGTACTCGGCAGGGGAACCGAAGCGCACACGTTGATAGAAGCCGGTGTCAACGACGCGGTTGGGATCATTGCAGGGACCGGTGATGACATCGATAACCTGTCCATCATCATGACCGCCCGCAACCTCAACCCGGACCTGTTTGTGATTACCCGCCAGGAATTGAGGCAAAACGAGGAATTGTTTGATATATCCGGTGCCGACCTGATCGCCCGCCGCAGCCTGATCGTCGCACGACGGATACTGTCAGTGGTATCAACACCGCTGCTGCAGTCTTTCCTGCAACACCTGGTGAGGTCAGACGAAAGCTTTGCAGAAAGAACAGCCGCCAGCCTGAAGCAGGTTTTGAGAGATCGCGCGCCCAATATCTGGATGCTCGATTTATGCAAGGAGCTCGCGGTGAGTCTGCGCTATGTACGGAAAAAGTCGCGTAATGTGAGGCTCAGACACATCACCCACAGCAGCCGCAGCGAAGCGCGTGAAGAATTGCCCTGTGTCTGTCTAATGCTGGAGCGCGGGGCACAAAGAATCTTCCTGCCGGATTCCGACACCGAATTGCAACAGAATGACCGGTTGTTATTTGCCGGGCGCGCCGATGCACGGCAGCAAATATTGTGGACGCTGCTGGACACCCATGCATTGCTCGGCAATGTCAGCGGTAAAGACCTGCCGCGCGGCGCTGTCTGGCGCTGGTTATCCGAACGCTGAATCTGGCTGCCAGAATATCAACTACCAGAACATCAATTAAACAAACTCGTACTTATCACCATCTGCCTGAAACGGCAGTTTTTGCCGCAGTTTTGAAACCACATCCAGTTGCAGCACTGCAATCGCCTGCCCTTCCTCATCACCCAGATCCACCACCGTTTCACCCAGCGGGTCGTAAACCGCGCTGCTACCGGCATAGTGCAGACCCAGCTCATCATCCCCCACACGGTTCACACCGATCACATAGCACTGGTTCTCGATCGCCCTGGCGCGCAGCAAGGCCGACCACGCGGAAGTTCGTGGTTGCGGCCAATTGGCGACAAACAATAAAACATCATAATCATAATCTTCACGGTTCCGACACCAGGCCGGAAAGCGCAGGTCGTAACAAATCTGCGGCGAGATGCGCCAGCCACGATAATCAATGATTTTCCTCTGCGCTCCCGCCTGGTAACGCTGCCCTTCCCCGCCATATGCAAACAAATGACGTTTGTCGTAATACTGCACTTCGCCATCTGGCTGTACCCACAGAAACCGGTTCGCAAGACCAGACCCGGTATCAATGATTAAGCTGCCGCACAATACGCAGTCAAATTCCTGCGCCAGTGCTTTCATCCATTGCAGCGTCTCTCCCTGCATGGTTTCCACCGTCGCATCCGTATCACCGAGAAAGCCGCTACTGAAGGTTTCAGTAAACACCACCACGTCACAGCTCGCACCTTGTTGGCGGACAATTGATTCCAGGTAGCGCCGGTTGGCTTCCACATCGGACCAGCAAACATCGGCTTGAACCAGCAAAACTTTCAATCTATTCAAGTATGAACCTCCCAGAACCACGCCCACGTATTACAATAACCGGGCAATCATTCTATCAGGCGACAAACAGGTAATCCTGTCCTTCGATTTTCGCGTACTTATGCATAAAATCAGCAATTTCTTCCCGTGCACCCGCTGAACCTACCGCAACCAGAACCATTTCAGTTGTCTGCTGTTTGATTTTGTCGCCGGCCCAAACCGGCAGGTCACGCTTTTTACCACCGATTCGTCGCGGGTGTACTTCGATAAAACCATCGATCTTTCCACCTTCTGCGATCAACAGGTCATGCATAAGGCGCCCCGTTGGCCCCGCGCCCCAAATAATCACAGCACAGCCCTTAAGCCGGTGCTTAACCAAAAAATGTGCCTTGGCCTGCATAAACCGCTTCCTGCTGTAGCGACTGTCGGTATGCGTAAGCCGGTGTTCATGCTCACGCCACTTCAGTAACACAGGATCGGGTTTGCCCATTCGCATACCTGCGGCATCAGCACGCAACAACAGGTCATAATCTTCAGGCCATTGCGTATCCCGATAGCCTTTCAATTGTTGCAAAGCAGTTCGCCGGAACAAGATTCCTGGGTTCGGTAGCGGGCTTTCAATAAAAATCTGCCGGTGTACCTGCTCTGGATGACGGACAGAATTCAGCCACTGCTGATAACGCCTCAAACCACCCTCGATCCCCGCGCTGGAGAAGATCTCCACACAACTTCCTGCAATATCCACTTCGGGGTGAAGATTGAGATAAGCCAACTGGCAGGCAAGCCGTTGCGGCATGGAAACATCATCCGCGTCCATTCGCGCAATATAATCGCCTTTGCAAAGACCCAGGCCGGTGTTAAACGCGTTTACAACACCGGCACCCACGCTTTGGTAAATTTTCAACCGTTGGTCAGTTTGATCAAGCTTTTGAATCGAATCATCGCTGCTGCGGTCATCGATCAATATCAGTTCAAGCTGGCTGTGTGATTGGGATAATACGCTGCGCACCGATTCTTCAAGGTATGGTCCGCCGTTATGGACAGGCAAAACAACAGAGATCATGGGCAGCGGTTCAGACACAATAGTTACCAATTCCGGATGCTGTATAGCAACAGAATTTCAACACCGCTGCAAACATAATCCACAGCAACTACAGTAGCTGACCCTTTCTCGACTTGCTCAAATCTGCATCTTGAAGCGGGATGGGTATACACAGCTCAAGATCAGATAATAGGCTTATTTTACAAGACTGATTGACGGTAATCCCCATTCTCCTGTTTGAATTTTTTCAGCGAAAGCGAGGAACTCGAATCGATTGAAGATTTTCACCATGTGCAAAGAACGGTATAACAATCAGTGCAGGGCTTGGCTGTCATTGTTTCTTTTTTTCTAACGGACCGGCAAACATCGCTGATTGGCATTGAGAGACCGTATAAATTTCTGTAAGTCCCTTGTTGGCAAATCTTGCCAAAGTTGCCAATATCTATAGGTCGAGGTGATCCACCGTGAAGGGTACGCCGAGTTCGATGTGGGTTTCAAGGCGGAAATGATCCGCGCCCTGGTCCCGCTGGGCCTGATGCGCGTCGCCGAGTTGCTCTATGACGAGGTCACGGAGTTGGCCGGTGCCCGTCACGCGCGCAAGGAATCGTCAATGGGTGGGAGACGTCACGGGAGCAACCCCGGAACGGCTAAAAGAGTGAAGACGTGTGTCATATCAAATCACCTACACGTATTGAACCGTTATGCTCTCGGCGATTGGGTATGAATGGAATATTCTATAAAAGGGATAAACATAGCAATCACCAGGTCTCTCTTAGGTCCAGGTCTGAAGCTGACAATGGCGAGTTGGGATAGTGTGTATAATGAGTGTGTATTCAAACATGAGAGATTCTGACATGAGCCATCGAGTCAATATTTTGCTCAAAGATGAAAACTGGAAGATTTTTCAGTCTATCCCAAAGGGCAAGCGCAGCACCATCATAAATGCTCTGCTCAATGATTGGGCCGTTCGAAAACAGCGTGAAACGGCCTTCAGGGGCATTGAGAACCTGACTAAAATCATGAAGGACTTGCCCGGGTCTGCTGAAGACTGGGTTCGGTATGACCGGGATGGGCACTAATACAAAAATAGTCCCTGATGCCTCGGTCATCCTGAAGTGGGTTCTACCCGCGGAACGTGAGCCCTATTCTCAACAGGCATATTCAATCAGCCAGGCCTTCTACGACAATGAGATTGAATTGATTGTCCCCTCATTGTGGGTATATGAAGTTGCAAACATACTAACCCTCAAGTACCCGGAATACGCCTCAGCGTTGATGATTTTATTAACTAACCTGAACATTCCGGTCTTTCATCCCGGGGTTCGGCAAGTTGAATTGGCCACTCGGCTGGTTGCACGGCATTCAATAACGTTTTATGACGCCAGTTACCATGCACTGGCTATCACCAACGATGCCATATTTGTTACTGCTGACGAAAAATTTCTACTAAAGGTAGAAAGTGACGAGCATTGTCAGCACCTCCGTGATTGGGCTTAGATAAGTAGAGATACACAGAGGTGGCCCCGAAAAACCGGACAGCGCTATAAGTGAATTTCCAGCCTGATTTAAGCCATGTTAATGGCAACAATATCAGGGGGCAATCATGCCAAGAAGACCGCGCCGGAATCACTCACCGGCATTTATGTCAAAATTGGCGTTAGCCGTTGTTAAAGGCGACAAGACGATCTCGAAATTATCCCAGCAGTTTGATGTGCACCCGAATCAGGTTTGGGCGATGGACGTCACCTGTATTCTTGTTAAGCGGCTTCTTTACGAGGTTTCACTGTTTTTTCAATTACATCTCCGGTTTTATCTTCGGCTGCACGCAGTTCATACGATTTCTGCAAATTTAACCAAAACTCTGCCGTTGTACCAAGATACCTTGAGAGCCTCAATGCGGTATCAGCCGTAATGCCACGTTGACCGTTCAAAATGGTCGTGATGCGATTACCCGGCACATCCAGCGCTGCGGCA
>Ga0114950_10000276_pt1 | contig 33566 bp, 31 predicted proteins | sample N075metaG_FD_83503 | JGI IMG/M metagenome (GOLD analysis project Ga0114950, IMG submission 83503) | Deep subsurface microbial communities from Kermadec Trench to uncover new lineages of life (NeLLi) - N075 metaG | ecosystem: Environmental > Aquatic > Marine > Ocean trench > Sediment | place...
CTAGACCATATGGAGTGACCGGCTCCATTCGCCACCATCGTGCTCATCAATAATCGAGTACGGGGCCGTTCGGCCCATTTCCGCGGGTTGCTGTCCGAAGACAGTAGAGCCGCATGCGAAGGGAACCGGTCATGTCAGAGGATATCACCTACATCGGCTTGGATGCGCATATGGAAACGATCCACGCAGCGATTTTGCTGCCCGGGAGCCCCGAGTCTGTGCTGGACTCCTTTGCGAACACGCCGGATGGGATCCTACGATTCGCGCGGCGCATCAAGAAGCGAGCTCCAGGTCCGATCGAGAGCTGCTATGAGGCGGGTCCTCTGGGATTTGGGCTTCAGCGAAGCCTGATCGCCTTGGGCCTGGGCGATGTGGTCATCGCGCCGTCGTTGATCCCCAAGAAGCCTGGAGAGCGGATTAAGACGGACCGCCGCGATGCGCGTAAGTTGGCCGACTTGTTTCGAGCGGGCCTGTTGACCGAAGTGCACCCGCCGACCGCCGAGCAAGAAGCGGTGCGCGATCTGTGCCGGGCTCGTGAGGCGGCCAAGGGAGACCAGAAGCGCGCACGTCATCGGTTGTCGAAATTTCTCTTGAGACGATCGATTCGCTGGACTGCGGGACGCAAGGCATGGACCCAAGCACACCAGGAATGGCTTCGAGGACGGCGTCTTCCCCACCCCGCCGACCAGGCGATCCTCGACGATCATCTCCTTGCGCTCGAACAACTCGAGGGTCGACTGCACGCCTTTGATGAACAGATCGCGGCTCTTGCAGCCCAAGAACCTTACGTCGAAGCGATCGGTCATCTGCGCTGCTTCCGGGGTATCGACACCCTGACGGCGCTTTCGATCCTCACTGAACTCCATGACGTGCAGCGCTTTGCCTCTCCCCGGCAACTCATGGCCTATCTCGGCCTCGTGCCCAGCGAACATTCGAGTGGGGGTGTGGAGAAGCGCGGGGCGCTCACGAAGACCGGTAACCGCCGTGTCCGACGACTCTTGATCGAAGCGGCCTGGCACTATCGCCACCGACCTGCGGTGGGATACCGCTTGAAGAAGCGTCGAGAAGGGCAACCGGCCCGCGTGATCGCGATCGCCGATCGGGCGCAACAACGACTTCACCGCCGTTACCGACGACTGCTCGAACGCGGCAAGCCACACAACAAGGTCGTCGCTGCGGTAGGCCGTGAGCTGGTCGGCTTCGTGTGGGCTGCCCTGCAGCCCCAGGAAAGTTGAGGATCGAGATCCGTTTCGATTGAACCCTTTGATCGAAGACATGCGAGAGAGAATCGGACCGAGGACGGTAGGAAGAAATCGAGGCACGACAGGAGAAACGCGCGACCGGGCTATGCGACAGAAAACTACGGTTTTCAGAATCGCGAAACTAGACGGCGCCACTCTCCGGACGAAGAACGGTCATGCAGGCTCTGCCCATCTGGGTAATCCGCGAATATCAGAGTGACTCGTCGTCGAAGAAGCCAGATCCAACCCTGCCGTCCTCCTCCGAATCCCGAGGAGTAATGAATACGAACCATTCCAGCACGAATAGACGAACATCGAGCCTTGACAAAGGTCACTCCATATCAGCCCTGATCCAGCGACGGATCAGGACTGGCTAGCATGACGTCATCACGTCGATCATCTCTCGAACTAGCCAAAGGGGAAACCTCGCACGTGCGTTTCACCATCTGGGGAGTCGGAGCCGTCGGAATCGGAATCGCGAGCACCCTCGCGCGTGCCGGTGAGCGACTTCGCTTGCTGGGACGCGACCCCGACACCTGTGATGCGCTCGCGGAACACGGCATCCGGCGAACCGGGCTCTTCGGCGAGCGACACGTTCCCCCCGATCTGCTCTCGATCACGACGGATCCGACTTCGCTCCGGGACGATCCGCCGGAGTGGCTACTGGTCTGCACCAAGGCGTTCGCGGCCGCGACGATCGCGCGCGAGCTCGCGCCACTCGCGGCGAGCTTGAAGAGCGAAACCCGTCTCCTTCTCTGCCAGAACGGGTGGGGAAACGAGGAGCCCTTTCGACCCTTCTGGCCCGATGAGCGTCTCTTTCACGCGCGCGTCATCACCGGCTTCCATCGCCGAAGCGCCCACGAAGTCGAAATCACGGCCCATGCGTCCCCGATCGCCCTCGGCAGCGTTTTCGGCCACGAAATCCATTCCCTCGAGTCCGTCGCGGCGCAAATCACAGCGGGCGGAGTCCCCGCGGAGACCACGCCCGACATGCGCGGTGTTCTGTGGGGCAAGATGCTCTACAACTGTGCGCTGAATCCGCTCGGGGCGTTGGCCGGGCGGCGTTACGGAGAATTGACGAAGGACCGGACGACACGAGCACTCGTCGACGAAGTCATTCGCGAGATCTTCCAGGTTCTCGAAGCCGCCGGGATCCCGGTCGCCTGGCCCACCGCGGAAGCCTACCTCGAGGTCTTTCACAGCGAGCTGATCCCGGCGACTGCAGCCCACGAATCGTCCATGCTGCAGGATCTGCGTGCCGGGAGGCCCACCGAAATCGAGGCGTTATGCGGTGCGGTCGAACGACTCGGAATCGGGTTGAACGTCCAGACGCCGGTCGTCTCGGCGCTGGCGACCCTGGTGCGGGCTGCGGAGCGGGAGCCGAGCTGATCGAGGAGTTCAGCCCCGTGCGACGACTTCCTCCACCGCCTGCCAATCCGCACAGCGAACCAGGCCCTCTCGTGCCCCGGGCGAGACCCCGTCGAGATCGCGGTTCCAGGGACGGTCCATCAACGCGACGGGAATGCCGAATTCCTCGACGAGGCGCACCGCCGTATCGAGGCTGTCCTCGACCGCGAAATCGAGTTCGAGCGCCGGGATCTCATCGAAGCGAAGCGCGGGGAGGCCCGAGTGGTTCCAGCTCGGCCGATTCCACTTGTCGAGGTGATGGAGCGAGGCATGGGGAATCTCGTGGCGATCGAGCCAGCGACGCGATGCGGCATTCGTAGTGGGAGGTCGGCCCGTTATGAGCGTGATGCGATGGCCCGCATCCTCCCAGCCCGAGAGAACTTCGGGCGCTCCCGGCATGGGCGCGATCGATTCGATTACGACATCCGAGTGAGCACGCTCCATGAAGGCACGATGCTCGGCCTCGGTCAACCCGAAAGATCGTTCGAGATGGAAGTGACGCACATCCTCGATCTCGATGCGCCGAGCATGGGTCTCCTCGAGGAGATCGATCAGGCTCTCGATCGTCCTGGCAAGGACATCGTCGATATCGACATAGATTCGCCGACCGCTCACGAATCCATCTCCTCCCCGACGACCCCTTGATCGAGTGCCGGCTCGGGCGCGGCCTCGAGCGCGGCCTCGAGCGCGGCGAGCGGTGCCCTGGCCTTGTCGAGGGATTCGAGATATTCCGCTTCGGGTGTCGAGTCGGCGACGATCCCCCCGCCGACATGCAGATACGCGCGGCCGTCCTGCCAGACGATCGTCCGGATCACCACCGAGAGATCGAGCCCTCCACGCACATCGAAATATCCGAGTGCGCCGGCATAGACACCTCGCCGCACGCTCTCGAGTTCCTCGAGCAGTTGGATCGACGCGAGCTTCGGTGCGCCCGTCATCGAGCCCGGCGGAAACGTCGCGCGCAGAAGATCGAATGCGTCACGACCCGTCGCGAGTTCACCGGTCACCGTGGAAACCATCTGGAAGACCGCTGCGTAGGTTTCGATCTTCATCAATTCCGGAACCGCGATCGAGCCCGGCACACACACACGACCGAGATCGTTGCGAACGAGGTCGACGATCATCAGATTCTCGGCCCGGTCCTTGATGCTATTCGAGAGTTCCCGGGCCAACCGCTCGTCCGAAACCTTGTCCTCGCCACGCGCGCGGGTGCCCTTGATCGGGCGACTCTCCACGCGTCGCGAATCATCGACGCGCAGGAACCGTTCGGGTGAACTGGAAAGAATCGCGCCCTCTGCCAACGTGAGGTAGGCACCAAAGGGTGCTGGATTATGCTCACGCAAGAACTGATAGAGCAACCACGGCTCGATCGGCGCCTCGACACTGAGGCGCTGACTGAAATTCGCCTGGTACACGTTCCCGCAATCGATCTCCTGGAGCACCGTATCGACCGCCTTCGTGTAGGCGCTCGCATCGACAGTCGACGAGATCGAGAGCGAAGCCGCCGCGGGACCTGCCCTGACGGGCTCGGTCCTCGATTTGGGCGGGGCCGCCGGCATGAGCGGGCCTTCGGAGAGCATCCACTCGACCCGGGCCGTCAGAGTGTCGACCACCTGGCGCGAACGCGCGACCGCCGTCTCCCGGGCTGCCCCGCCGCGAGGCGGGCGAGCGTGCCCGAAACCGAGACCGACCACCCAGAGCCGCTCCGCCTCATGGTCGTAGGCGAGCACGCGGTCGACGTAGGCGAGCGCCAGGTCGGGCATCTCGAGATCGTTCTTGTTCTCGAAGCGAAGTCGTCCCTCGATCACACCCGCCAGCTCGTACCCGAAATATCCGACCGCCCCGCCGAGAAAGGGCAGGTCGAGGCCCGCAGACAGGCCGGCGACCTCGTGCCAGCGTGGATTTCCGGAACGTGCCGCGGTCCGGGTGGAGTAGGCGAGTGAGTCGGCGCGGGGCAGCAGCGATCGGGCCAGGTCGACGGGATCCGTCTCGATGCGGTGAAAGCCCCGCTTGAGCCCCGCCCGCACGTCTCGCCGCACATCGATCTCGACTTCGAGCCCGCGCGCGGTCAGCCACAGATAGGGATCCGCCCCCGCGAACGAGAACCGCCCCAGTCGGCCGTCCTCGAGCGCGCTGTCGAGCCACCAGAACCCGGGCTCCGCATGCAGCCCGTCGACGACACGAAGCCAATCCGCCCGGGAGGCGGGCCGGTCGAGGGCCGCGAGCGCGATTCTTTCAGAGGGGTAAAACATGGGGTCTCCGAAGGAGGCGGGAGGCTACCGCAACCCCCCGCTGCACGTCAGCGATTGATCGCTGCCGATCGCGATTTCGGGGCGCGCCGCGGCCGCTACACTTCCACCTCGCCCCACGAGCCCCTCGCTTCCAGTCGCCTCCTCCCGAACCGAACGAGCGGGTTCATCGGAGAGCGTGATCGTCCGATGAGGCGACTGTGAGAGCGGGAGCCAGCACGAACAGAAATGCGAGTCGTGGGATCGTGACGCCGTGAAGAAACTCTGCTTCTACCACGCCGGGTGTCCGGACGGGTTCGGTGCGGTGTGGGCCGTTCGCAAGGCCTGGGGCGATGACGCCTGGTTCGTCGCCCGAGGCCATGAGGACCGCGTTCGAATGGGCGACTGTGAGGACGCACTCGTCGCGTTCGTCGATATCGCACCCGCGAAGGACGAACTTCGCGAGCTCTCGGATGTCGCTGCACAGGTCGTGGTCCTCGACCATCACGTAACCGCGCGCGATCGACTGCTCAGCGACGCCAACTATGTGAACGACCTCGAAGCCGAGGGACACGTGCTGCACTTCGACCTGGGACACTCCGGCGCCGTACTCGCCTGGCAATATTTTCACCCGGACGCGGCCGTGCCGGAGCTGCTCCGCTACGTCGAAGATCAAGATCTCTGGAACTGGACGCTGCCGGACTCCGACGCCATCAATGCAGCGATCGCCTCCTATCCTCGTGAGTTCGAAATCTGGAATCGCTTGGCGGGCGAACCGATCCAGGCACTCGTCGAACAAGGCAAGCCCATCCTGCGCGCGAATCGCATGGAGGTCGAGCGACGGCTCGAGCATGCGAGGCCCATCGCGCTCGGCACGAAGCGAATCGAAGCGGTCAACGCCTCGACGAATCGAAGCCAGATCGGCCATGAACTCGCCAAACGCGGAAAATTCGGTCAGCAGTGGGGACTCGTCTACCGGGTCGAGGGCAGCGATGTCTTCGGCACGATCTATTCGATCGGACAACTCGACATTTCGAAGGTCGCGCTCGAATACGGCGGCGGTGGACACAAGAACGCATCCGGCTTTCGGGTATCGCTGGAGCGCTGGCTGGAGGATTTTGTAGTCTAGAGTCTCCTGCGGCGCGAGATTTCCGCGTCCACAAGGAGAACCCATGAGCGACCTCGAAGCGATCGAAGCCATCCGTCAGTTGAAATACCGCTACCTGCGCGCGGTCGACCTCAAGATGTGGGACCTGCTCGAGAGTACGTTCACACCGGACGCGATCGCCGCCTACGACGGCGGCAAGCAGACCCACAAGGGTCGTGACGCGATTGTCGGATGGCTCAAGAGCACGCTCGACAACACGATCGTGACGCTCCACCAGGTCCACAATCCCGAGATCGAAATCACGAGCGCGACCTCCGCGACGGGCATCTGGTATCTGGAGGACCGCGTGATCAACCGGGGAGCCGATCTGCCGGACATGCCCGGTCACTCGATTCTCACGGGCGCGGCGTTCTACTCGGACGAATACCAGAAGATCGACGACGAGTGGAAGATCTCACGCACCGGGTATGAACGGACTTATGTCGACCTGCACGCCTACGACGAGCCGAAGGCGTTCTACAGTCGTTGGGATAAGGCGGACGAAGCGTGATCGGGTTTTCGGTCGCGCGGATGCCTGTCTCATTGGCTAGCGTACGGCATCCATGAAACCCCTCGACGGAATGACAGCGATCGTAACCGGAGCCACCCGCGGCGTCGGACGCGGCTGCGCCGTCGAGCTCGCGGCACAGGGCACCCACGTCTACATCACCGGCCGTACCCTGCGCGAGGGCGATAGCCGCTGGCCCGGAAGTCTCGAATCGACGATCGCCGAAGCCGAGGCGCTAGGTGGAAAGATCCAAGGGATCGTCTGCGATCATCGGGACGACGAGCAGGTGGCCGCCGTCTTCGATCGCGCCGTCGCAGAGAACGACCAACTCGACCTACTCGTGAACAACGCATTCCTGATTCCCGATGACCTGGATCCGAACGCGCCCTTCTGGGAGTCGACCCTCGATTGCTGGGACGACATGCATCAGGTCGGCGCCCGTTCGGCGTATGTCGGAACCTGGAATGCCGCCCCGATCATGATCGAACAGGGGAAGGGGTTGATCGCCAACATCAGTTCCGAAGGCGCGCGCTACTACACGCTTCATCCCGCCTATGGCGCCGCCAAATCCGCTATGGATCGGACGGCTCGGGATTGCGCCTACGAGCTCCGACCGCACGGCGTCGCGATCGTCACGGTCTGGCCCTCCTTCGTGACGACCGAGCGCATGCTCGCCCTCGATCCCGAGGAATGGAATCTCGAGCTGGATGGCGCCGAGAGCCCGCGTTTCTCGGGGCGGGGGATCGCCGCCCTGCTGCTCGACGACCAGATCATGCAGAAGAGCGGGCGCGTCATCACGACCCGGCGGCTCGCCGAGGAGTATGGGTTCCTCGACCTCGACGGCCAGATGCCCAACGGCGCGCCGGATCCGGGGGAGCCGGGGCCGCTTCTCGCCCCCAAATCGGACTGATCTCCACGAACGACGACCAGCGTCTATCCGACGCGAGGAATTCGAGCATGACCGAGCGCCCCCTCACGCATCCGACCGCACGCATGCTCAATCATGTCGAATTCGCCTACGCGCCCGGGGACCGTCTGCTCGTGCGAGGCCTCTTCGAGGCGCTCGGCTTTCGGGTTCTCGATCCGCAGACCGACCCCCTCCCCGAAAACCTCGGCCCCGCCGCCGCCCCCTATCTGATCGTATTCCTCGACCCCGACAGTGAGGATCTGATCGACAACGTCATGTACGCGTCCGAGGTGGGCGATGCGCAATGGCGCTTCGAATCGTCACTTCGCGAGCACCTCGCGGCGGACACAGATTTTGCCGATCGCCACGCCGCCTATCGAGCCGAGTATGCGCAGCGGCCCCAGGCGATGATGCACGTCGGTGTCGGCTATCCGAACGCAGAGGAAGTCAGAGCCGCGATGAAGCGGCTTGCCGCGTCCCCGGAACTCTCGAAGCGGCTCGAACTTTCCGAGGTTTTCGAGCCCGGTGGGCCCGGATCCGTCGACGACCGTGTCATCCAGGCCTTCGTCTACACGGACCTCATCTCCGTCGGGCTGCTCTGCGGCGGGCAGCAGATCGAATTACAGGTCCGCCTCGACGGCGCGTGACGTCGGCACTTTTCACCCACTCACCGATCTCACCGACTCACCGACGCTTTCACCCGACGCCTTTCAGCGGGCGGCAATGGCTTGGCGTGGCTCGCTCGCCGCCGAGTCCAGGGCCTGGCCGAGCTAGCTCGTCACCGACCCGCCGTTCACCTGGATCGTCTGGCCCGTCACCCAGGCAGCTTCGTTCGACGCCAGCCAGACGATGGCCGGGCCGAGATCGTCACCCGTCCCGAGCCGGCCAATTGGCACCGTCGAGGCCAACTTCGCAACGAGCGCTTCGTCGTGGACCTCGGTCATCTCCATCAAGCCGAGCGCAACCGAATTTGCCGTGACACCGAGCGATGCATTCTCGATCGCCATATGCCGCATGAAAGAAATCGCCCCGCCCTTCCCCGCCGCATAGGGCGCAACCCCGATTCCGAGTCCGACGATACCGGCCCCCGAGGAGATCGTGATCAGACGTCCGAAACGGCGCTCGCACATTCCCGACAGCACGGCATGCGTCGTATTCATGACACCATGCAGGTTCACATCGATCGGCGGAGCCCATTGTTCGGGGTCCATTTCCCGAAAGGGACGCGGCTGCATCATGCGCGCGCCCGCGTTTCCGGCATTATTGACGACGATGTCGAAGCCGCGAGGGGTGAGGACTTCACAGACCTGCTCACGCTCGGTGACATCGAAGGCGAGTCCCTCCGCGTCCCCACCGGCAGAGCGAATCCCCTCGGCCGTCTCCTCGGCCCGATCGAGCACGATGTCATTCACCACGACCTTTGCACCCTGGTTCGCAAGATGCTTCGCGATCCCGGCGCCGATCCCCTGGCCCGCTCCCGTCACGAGCGCGAGTCGTCCCGTCAAATCGAACATCGATCTCTCCTCAGTGTCCCGAATGGGACTTTTCGTCCTGCGTTCCGAACTCGGCCGATCTCGAACTCACCCCGGCCGAGCCCTCGAACCCGACTGACTCCCGAACCCGACTGGAAGGGGATCTCAACCCGCGCCCTCTGGCGGCGTGATCTTCATCGGGCCGTAGGGGTCGAGTGGCGTGACGCTCACCAGTTCGGCGACCTGCATGAGCGCCGGCATGGTCCGGGCGAACTCCTCCGTCGATTCGTGGGCCTTGCGGGCCTCGTCGGAGGCGTAGAGGTCGAAGAACCAGAAATCATCCGGACTATCCGTCGCCGTCGAGAAGACATAGACCGGAATCCCGTCCTCGCCCTGGGTCTTTTCGAGCATGACCGTCGTCAACGCGATCACCTCGTCGCGCTTCCCCTCTTTCGCTCGCATGTGCGTGATGAATCCCTGCATCCAAATCTCCTCTCGGTTGCCTGACTCGCCCCACTCGATTCTGTCTGCCGCCCGAGACCTGTTTCGAGCGTTCCCCTGCGGCCACTCCTCGGCCGGACCGGCCTCCTGCGACTCGATCGGTCTGACTGCTAGAGCGAAAAGCCTCCGTCCTCGCGAATCTTCCAGCCTCCGGCGGCCCAGTTGCCGCCGTCGAGATGGATCGTCGAACCGGTGATGAAGCGCGCGCCATCGCCCGCGAGGAACACGACGGCCGCCGCGCAATCGTCGGGGTGCCCCGCTTCGGGCCAGCTCGCTGATTCGACGCCCAGCAACATCGGGTCGGCGTCTCCGGACAAGACCTCGTCTCCGGGTGTCCTGATCATGTCCGGTGCCACGCAATTGATCCGAATTCGCCGCCCTGCAAGTTCCATCGAGAGCGTTCTGGTCAGGTTGGCGACCGCCGCCTTCATGGCGGAGTAGATAGCGAAGCCGGGACCCGCGCGATGGGCCTCGATCGACGTCACATTCACGATCGAAGCGCCGGGACTCATATGCGCGACCGCGTGGCGAACACAGGCCGTAACGGAGCCGAAATTCTCCCGGATGAGCGCCTGCTCACCCTTGACGCTCACGTCCAGGAAGGGCGACCAGAACCCGCCCCCCGCGTTGTTGACCAGCACGTCGATCGCACCGAGCGCGTCCTTCACGCCCCCCATGAAATCGTGCACGGCCTCGTCTTCGCGCACATCGAGCACGCCGACGTGACAGCGACGTCCGATCGCTTCGATCTCCGTCCGACACGTCGCGAGCCCCTCCTCGTCCCGATCACAGATCGCCACGTCGGACCCGAATCGCGCCAGGGCAATCGCCGTCGCACGCCCCAGGCCCCGGGCCGCGCCGGTCACGACGGACACTCTCCCGTCGAGGCGCAGCGAATCCGGACCAAAGGGATTGTCCTGCCAGATCGAGTTTTCCAAGGGCATCGAGGAGTCCTTCTCGTCCATTGCGTCAGCGGTCGCGGATTCGAACCTGCGGCCGCGGTGTGGCCTCGCTTCGACGCGACCGCGGCGTCGTCCGATGTTGCTTCAAACGCGGCGAGAGTTCGAGGGCCCGCTTCGATTCTCGAGGTCGACGCACCCCCCACCCGCACACTACGCTGGTAGTCACGGAGGAAAATCATGAGCCAGACCCCCAGCCCGACGATCGTCCACACCGAAGTAATGGAAATCCGCGCGACCCCCGAGCAGGTCCGCGAGTTCATTCTCACGCCCGAGCGGATTCTCGACTACTACCCGTCCGCCGTCGACGGCGGCACTCTGGAAGCGGGCAAGGCGATCTATTGCCGGGGTGAGATCGGCACTTCGATGCTCGAAATCGTCGAAGCGGAATCGAGCGACGAACTCGTCGTGATCAAGGTCTCCACCGCGCTCGGTCTCGAGGCACCGTTCACGCGCGCGCGGATCGAGGAGCACTGCACATTCACCATGATCGAGGATTGGGCGCTCGCCGAGACCGATTCGGGCACCCGGCTGACCAAGACCTGGCGGGACGTCGCTGCGGACGGCCCGGAACCCTTTCCGCTGGCCGAAGCGGTGCGGGAAGGAGCGATCCACGAGAGTGCCCAGCTCGTCGTGGGTTGGAACAAGGCCGCCGCGCAAAAGACCTGAAACGACCCGCACGAGGCCTGCCACACATTCCGGTTGATCTGCTCCACGGGATTGTGTATCCCTGCTCGCATGTCGCAGGACTTCTACTCGTATTCCTTCTTTATGTACGCCCGGGGCTGGTTTGGCTCCGGGGCCGTAGGAAGGCTTGCCGAGTGCTAGACGAGATCTAGAGACAATCCGGCGACAAACGCTTCCAGCGGCCCCGAGAGGACAAATCCTCTCGGGGCCGTTTTTTTGTTTCACGACTCGGCCCAGGCCGGGCGACCGATTGGAGAACCCCGATGAGCTCACTCGAAGACCGCAACCTGAATGCGATCGAGCCCCTACCGACTCCCGCCGACCTGAAGACTTCACACCCGATCTCGACCTCGGCTGCCCGCGTGGTGCAGCGCGCGCGAAACTCGATCCGAGCGGTGCTGCACGGACGCGATCGCCGACGACAGGTCGTCGTCGTCGGCCCCTGTTCACTCCACGACCCCGAGGCCGCCCTCGCCTACGCCCGGCGACTCCTCCCCCTCGCTCGGGAACTCGACCACGAATTGATCGTCCTGATGCGAACCTATTTCGAGAAGCCGCGGACCACCGTCGGCTGGAAGGGGCTCGTGAATGATCCCCATCTCGATGGATCCTGTTGCGTCGAGGAAGGTCTCGCCCTGGCTCGCCAGCTCCTGCTCGAGATCAACGACCTGGGGCTTCCCTGCGCCACCGAGTTCCTCGATCCGGTGACCCCCCAATACCTGGCGGATGCGGTCTCCTGGGCGGCGATCGGCGCGCGCACCACCGAGAGCCAGACCCACCGGGAAATGGCGAGTGGCCTGTCGATGCCGGTCGGCTTCAAGAACGGAACCGATGGCAGCCATTGCGTCGCGATCGAGGGCATGGTCTCCGCGGCCCACCCCCATAGTTTTCTCGGCATCGACAGCAACGGGACCGCCGCGGTCGTGAAAACGGCCGGCAATCCCGACACCCACGTGGTCTTGCGAGGCGGGCGGGGCATGACGAATTTCGATCGCGAGAGCGTCGAAGCGGTGGCCGAAAGAATCGAGAAGCGCGGTGTGATGATCGACTGCTCCCACGGCAACTCGCGTAAGGATCCGGCGCTTCAATCCGAGGTGTTGAGAGAGGTCACCTGCCAGATCCAGGACGGCGCGCAGGGAATTCTCGGCGTCATGCTCGAAAGCCAGCTCGAAGAGGGACGCCAGGATTGGGCACCTGGAAAGCCACTCCGCTTCGGGCTGTCGATCACGGATGCGTGTATCGGTTTCGAAGAGACCGACGGCCTGCTGCGCGAGCTGGCTGCCGCGATTCGCAGGCCACGCACACAGCGGATGGCGGCGGTCATCACGAGCGCCGCATGACGGCGTGACGGGGGGCGCTTCGTCGTTTCAAGCGTCCCATTCGAGCGGAAGGGGTCCGGCGATCGTGACCGTCCCGCCGGAGGCGTATTCGATCTCGCTGCCCGGCGCGACGCGCAGGTTGGCGAGCTTCGGCAGGACCTCCTCGAGGGTGATGCGGAGTTCGGCCCGTGCGAGGGACTGGCCACTGCATATGTGAACACCCGTACCGAAGGACAACGAGTCGCGTTTCAGACCCGTCCGGTGGAAGTCGACCGTCAGGGGATCGGCGAAGCGCGTCGGGTCGAGCCCCGCGATCGAAGTCGAGAAGAGAATCATCTCACCGCGCTTGATCTCGACCCCATGAAACTCGAAATCCTGGCGAGCGATCCGCCCGATATTCGGCGCGCTGAATCGCCGCAACAACTCTTCGACCGCATTCGGAATCAGGCTCGGGTCGTCGAGAAGTTGCTGCCGGTGCCCCGGATTGGAGGCAAGGAAGTACATCTGGTGCAGCGTGGCCGAGGTCACCGTATCGAGCCCGCCTAACATGAGCATCGTCGCCATGCTCGACAGCTCGTCCTTGCCGAGCAGGCGGCCGTCGATTTCGGCCGTGAGCATCGCTTCGAGCATATGGGCTTCGCGTGGCGAGTGGCGATCGGCCATTTCCTCGTCGAGCCAGACGTCGAGAAGTCCGGCGACTTCGGTGATGCCCGCCAACACGACCTCCGGCGTCGTTCCCCGAAAGACCCGTTCAACCGAGGCATCGAATTCGCTCCGAAGTGAATCGGGCACCCCGATCATCTGCAGGAAGATCTGGACCGGCAAGGGTTGGGCGTATTCCGCGTTGAAGTCACAGCGGCCGCGCCCCACGAAATCGTCGATCCGTTTGCGCGTCAGCTCTCGAAAATCGTTGGCGAGTGCCTCGATGATTCGCGGCGCAAACATCTGGCGCGTGAAGATCTGTTGGTAGGGCCGATGTTCGGGTGGATCGAGGTTGTTCGGAATCAAGCGAAACGGACTGTCGATCTTGGGAACACTGACGCTCTCAGCCGAAAAGAGATCCGGCCGGGACCAGGCTTCGGCGAGCAGCTCCGCGCGTGCGATCACCCAATGACCGCCCAGTGCCGGGGAATAGAAGAGTTCCGGCAATTCGTTGGCGGAGTAAAAGAAGCCCCATGGATCGAACCGGATTCGCGGATCGAGCCGGAAGTCGAAGGGGATGAATCGATCGGGGGCAACGTGATCGGGAATCGAATCCAAATGAACTCCTCAGGACGTCGAGCGTCACTCCAATATCGAATAGGAATCAGCGATCCCGGAATGCCGGGATGACCTCACGCCCGAAGAGCCGGATCATTTCGGCCTGCTCTTCGAACTCGCCAAGTGTCGAGTACTCGCTGTCGTGTGCTGGCATCCCGGCGCCAAACGCGGCGTGGACGTGATCGCAACCCGTCTCGCGCTGGTAGCGTTCGATCTGCCCGATGACGTCTTCGGGAGTTCCCCAGAGCAGACGATCCGCAGCAATCTCTTCGGGCGTAATCGTCTCCCCGGCATCGAGTCTTGCAAAGAGTTCCTGCTCGGCGGCGTCCTCCGCGGATTCACGCCAATGGACCAGCAGCCCATCGATGTAGCGCGGAAGGATTTCCTGCTCGATCCGGCGACGGTCCGTTCCGATCCACGCGAAGCGTCGAAGAATCCAATCCGCCGAACGAGACTGGGCCGCGCACGCCGCGCGATAGATTTCGAGACAGCTCTTCGCCTTCGCCAGCGATTGAACCGGGCCACACAACCAAAGGTCCCCGAGACGTGCCGCACGCTCGACCGCCGCATCCGCGACGCCCGCCACCCAGATCGGCGGATGCGGATCCTGGACCGGACGGGGATGGACCGTGAGTTCGGGGAACGACCAGAAGCGTCCCTCCCAGGCCGTCTCCTGCTTCGTCCAGACGTGACGCAGGATCTGGAGCGCCTCCTCCATCCGGGCGCCACGCTCATGAAAATTCGAGCCCTGGACTTCGTATTCGAGAGGCCACCATCCCGATCCGACGCCGAGCGAAATCCGTCCACCCGAGATCTGATCGATCGTCGCAACCTGCTCCGCCACGCGAACGGGATTGTGGGCAGCAAGCAGGAAGATCCCCGTTCCCAGACGCAGCGTCGACGTCCGAGCCGCAACCGCCGCCATGAAGGTCAGCGGATCGCTCTGATTGCCCGGCATGAAATGATGATGACCAATCGTCGCGGTATCGAACCCCTCTTCCTCCGCGATCCGAGCGAGTTCGAACGTCTCCTGAAAGGGATCGGAGAGTTCCGGTCGACGGATCGTCGGTAGAGAGAGGGAGAAGCGCATGGAAATTCCAAGGATTCGAGTGGCTCGCGATCGGTTCACTCTACCTTGGATTGCGCTCCTCGGTCGAAGTTCTCGTGGTCTGAACTCCGACGTTCAGGCTCACGCGGAGGCCTGACCCCCAGCCGAACGGCGAGGCCCGTCATCTGGGGCTGGCCTGTGAGTGGATCGACCCGCTCGACAGACGAGGTCAAGCGGCAGACATTCGGGTCGTACCCACCATGCGAAAGCGACACGACCCCCGGTCGGAGTTCGGAATCCAGTTGGAGTTCGGCCAGCACAGAGCCCGAGTTGGTCTCGAGTCGGGCGCGGTCACCCTTCGAGAGGCCAGCCGCCCGGGCATCGACCGGGTGCACATGCAGGACCGGCTCGTTGTGTGACGACGTCTTCGGCACATAGGCCGTCGAATTCGTACGGCGGAGTTGCCGGCTGCTGACGAGCATCAGATCCCCCTCCCCTGGCCAGTCGTCAGCCAGGAGATCGGGCAGTCGCTTCAAGAGCTGATCGGGCGCCAACCGGAATCGACCATCCGGCAGCGCATGCGCTCGGACCCAGCCGACTGCTCGCGACGGATCGAGCCCCCTCGAACCCGCTCGGACGAGTTCCTCGGCCGCATCTCGGCCGGCGCGCCCGCTGGCCACCATGCGTCGGATCAAGGACTCATCCGTCGCCTCGTCGGGGTCGAATCCATCGAGTAGATCGTGACCCAGCCGACGCCCGATCTGTGCAACCAGCCACCACATCGGCCGACGGTCGGCGACGGGTTCGACCACCGCGGGCGCCAGAGCGGTCTGTGTCTCGTGAACGAGATCGGCGCGCTCGAGCTGGCCCGTCGCGGGAAGCACGTGGGAGGAAATCTTCGTGAGCGGTGTGTGTTGGATATCGATCGTGACGAGCAGATCCAGGGATCGGAGGGCGGCCTCGGTTCGGACCGGATCCGGAAAGGCGGTCAATGGACTCCCGCCGGCGACGATCAGGGCGCGCAGGTGCCCGGCCTCGATCTCATCCGCCAGCGCGACGCACGGATTCTGGTCGAGGCTTCGGATCAACTCGGGACGCGAGGCAGGCCCCGGTCCGACATGGCCCTCGGGTGGCGCCGATTGCCAATCCGATCGTTCATCGAGTCGCGCGAGCCAGCCGGGGTTGAACCACATGCCGCCGGATCGGTCGAGAGATCCGGTCACGATGAGTAGCGCCCAGCGCAGCCATTCCGTGACCAGGGCGTGCTGGCCAAGTGTGATTCCGGTCGCGGCCGTCACCGCGATGCGCCCTGCCCGGCGGATCTCGGCGAGCAGCCCTCGGAGCTTCGATCGCGGGAGGCCCGTCGCGCGGGAAACGGTCTCGAGCGTGAAGGGTTGAAGAGCGCGTTCGAGGGCCGCGCGGTCTTCTTCGGCGGTCATCGCCTCGAGATCCTCGAAGTCGGCGCCCTTCCGCATCAACTCACGCACGAGCCAGGCGAGCAGCAGTCCATCGGTTCCGGGACGGATCGCGAGATGCTCGTCGGCGAGTGAGGCGGTTCGCGTCTTGCGTGGGTCCACCACCCAGATGCGACCTCCACGCTCCCGAAAACGCTGCATGCGGCGGGTCGCGTCGGGCAACATCGTGAGGTAGCCGTGGGAGACGGCGGGGTTGAAGCCGAGGCAGAGCAGGAAACTCCCCGCTTCGTCCTCCGGCACCCAGGTCGGGAAGAGAGTCGATGATCCGCAAACCATCTCAGCCGCCCGAAATGCGGGGGCGACATCGACCGTCGCGGCGGAATAGAATTGGCTCGAACCCACCTTTTCGAGCAATGCCTGGATCGTCGGGATTGCCAGGCTATCGGAAACCGCTCCGGTGCCCTGGTAGACGCCGAGGCAATCGGGACCGTGCTGCTCGATCAAACGACCGAGTTCACTCGACAGATCGTCAAGACAGCGGTCGACGTCACTTTCCCGTCCCCGCAACCAGGCCCCTTCGAGGCGGTCTGGATGGTGATGAAAATCAGGCAGCGAGGCGCCTTTGGCGCAAACATAACCTCGCGTCCGCGCATTGTCCCGGTCGCCGTGCACCCGAACGATTCGATCTCCGTCGCGCTCGACGAGGATCGCGCAGGCCGCAGAGCAGCATCGGCAAAGTGTGGGGTGCAGCGTCATTGGCATTTCCCGATCCTCCGAACACGCAATCCTCATACGCGATCGAAAAATGAGGCGACTAGAAGATCGCGAGCGGATTGATCGGGGAGCCCGTCCCCCCGTCGATCACCAGCGGCGCCGCGCAGAACTGAAATTCGTAGCGACCGATCTCGGCGCAGTAGGCGGCGAGCCTGCGAAAATCTGCGTTGTCGAGCAGCGGCATTCCCATGACCGGGATCGTGATGCAATGCACATGAACAGGCGTCTCGATCTCGATCGGATTCGGGAGTCCCTGGTCAACCGTCGGCGCATCGAGCATATCCCAGCAGAGCATCGCCGCGTCGGTTTCGTAGAGGAACTCACAAACCGAAGCATGAACGCCGGCGGGGACGGACCACCCGGTCGATTCGGGATGCGCGGCAACCCATTCGTCGCGACCGGAACGAATGCACACCACGTCTCCGGGCCGGGACTCGACGCCCTGTGCGAGCGCGGCATCCTGAAGTTCCCAACCCTGTACCGGTGAGCCCGCGTCGACGTAATCGGTACCGCGAAGTCGCGGGATATCATAGAGAACTCCGCGCGTGACGATTCCATCACTCATCCGCTGGACACCGAGCGTGGCACTTTCGGGCATCACCATACCCGGCGTCGTGACACCGATCGGGCGACCATTATAGAAGCGACCATCCGCGCCCGGAAGATGTGAGATCGCGTCGAGATGCGTCTGGGCGAAGCCGTGGAAAAAGAGTCCGATATAGTCGGCGAGTCCGGTCGAAGTGCCGACGCTCGCGACATGATGCGCCGGATAGGGATTGCCCGGGCCCGGTTCGGTATCGATCGGGCGAGCGAGCGAAATCGCGCGCCCCAGTGAGACGAGACCCGCCGCGGCGCGGCGGACGTCGTCGGAAATGTGATTGAGCGTGCCTCGTTCATCCTCTTCACCCCACCGGCCCCAATTCGAGAATCGCTCCGCATAGAGGGCGTACTCCTCCGGAGTCGGAGCCGTTCGTTCTTTCAGTCCCATTTCTCGGGTCCCCAGCGATAAGAGATCAATCAGCACATGCGTATCTGCCGACGCAAAGATTAGGTCACCTGGACCGCCACGGGGCCGCAGGATTGCGGACGCGAACTTTCAACGCGACCCTTCCTCTACGGCCGGCTCCGATCAGCTAGCCTCTGGACTTGCCTGAACTCGCTTCCCCGACCCGGCCAACCCCAGGCTCGAGTCCGGAATCAAGGACGATCCGAGACATGAACGATTCCATTCCGACCCGCATCATCTCTGCCGATTGCCATATCAACGAGCCGCCCCACGTCTTCGACGGAGTCCCGGCAGCCATGAAGGACCGTGCTCCCAAGATGATGCGCGGTGCAGATGGCGGCGACGGTTGGAGCTTCGACGGAAAGGCCCCCGGTCGAACCTTCGGCATCGAGGCGGTCGCCGGCCAGAAGGAGGGCGCGAAGAAGCTCTCCGGTCTGCGATTCGATGAAATCCTGCCGGGCAACTACGACGGCAAGGCCCACGTCAAGGACATGGAGAAGGACGGCGTCGACATCTCTGTCACCTACCCGGCCTATGCAATACACGCCTACATCGAGACCGATCGCGAGCTCGCACTCGCGTGCATGCGATCCTTCAACGACTGGATGCTCGGTGAATTCCAGGCCGCTGATCCGGACCACATCATCGGATTGCCCATGCTTCCGGTCGACGACGGAATGGAAATCTGCATCGCTGAATTCGAGCGCTGCCTCAAAGCCGGTGCAAAGGCGGCTTTCCTGCCGGGACTCCCTGAACGTCCCTATCACGACACCTACTACGACCCACTCTTCGCCCGCGCCGCCGAAGCGGGTACCCCACTGACCTTCCACCGAACCTTCGGCGGAAAACCGACGGAGGCCGATTGGGACGAGCTGGTCGGAATGCAGATCACCGCGGGCGGGACGGTCAACCGATTCTTCTCGTCGGTACGACCCTTTACATTCATGGCGTATGGCGGCGTTTTCGAGCGGCACCCAGAGCTGAAGATCGTCGCCGCCGAAGTCAACTTCGGATGGCTGCCCTTTTGGCTCCAGACCATGGAGCAGAACTTTTCGATTCGCTCCGAGCTTGGCGACAGCGCTCTCGCGGAACAGAATCGCCCCACCCACTACATGGGCAAGAATCTCTTCGTCACGATTCTCGACGACGAAGTGGGATTCAATCTCGTCCCCCAATATCCCTGGCTGGCGGATACCGCCATGTGGTCTTCGGACTACCCACATAGCGTCTCGACCTGGCCGAACTCACGCAAGATTTTGACGGAGCTCGGTGCCGTCCTCACGACGGAGCAGCTCGAGAACATCGCACACGGCAATGCCGAGCGGGTCTACGGGGTCTGAGATGGACGAGAACGTGAAGATCGGAATCGTATACCGGGTCCAGCCGGAACCTCCGGATCCAGACGAATGTCGCTGGTTCGACGCCGGCGTCGTGCGACTCGGTCTCGAATATCGCGTTCTGGACCCCGAGCGGCTGGCCGAGGCCTTTTCGAAGAGCGAGGCGGATCTCGCAGAGATCGAGGCCAACTCACCGGAGGGTGGGTTCTTCGATAGCGGCGTGTCGATCCACGTGGTGGGCGCGACCGACGGACACGAGTACCTGCGCTTTGATGCTTTCGACGCCGACCCCCACTACCACTACGTGCGACCGACCGGTGACCACAACCATTGGATTCCCTTCGATCCGATCGCGGGAGGGGACATGCTCGCCTTCGCAATTCGGTGTCTTCGCGAACGCCTCGGAAGCATGCTGACCCAGGCGGGGGGCCAATCGGTCGCGGCTCGCCTGAACGACGTCGAGCTGGGTCCTGTCATCGATGAGATCGAACGCCTGGCTTTCAAGATTCGTGACGAGCGGCGCGAAAACGATCGGCGAATAACACGATCCGGAATCCACGACGAACAATCGGTTCAGGCCTGAATCGACTCGGCGAGAAGCCCGGTCAACGGTTCCTCACCTGCTTCGAGTGCCACCTCCAGATCGTGTCGTTCGGCCGAGCCGGCCGCGGAAGGCTCGGCCGGGGATACGAGAGGATTCAGATGAAACGCCTCGATGACAAGATCGCGCTCATCACGGGCGCCGGCTCCGGGATCGGACGGGCCTCGGCGATTCGGTTCGCCGAGGAGGGCGCACGCGTCGTCGTCGCCGAGATCCAATCCGCGCTCGGCAAGGAAACGGTCGAGGCGGTCCGTGCGGTCGGCGGTGAGGCCTGTTTTGTCGAAACCGATGTAACCGACGAGGAGAGTGTCGAGCACTGCGTTGCGCAAGCGATTCGAGACTACGAACGCCTCGACATCCTTTTCAACTGTGCGGGCGGCTCGCTACCCATCGATGGCCCGATTACCGAGGTCGACTTCGACGTCTACGACCGCACGCTCTCGCTCGATCTCAAGGGAACCATGCTCTGCTGCCGACATGCGATTCCGGAGATCGTGAGGGCGGGCGGAGGCTCGATCATCAATTCGTCGTCACTCGTGGCCATCCAGGGGGGCCACCCGATGCATATCTACGCCGCCGCGAAGGGTGCCATCCTTTCGCTGACGAAGGCCCTCGCCGGAACCTACGCGAAACAACGGGTGCGGGTGAATGCGATCTGTCCCGGAATCGTACTCTCCGATCGAATCAAGCAGCGCTTCGGTGAAAATGCCGAGGGCGCGACCCTCGACGACGATCATCCCTTTGCCATAGGACAACCGGTCGACATCGCGAACGTCGCTCTCTTCCTGGCCTCCGACGAATCACGCATGATCACCGGCGCGACGATTCCAGCCGAAGGCGGCCTTTCCGTCTTTTGAACTCGACTGAACTCGACGCAAGCCTGGGCAGGACGTGACTGGACTCGCTTGATGTGCCACACGCTCCAAGTCCCTTTTTCCGTCGCCCTTCAAATCAGAGGAGAACCCGATGCACCGCCCCGAGCGATTGACCCCCTTGAAACGCAGCCAATGGAGTCCTGAAATCCGCGAAGTGCTCGACGGCCTTTCGGGATCGATGGAGCAGATGGAAGGAGAGCACGCGAGCGATGATCCCGACGCAGATGCTTCGGGCACCGTCAATATCGTGCGTACGATCGCCCATCATTCGGAGCTCCTCGTCCCCTTTCTGGGCTTCGCGGGAGCCCTGGCCCTCAAGGGCGTTCTGTCCCGGCGCATCTCCGAGCTGCTTGCGCTGCGTGCGATCTGGAACTGCCAGTCGGCCTTCGAATGGGGCCATCACGTCGTCTTTGCCCGGGCCGCGGGCCTTTCCGATGACGAGATCCAGCGCATTCCCTACGGCCCCGATCACGCGGAGTGGTCCGAAGCCGATCGACTCCTGCTTCGAGCGGCCGATGAACTCCACGCTCGACAGGACCTCACGCAAGAAACCTGGTCCGCCCTGCGCAATACGTATTCCGATGCCCAGCTCGTCGAGCTTCCCTTCGTAGTCGGCCAATACACGATGTTGTCCATGGTGGCCGGGGCTACGGGAGTCCCAGTGGAAGCCGGACTCGAAGACCTGCCCGAGCCCCCGAGCTAGGACACTTGCAGGAGAAATCTCATGCGAAGATTCGAGCCCAAACCAGAAGTACGGGACATCCGCGCAAAGCTCGAACATCCGGTGGTCGATGCCGACGGACATCAGATCGAATTCATGCCGCTCGTGATCGAGGAAGTCGGCCGCCTGCTCGGCGAATCGGGCGCTCGACATTTCGTCGATTTCATCAGTTCCGTCGCCGACCCGAACACGGACACGCATAGTCGAGCTCGGGTCTTCTGGGGACTGCCCGAGGAGAACACACTCGATCGAATGACTGCGACGCTCCCGCGGCTGCTCTATCAGCGACTCGATGCGCTCGGTCTGGACTACGTCCTGCTCTATCCGACGATCGGCCTCACCATGCTGGGCTGCGCCGAAGACGAGCTGCGCCAGGCGTCTTGTCGCGCGCTCAACAACTACAATGCCGAACATTTTCGCGACTATCGTGATCGCCTCGAGCCGGTCGCAGTCATTCCCTGCTTTACGCCCGAAGAGGCGGTGGCCGAACTCGACCATGCAGTCGGCGAGCTCGGCCTCAAGACGATCGTCACCACGGGCGTGATTCCGCGTTCCGCGGACGAGGGCGACATGGGCCGCCCCTGGATCGACACCCTGGGCCACGCGAGCCTGCATGACTACGATCCGTTCTGGGCCCGCTGCCTCGAGCTGGGCGTCGTCCCCGCGTTCCATGGCCTCGGGTATGGCTGGGGCACACGCGTTTCACGGGACAATTATGTCTACAACCATCTCGGTAGCTTTGCTGTGGCGCAGGAAGCCGTCTGCCGTTCTCTCGTGATGGGTGGCGTGCCGCAGCGCTTTCCCGACCTCCATTTCGCATTCCTCGAGGGCGGCACCTCCTGGGGCTGCCAACTCTACGCAGATCTCCTGGGACATTTCGAGAAGCGCAACAAGGATGCCGTTGCGCAATTCGATCCGAAGCGTTTCGATCTCGACCTCTGCCGCGAGCTGGTCGGCGAATTCGGGGACGAGGCCTTCATCAAGAAGGGCCAGGACTACTTCGAGGGCTCGCAGATCATGCGCGGGGCCCCACTCGACGTGAAGGGCATCGATGACTTTGCGGAAGCCCGGATCGAGAGCCCGGATGACATCGTTCGGATCTTCGAGGATCGATTCCATTTCGGTTGCGAAGCGGACGACCCGATGAACGCTCTCGCCTTCGATCGCAAGCTGCTCCCACGCGGCGCTCGATTGAACGCGATGTTCGCCTCCGATATCGGCCATTGGGATGTCCCCGACATGACAAACGTGCTGCCCGAGGCCTGGGAACTCATCGAGCACGATCATCTCGACCGAGATGAGTTCGCCGACTTCACGTGCTTCAATGTGATTCGCATGCTGACATCCGGCAATCCTCGCTTCTTCGACGGGACCGTGATCGAAGGGCTCGCTTCGGATCTCTGATCCACCCGCGTGAATCGCGCTGGCCAGGGGAAACGGCCGTCACACCGCTAACAGTCGGGAGCGATCGTTCCCGAGAACCGGCACGTCTCGCGTGGGGAGAACATTGTGGATCTCGAATTGCAAGGTCGAAGGGCGATCGTCACCGGCGGCAGTCGGGGGATCGGAAAGGCGATCGCGCGGGAACTCGCGCTCGAGGGGGCGGACGTCGCGATCGTGGCCCGCGGCTACGAAGCCCTCGCCGAGACGGCGTCGCAGCTCGCGGAGGAATCGGGTCGGCGCATCCTGCCCGTCGTGACCGATACCTCGGACGCGGACTCCATCCGTAAAATGGTCGAGCAAGTCCATCAGGAGTTGGGAGGGGTGGATATTCTGGTGAATAACGCCGCAACGCCCGGTGGGGGGCCGGTCCCGTCCCTTGCCGAACTCACACAAGCGGATTTCGATGCGAACATGAACGTCAAGGTGCTGGGCTATCTGCGCTGTGCTCAAGCGGTGGCTCCGATCATGCAAGCGCAGGGCTGGGGACGGATCGTCAATATCTCGGGCCTCGCGGCGCGCATCTCCCGTTCGCTCATCGGCAGCATGAGAAACGTCGCCGTCGCGGCGATGTCCAAGAATCTCGCGGACATGCTGGGCCCGGACGGCATCAACGTCACGGTCGTTCACCCCGGCGGTACGCGCACCGAACGAACCGCCGAGTTCGTGACCCAGCAGGCGACGGCTCGAGGCATACCCGAATCCGAAGTCGAAGAGCAGCTCGACCAGGGGAACTCGATCCGGCATTTCCTGGATGCCCGGGAAGTCGCCTGGGTGGTCGCGTTCCTTTGTTCTCCAAAGTCGATCTCCATCAACGGGGATGCGATCGCGGTCGGAGGCGGGCTGGGGAACGCCATCCACTACTGATCCAAGAGCCGATGGGATCGGTGGCGGACGCTGTGGGACCCAACTCGAGCCATTCTCGATCGACAATAGGCGCAGCCCCGGAAATCGACCAAACAGGTTGTTGCACACGAGCGAGGCGATCGTGTCGATGCTTGGACGCTGCATGAAAGTCGTAAACCACTGGAATGCGGAGAACGTGCCCATCGCGGATATGGACCGCGCAGTCGAGAAATCGACTCTCGAGATGTCGGGTACAGCAATCGTCCGGTTCGTAGTCGTGATGATCGACATCGATGATCGGATAGCCGAGCTACGTGTCGGAGTTCATGATCGATTTGCCCGACACGCCATCAGGATTCATTCTGGTGAGAGAGCGAGGGAAAGAAGAGTCGGGACTCGAGCGGCCATTGGCGGCAAACGCCGTTGGCGATCTCGGCGTATTCCTCGACCGTGAGCGCCTCGCTCCACTGAACGAAGTTCCGGAACACGCGACAGCGTTCCTGGTCGTTCAGCAAGCGCGGGTCCTTGGCTGCCCGGTTCAGCACGAAGTCCTGGTCGATCCGATCCGTGCCCATCTCGATTCCACCATCGCGGTCGGAATCGAAGATCAGGTATTTACTGTCGGCCTCGCCCTCACCCCAGGGCTTCCACTCCGGAAGATTGCCCTCCTGGCCCTTTCCCGGCCTGAAGGTGTGCGCGAAATTTGCCCAATAGGAGCGCATCTGCGCGGAGAGCCGCGCCGCCGACGGCTGGTCTTCGAAGACGAAGCGGTTGGCGAAACCCAGATCCGTCAGTCCAAAGACGAAGAGCATTTCGACCGCGTGCGCGGCACCGATCAGCTTGGCCATGTCCATACCGAGGACACTCGGTTCCTCGTCCCAATCGAAGCGATAGGCCCAGACCGACGGGCCTTGCACCCCACGCATCGCCGAGATCGGTTCGTCCGCGCCCATCGCCCGCCAGATCATCCCCCCGTACTCCCCTTCGACATCGTAGAGCCGTTCACTCTTGAACCCGCTCGGCATGCCAAAGGTCGTTTCGAGGTGAGGCGAGTTCATGGCGAAGAAGAGCTTGCTCTCCTCGCGATTCGTACCGGCGATGAAGGGCACGGCATTGTAGCCGCCACGCGTCGCAAAGAGATCGATCGGCTCACCTCGACTGATCACGTGTCCGTCCTGGAACATGTTGGGCGTGATGTAGATGGGCATCGCACCGTCCATCAATTCGATGAAGGGCCCGAGAACCTCCTCCGTCGACAAGCTGCGCAGGAAAGCGTCGATCTCGCTTGCGGACATCGACGCCGCGACCTCCTTCGCCCCCGCGCGATGCTCTGCACGCCCGGCCTGCCGAAGCAGCGCGATGAGCAGCTCAGATGAAGAGCCCGGAAGCCCCGGCAGATCCGGATCATCCGTGTAGTTCTCCGACTCATCCCGCGTCATCGTCGTCGGCGTCCCACTCTCGCTGATCGCTGCATGGAACAGGCCCTTCGCAGGGGGCGAGACGAGAAGCGAAAAGACGTTCATGCCACCGGCAGACTCACCGAAGATCGTGACGCGATTCGGGTCCCCGCCAAAGGCGGCGATATTGTCGCGCACCCATTCGAGCCCACGAATCATGTCGAGCGTGCCGAAATTGCCCGAGGCATCTTCGAGCGTCTCACTGTTGTCCCGAAGTGCTGGATGGGACAGCCAGCCGAAAACACCCAATCGATAGTTGATGGTGACGACGATGACGCCGTTGTCGCGAACGAGCGCCGCCGGCGGCAGCTGGTTCCCCGCACCCATGCTGTTGCCGCCGCCGTGAATCCAGTACATGACGGGCAACCGGTCAGAACCCGTCGGCACCTGGCGAGCGGCCATCGCCGGGGTGTAGACATCGAGATAAAGGCAGTCTTCGCTGCCCATGACGGGGTCGCCACCCAGCTGGGAGCACTCGGATCCGGAAGCGAGCGCCGCGCGCACACCTTCCCAGGCGTGCGGAGCCCGGGGCGCACGCCACCGCAGCTCCCCGACCGGCGGCTCGGCGAAGGGCAGGCCGCGGAAGACGTGAACCGACTCGTCCTCGATCAAAGCCCCGACCACGTCGCCCTCGGCGACGGACCGCGCGCTCAGGGGATCGGCGGTCGGGCTCGGATCCCCGCAGCCCCCCAGCACGAGAAGCCCAAGCGAAAGACTCCCGATGCACACGATCGACAGCAGATTGAATCGATTCATGACGACACTCCCAGTTCATCAGGCCGCGTACGTATTCGGCGACGCGTTCGTCGGCGGTGCTTCGCGTTGAAAACTCTGTTGGCGAGCTCGCTCGCCGGTCAGCTCGTCGGCTCGCCGGGCTCGGCCAATGCGAACGCGGCATCCCGCAGCTCGTCGTAGGACTCGGCGATACATTCCCGATAGAATTCGGGATTCGGCATCGCATCCCGACAGGCCCAGAAACTGAGCAGCATTCGACCCTTCTTGTTCACGACGACACTCGTCGCCGTATGGAAGAGCGCGACCCCCGGCACCAGCGGACCGATGCCGAATCCATCGACGCTCTGCGCACCGGCGAAGTAGAGATCGGAAGCCGTGCCCGGAATATTCGTCAAAATGGTATTGAAGGGCGTCGCATTCACTCCCAGAGAGGCCTGAACCCGCATCGCTGCGGTCATGATGCCGCTCGGAACGGCCTCCATGAATTCATGCGGGATCCGCACGTCCGAGGCCTGAGCATCGGCCTTGGCCTCCACGGCGGCCGCATGGACCGCGCGAAGGCGGTCCATCGGATCCGCGACATCCGTACGCAGCACCACGCCCATGAAGCCGATCACGTTGCCACCCGTGCCGCGCTCGCTCGGGTCGCGCACATCGATCGGGCAACCGCAGGTCAGACTTTCGTCCGGGAGCTCACCGACCGACTCCAGATATTTCCGAAGCGCACCCGAGACGATCGCAAGCATGGCGTCGTTGATGGTCGCGCCGGGAACGGTGTTCTTGACCGCGCGGATTTCGGCGAAGTCCAACGTGATCGAATCGAGCACCCGGTGCGGCGAGATCTTGCCGTTGAAGCGGGTCGTCACCTTTCGCTCGGCAGCGGCCCCGCGTTCGGTTTCCGTGAGCTTACGCGCCAGGTTCTGTTGGCCGACGATGCGCCGGGCCAGATTGAAGATTCGCCTGGGTTTACGGAGCGCATTGACGTAGGCGCGCATGCCCAGCTCGAAGGGGGTCGGCGGCGTGTGAATGACGCGCTGCTTCTCGGGTTCGATCCGACGGGGCTCGGGGCTGAAGTCGTGGATGGCCGCCTGCATTTCCACGGCGCTTGCCCCGTCCATCACGGAATGATGAATCTTGAGAAGGATCGCGAAACTGCCCGCCGGAACCTGCGCGATCTTGTCGAGGCCCTCGATCACGTACAACTCCCAAAGCGGGCGCGAGAGGTCGAGTGCGCGCGAGTTGATGCGAGCAATCAGGATGCAGAATTGTCGCCAATCCCCCGGCGCGGGAAGCGCGATATGACGCACGTGATATTCGAGATCGAAATCTTCGTCGTCGACCAGATAGGGACGATCGAGGTCGAGCGGCGCCGGAAGCAGCTTCGTCCGGAAGATCGGTGAGAGATGGAGCCGGGATTCCAGGTGTCCGAGGATCTGCTTGAAGCGGACGATCCCGCCAGGCGCCGTGCTCTGATCATAGATCGCAACACTCGCGATATGCTGCGGCAGACCGAGTTTTTCGATTTCGAGAAACGAGTTGTCCTGCCCACTCAGCTGCTTGAGATCACTCAATATCAGCTCCTATCCGGGCCCCACGCCCGTCCACAACGACTTCGCAAATTAGCACACGGCAGCCTCCGCCCATCTCGCAAGGACTGGCCCTGGAAAGGCCCCTGACGTCATTCCTGACGACTTTCGAGAGGCCTTCGGTCCTGTACCTTCTTTTGCTCGGATGTGCGCACGGACCCGCGATCGATGAGCGCTCGACGCTGGACACGACGCCCCCCCAGACGCGTTGCTCCCTTCGAACCACGCTCTGACAAGGAGGACGGCACATGGCATGGGATTTTTCGACGGACCCAGAATTCCAGAAGGAGCTCGACTGGATCCGCAGCTTCGTCGACGACACGATCATCCCGCTCGATCTACTCTGCGACGGACTCAACCAGGCCCAGCTCGACGAACTCTGGGCACCGCTCAAGGAAGAGGTCAAGAAGCGGGGACTCTGGGCGCCGCATCTCGGACCGGAAGACGGTGGCCAGGGGATGGGCCAGATGAATCTCGCACTCATCCACGAGATTCTCGGCCGCCATTCCCTCGCGCCCGAGATATTCGGCTGCCAGGGGCCGGACTCCGGTAATGCGGAACTTCTCGCGGTTGGCGCGACCGACGCGCAGCGGGAACGATGGCTCTACCCGCTCGTGCGCGGCGAGCTGCGCAGCTCCTTCTCGATGACCGAGCCTTTTACCGCGAGCTCGGACCCCACCGAGATGACGACCCGCGCCGTACGCGACGGGGAGCAGTGGGTCATCAACGGTCATAAGTGGTTCGCCTCGAATGCCTCGGTGGCAGATTTCACGCTTCTCTTTTGCATAACAGACCCCGATGCAGCGCCCCACCAGAGGGCATCGATGATCGTGGTTCCGCGCGGGACGCCCGGCATGACGGTCGTGCGTGATGTCGGTTCGATGGCTCATCCGCACATCTCCGAGCCGGGCATGCTTTACGATCGGATCGGTGGTCACTCGGAAGTCCTCTACGAAGATTGCCGTGTTCCACTCGACCATATGATCGGCGCCCCGGGCGAGGGATTCGTGCTCTCCCAGAAGCGCCTCGGGGGCGGCCGTATCCATCACGCGATGCGCTGTATCGGCCAGGCGCAATATGCGTTCGAAATGATGTGTGAACGCGCCGTCTCCCGACAGACGAAGGGCAAGCCGCTCGGCAAGATGCAGATGGTTCAGGACATGATCGCAATATCCTATACCGAAATCGAAACGGCCCGGCTCATCGTCCTGCGGGCCGCCTGGTCGATGGATCAGCGCGGCGGACACGGCTCGAACTCGAGGACCGAGATCTCGATGATCAAATATTATGTGCCCAAGCTGACCCTCGAAATCATCGACCGTGCCATCCAGATCCACGGCGCACTCGGCTACACGACGGACATGCCGCTCGAGCACATGTATCGACAGGGACGCGCGCTGCGAATCGCCGATGGCGCTGACGAAATCCACAAACAGGCCATGGCACGCCAGATTCTCAAGGATGTACAACCGGTCGATGGCTGGCCGAGCGAGCATCTTCCGACGCGGCGGGCGGAAGCCCGCAAGCGCTTTGGTGCGCAGGTCGATGCCATTCGCGCGAAGCGATGACCCCACGGCGGCATCGAATCGCGGCCTCAAGCCCCGAGCGTCTGCGCCAACTCGAGAGCACGATTGGCCAGGGGGATGGCGGTCTTGCCGAGTTCCGCCGCCTGGGCGCCTGCTGCCGTTCCCGCCCTCGCGCGACCCGCGATCCCGAACATGATTCCCGCCGTTCGAAAGAGATGGAACGCCATGTAGAAGTCGAGGTTCTCGATTCCTGACCGGCCGGTCAGCGCGCAATATCGCGCAACATATTCGTCCTGCGTCGGGATCCCCATCGCAGGCAGGTCCGCATCGTCGATCTGCGAAAAATTCCCGCCCGGTGAGATCCGCTGGGATAGATGATAGGTGAGATCCGCCAAGGGGTGACCCAACGTCGACAATTCCCAGTCGAGAATCGAGACGATTCGAGCCTCGGTTGGGTGAATGACCATGTTATTCAGTCCAAAGTCCCCGTGTACGATCGTCGTCGTGGCATCTTCGGGAATATTTTCCGGAAGCCACTCCATCAGGCGCTCCATCGACGCGCATCGGTCGGCAGAGCCTCGCGAAGCCGAGCTGCTCTCCTCGGCCGCGTCTAAGGCCCCCTCCGCCTCAAGAGAAGTCGAGTATTGTTTCGACCAGACATGGATCTGCCGCGCGAAGTAGTTGCCCGGCTTGCCGTAGTCCCCGAGACCGATCGCCGAGTAGTCGATCTGGTGAAGCTGGGCCAGGATTCCGATCTGGGATTCGTAGAGCGAGCGTCGATCCTCGGGCTTCCAATCCGGCAGCGTCTGGTCGACGAGGATCCGCCCGATCACGCGATCCATGAGATAGAACTCGCTCCCAAGAACCGACTCGTCTTCGCAATAGACTCGGGTCCGGGGAGCGGGGAAGTCCGTCTTTCCGAGTGCCGTCAGAATCCGGTACTCGCGATCCGTCGCATGTGCGGCGGAGACGAGCGCGCCCATCGGCTTGCGCCGCAGGACCCATTCCCGTGTCCCGTCCGAAAGCAGGTACGTCGGGTTCGATTGCCCCCCGACGAATTGACGAACGGAGAGCACGCCGTCGAACTCATCGAGATGCGCGCGGACATACTCTTCGAGCTTCGCCCGATCAAGCGCATGCCACGGATCAACGTCCTCGATCCCCGGCCGGATCTGTGTGATTTTCCGGGTCATCGTCTCGCGGGCTAGCCAACCAGCCAGTCGGGATGACGATCTTCGACCATTCGACGCAGTCCGTCCTTCCAATCGACCTGCGACGGACCCACGAGTTCGCGCATCCGGCTGTTGTCGGTCATGACACTCTCGAGCGTATTCTCGGTGTAGTCGAATTTCGGCTCCACGCCGATCAACTCCCCGAGGTAGCCACACCACTGCTCGATCGAGACGTGCTCCTGGCCACTCCAGTTCACGATCCGGGCCGGTACGGACGCCGACTCCAGGAGTCCCGTAACCGTCCGATTGATATCGTCCTGGTGAATCAGGGTGTATTGCGAGGGTTTGTCGGTGTGAACCGGAATGGGAGTGCCGTTCTTGATCATCATGAGATGAAAATAAGGCCAGCCGCCATTCGATCCGTAAGGCGTGTTGAGTCGCGTGATCACCGTCGGCAGATTGAATTCCCGCGCTGCAAAACGCGCCACGACCTCGGCTCCGATCTTCGAAATGCTGTAGGTCGGCATCATGACACGGTGATTGTCGCCGAGGGGGCTCTCCTCGGTGAAGGGATTATGACCGTCGGCTTCGTAGACCCCGGTCGTCGAGCAGGCAAGGAATGCCTTGGCGCTCCGGCAATGGCTCATCAACAGACCCACGCCTTCGCTGTTGGCGCGCAGGTCGGTCTCGAAATCGGGCGTGCGCGAGCAAGCGAAGTGGAGGACGTAGTCGAAATCCTGCGGCAACGCTGAGAAATCGCCCGTCCCGAGATCGCTCTTCACACAAGTGATGCCCTCCGCTTCGAAGCCGATCTTCTTGCTCTCGTCGGTAAAGCGCGCAGTCGCCCAGACTTCGTTGTCCTCCGCGAGATGGCTGGCAATGGGTCCGGCAACCTGGCCGGTCGGACCGGTCACCAGGATCTTCTGATTCTTCATCTTGCTGATTCCTCTCTTCCTCGAGTCATCGAGTGTTCTTCATTGATCGATCTCTCACGGAAGCATCCCGCGCCTCCGCGACAGGCTGACGCGGATGATTCAGCTATCGCAGCTTGGAGAATGCCGTCGGCTCGAGCCCCCTTCGCTCCCGCTCCGGCGCGATTCTGGCCAGATCCCTCTTCAGCTGTGGATCACCACCGTCCGCGGAATCCGTGTCCCGCGGCCACTCGACGACCCCTTCCGGGAGCACCCAGAGTTCGACGAGTTCCATTACAGGCCCAACCAGGTAGTGAAAGGAGGTCACGAGCCGAGCGGTTCCAGCCTTCTCGATCTGGTCCTTCAGGAGCCCGAGCGCCTCGAAGGCGCGAGCCCGATCCACTCCGCCACAGGTCCGCGCGATTCGCAGATAGCGACGCGACTTCTTGCTCGAAAGCAAGGGAGCCTCTGCGATGATCGCATTGACGCGTTCCTCCGACGAATACGGGGCATGAATGGCAATTCCACGCGTCTCTTCGATCGAGATCTCCGCAAAAAGGGCTTCGGTCGCCGAGACGAAATCGGCGTCTGCCCCGAAACTCATCATCGATTCTTCGATCATTTTCATCGACGCATAACGGTACAGCGCGAAGTCCTCGTTCGACGGACCGTCGGTATAGCGGAATCCGCCGACGACCTCGAAATATTTCGAGGGTGGCCCGACCACGCTCGTTCCGTAATAGTCCAGAAAGCGCGCATGCGCCTCCGGATTCAGCGGGTGGGTTCGATGCCAGACGTCGATATAGACGCTCATGCCACGCTCTTCAAACTTCGCGCAAGACGACGAGTGGCAGCTCGCGTGGTGCGCACATCATCTGATACTGCTCCGTCGACTTGCTCTTCTCACACAGGATCTCGAAAATGCGGTCGCGCTCCTCACCCTGGGCAACATGCGCGTGAACGTTCTTGGAACGACCCTTGACGCGAATCTTGGCCTCGGGATGGCCCCGCACGTTATGACACCAATGTGGATCGGTGGGTCCACCGCCATTGCTGCCACGTACGACGTAGTTCCCATCGACCCTGAAATACGGAAGGCCACAACGGCGCGACATTCCGGTCCTTGCTCCCCGTGTGTAGAGAAGGAGCGTGGGTTGGTAGGGCGCACCGTTCGCGTACGTGTACTGCTTGGTCATCAGCGAATACCCGGTCAGCCATAGGATGAACGTGTCGATCGCGAGCCCGACCTTGCCACGCAGGATGATCAGATGGCGATTGCCACCCGAGGAGAATTCCTCCTTGTCCGCGATCGATTCGGGACGATCGTGGGTCGTACTTCCAGCCTCGGGCAGATTCCTGGAAGTCATGGGCCACTCTCCTCGGCGGGACCGAGCCCGCCCCGTCAGGTTAGACAGACACACAGCCGCTGTCTATTCTCGGAACATCCGTTCGGGGGACCTCATGATCCGCAAGATCCGGAATGCCATCGAGATGACCCGCATCCAACGCCGCTCGCCCGAGCAGGTGGGTCCGGCCGTCCACAGCATGGACGCAATCGGCCTGCTTTTCGGCCGCGGCGACGAGTGGATGCTCCGGAGAATGAAGGCCAGCGCGCTCGGACGCCGACTGCTCGACGAGCGCCACGACATTCTCGCCGTCGTGTCCGACCGCGACCACCTGCGGACCTTGCCCGAGGGCAGCCTCGGACGCGAGTACTGCCGCTTCGCGGAAGAGAACCAACTCTTTCCCGAGCGACTCGCAGAATCCGTACGCGAGGCCCGCGCCGGATCGGGCGGCTCCGTACCGGAATCGACGCCCGAAGCCGCATATCTCCACGATCGTTTCCGCGATCTCCATGACGTCTGGCACGTGCTCACCGGCTACGGAACCGACATGGCGGGTGAATGGGGAATCATCGCGTTCCAGACTAGACAGGTCGGCTACCGCTCGATGGCGATCATGGCCTTCCTGAACGTCCTGCGGAATGCCTTTCCGACGCGGCCCGATCTGCTCGGGGTCTGGTTCGGCGGCCGGCGTCGAGGCGCTCGGGCGCGCTACCTCCTGTCCGCCGATTGGGAGCGGCTCCTGCCGATGCCCCTCGAGGAGGTCCGCCGAGAACTCGGGATCGAGCCCCTCCGCGCCTATCGTCCCTGGAACTATTCCGAATCGGCGGTCGCGTCCGCCCGCAGCTGAGCGTCGAGCGCATCCTTTCGGCCCGCCCAGATTGCGAGCGCGACACTCCAACACGAGAGCAGGGCAAGTCCTGCCGCTTCGCGCGGTTCCTCATGGGATTCGGCTTGCATCCGGAAGGACGTGAAGGCTTCCTGGGGCGCACCCGCCAGGCTCGTGGCCAGGCTCGTGAACCAGATGCCAAACACGATCGCGGCGATCATGTTCGCGATTCGATGGGGTCTCCCGAAGGCCGCCGCGAGCGAGAGCAGGGATGCGCTCGCGTATCCCAGGATCCACACGAACGGATC
>Ga0114950_10000278_pt1 | contig 33532 bp, 33 predicted proteins | sample N075metaG_FD_83503 | JGI IMG/M metagenome (GOLD analysis project Ga0114950, IMG submission 83503) | Deep subsurface microbial communities from Kermadec Trench to uncover new lineages of life (NeLLi) - N075 metaG | ecosystem: Environmental > Aquatic > Marine > Ocean trench > Sediment | place...
CCCTGCGATGCACTGAGCTTGCGCAGGACGGAACGCGCGAATGTGCTCGAGCGTTGTTCACGTTAGGTCCCCGTTGTCTGCCAACCGTATAATCGTCGATCAGTGCGCAACCCTGGATACGGGGGGAAACCGTCGACTCTCATCCATGAAACGATATCTATTCGCCTGGGAATGCGGCGCGGGGCTGGGGCATCTGGCTCGCTATCAGGGGCTCATCCAGCTCCTGCTGGAACGAGGCCACGAGGTCATGTTCGCGAGTCGAAATCTGGAGTGCGCGCAACGAGTTTATGGCCACCTGCCGGTCAGACTGATACAGGCGCCCCTTCATCAGCGTCAGCCAGAGGACATGGTCCGGCCCAAATCCTACCTGGATGTCCTCATCAACCAGGGTTTTGATCATTCACTGGGCCTCAAAGCCAGGCTCAAAGCATGGCGGCACCTGTTGGAGATGTGGCAACCATCGGCGATCGTCGCTGATCACAGTCCTACGCTCCTGCTGGCACAACGACTCGACGAGCGCGCCGCCTGTATCGTTGGGGGAAATGGCTTTTGCATTCCGCCAATGCTGCATCCGTTTCCCCCCTTCGATGGGCAGCTAGCCTATTGTCGTGAAGACTTCATTCAACGAGAGCAGGATCTCTTGAATCGCGTGGTGAATCCGGTTCTCCGGGACCTGGGTGGTCGAACCATGGAACACTGCCAGCAGCTTTTCTCGCCTCACCCGCATTGGCTGTTTGGCCTGCCAGGCCTGGACCATTATCCCGGCCGCCGTGCAGAAACCTATCTGGGCGCGTCGCCATCCATGGGTGGGGAGCCGGCATCGTGGCCCGATGCGCCGGGCCCAAGAGTGTTCGTTTACCTCAAACCTCATCGGGTGGTTTCCCATGTTCTAACGACCCTGAGAAAACTCCAGTGGCCCACAGTGATTTTCGCCCCTGATTGGCCCGAAGAGTTAAAGCAGAAAGCGCAGGGATCCAATATGTGGTTATCCAACAAACCCTTTGATCTCCAGAGCGTTGGCAAGAGCTGCCAGTTGGCGGTCAGCAATGGCGGCGTGAATGGCGTGACTGAACTGCTTCTCCAGGGTATTCCTCAGCTGCTCCTGCCCCTGCATATCGAACAACTGATGTTTTCCCGTTCGGCGCAGGCTACCGGCGCGTGTCTGGTTCGCCTTCTAGTAGATTCGAATGATCTCCAGGGTTTGCGCAACGCGTTAGAAGCCGTCGCCGATTCAGCGGGAGTCCTGAAAAAGGCCGCATTAGAGTTCTCCGAAAACCAGGTGAAAAGCACGACGGTTCAAGCTGGTGATCTTCTACGCCAACTGCAATCGAGCAGCCCCTGAGGCAATGCGGGAAAGCATGAGCCGTACAACGATTGAATGTGTCTCAATCGCCTCGATTGATGATGCCATGCGGCACGTGGCCGGTCGCGAGATGCTCGCTGGCACGCTCGCAGTGCTGGCTCTGGTCATCGAAAAAAACATCGGCGCCGAACGCGCGCAAAAATTCGGTCTTCTCCATGCCGCCGAGGAACAGCGATTCGTCCAGACGGATGTCCCAGGCTCGCAAGGTGCGGATGACCCGCTCGTGGGCGGGCGCGCCGCGGGCGGTGACAAGCGCGGTTCGAATGGGGCAGTGCTGCCCTTCGAACTCGCGCTGCAGACCGTGTAGTGCGGCGAGAAATCCCTTGAACGGGCCGCCTTCCAGCGGCCGCTCGGCGGCCGCTGCCTCGTTGGCGCTGAACGCATCCAGACCGTGTGCCTGATACACCTGCTCGGCTTCGTCGGAAAACAACACCGAGTCACCATCGAAGGCCAAGCGCAGATCCTCACCGCTTGGTGCGGCCGCGGCGCTGCCGCCTAGCAGGGTCGCCGCGGCCACCCCATGCTCCAGGGCATGGGTCACGTCATCGGCCTGCGTCGACAGGAACAGGCTGCAGCGGAATGCCTTTATATAGCGGTAAGGGCTTTCGCCACCGCAGAATGCCGCACGCGTGATGTCCAGCTGACAGGCCTTGATGGAATTGAAAATGCGCAGCCCGGTGTCTGCTGAGTTGCGCGACAGCAGTATTACTTCGACTCGATGTTTACCCAGTAACTTGTTGATATTCAATAATTTTTTAACGAAATGAAAAGCCTCTCCAGGTTCCAGCGGATCATCTTCATGGGCAATCTGGTAGAGCCGGTAGGCTTCGAGTCCCGCATTGTCATAGATCTCGTTGCTCTCGCCAAGGTCGAACAGCGCGCGCGAGCTGATTGCAACGGTGAGCGGCGTCGGTGCTTGAATTGGCAAGTCGGTCATGCGTCGAGATCGGGAATGAGCTGACTCTCCAGCTTTGCCATCATGTCCTTGAGTTTGAGCTTACGTTTCTTCAAACGCTGGATGCGCATGCTGTCGTGATGTCTGGATTGGATGAGGTGGTGGATCACCTCATCAAGGTCATGGTGTTCGATTCTCAGCTCCGCCAGCCAACGCTCGACGTCGGCATTGTCCATCAAATCCGTGGCATCATAGTCAGGCTCATGTCGTGATGATAACAGGATCCTGCAAACCAGCCCGCGATGCTGATCGTCCTCGCCGCCATACTCGCAACCGTCGCCTTCGTCGTCCTGTTTCGACTGTTGGTGCTGAGCGCGCGACCGAACAAGGCCAGCACGCTGATCACCCTTGCTGCGGCCGGGCTTATCATTGGTTTGGCTGTTCTGGCTGCCACCGGGCGCCTGCACTGGTTGGCGGCGGTGGGGGCGGCGACCCTGCCATTTCTGCGCCGCGGCTTCGGCTTGATCCGTTACCTGCCATGGATCCGACAGCTGTACCAGAGCCGATCGGCGCGTGGATCAACAGCGGACGCGCCCCGCAGCGGTGACATGTCTTTCGCCCAGGCCCGAGAGGTCCTGGACTTGGGCCGCGCACCCACCAAAGACGAGGTGATCGCGGCCCATCGGCGCTTGATGCAGAAGCTGCATCCGGACCGTGGCGGATCGACCTTTCTAGCCCAGCAGCTCAACGAAGCCAAGCGGGTGCTGCTCAAAGATATGTGAGCGAGAATTCTGCCGCTAATACAACCCGCCGACAATCGCTGCGAATCACTGCGGCACAGGTCACAATTCCACCCTTGCGAATAAACTAAGCTCCCCGAATGCCCGCCAACCGTACAACTCAAGACCGTCGAACCCGGCAGCGGTTCGAAGGCCACGACCTCGAGGTCGGTCTGCGCCAGCGCGGCAGGCTCAGCCACACGCCGGCCACCGTGCTGGATTTCAACCGCTTCGGCATCGCTGTGCTCGTATGCGAACCGCTCGAGAAGGAAAAGCAGATCTTCCTCACGCTCAGATGTGGTGAGCTGCATCTGGACAATGTCATCGGCGTGGTACACAACTGCATTGCGCAGCGCGACGGTTACCGTTGCGGCATTCAGTTCCGCACCCGCTCCGATCTGCAGTTCGACAAGGATCAGGTTGAAAACGCCCTGGCGCTTTTGGAAGCTGGCTTGGGCTATAGCGCGGAAGATTTACCTACGTCGGACTCGATGCAAGCAACGAACTCATCCGCCCATTAGGCTCCTGGCCTCGCCTTCCAGTGCGATCAGGCGCCTGACCCAGTTGTCCAACAGCAGGAACTCTTCGTCCGAAACCTCGAAAGCGCGACTGACCTCCTTCAGCAGGCACTCTTCCTCGACCTCGAAAGCGCCGTCGGCATAGCTCAGACGCAAAAGGTTCAACAGCGCAATGAGCCGCGACTTGCGGGTGTCGAAGGTGTCACCGATGCCCTCGAGTTCGAGATATTCGACTTCAAGGTTTGGGTGCAGCTCCATCTCACGCTTGAATTCAGTAAGCATGCCCTCCTCGTTGGGGTCGAGCAGACCATCGGACACCACGACGTTGTGGGCCAGACCCAACAACGCGTTGCGTTGTTGGGATGTGAGTGCGGACAGCCACATCGCCGGCTACAGGGCCACAAGCGCACGCACGCTGGCGCCGAGACTTGCAATCATGATGATGATCGCCAGCCAACCCCAGGCGATAATCGCCTTCATGACGAGGCTCTGCCCCATGAAATCTTCCATGGTGTGGAGGAAAGGCTGCGCGATTGAAGAAAACAAACCCATAGGTGTCTGCGCCCGAATAGATGAAGTTTAATCGAATTTGACCGGGTTCCCTACATGCTCTGCATACAGATCGTGGGCATCGGCCTCCACGACGTGCGCCCAGGTTCGCATTCCGCGCATGAGACCTTGGGCGCTGGCCAGGTGTACGACGCCATCCACGTCCGGGGCATCGCCCCGTGTGCGGGCGATCGCAGAATCGGCGCGAACGTGGTCGATGATGATTTCCACATCCTGGCCGACCCGGCGCGCAAGCCTCAAAGCACTGATCTCTTCCTGTACCGCCATCAGTTGCTCCAGGCGTTCGAGCTTGATGGATTCCTCTACCTGCCCCGGCAGCGCGTTGGCGGCGGCACCGGCCACATCCGAATAGGCAAAGCAGCCCACGCGATCGAGTTGGGCGATCTGCAGAAAGTCGATCAGGGTAGCGAATTCACGATCGCTTTCGCCGGGGAAGCCAACGATGAAGGTGCTGCGAATCGTGATCTCGGGGCACGTCTCGCGCCAACTCTGCAACCGCTTAAGGGTGTTCTCCGCCGCCGCGGGCCGGCGCATGGCCTTGAGAATCCGCGGATCGGCGTGTTGTAGAGGGACATCCAGATAGGGCAGCAGGACGCCATCGGCCATCAGGGGCAGCAGGCGGTCCACGTGAGGGTACGGATAAACGTAGTGCAGGCGCACCCATGGGAACCGCGAGCCGAGCTCGACGCAGAGCGTTTCCAGATCGCTGCGGAGCAGCCGGTTCTCGTAGCGGCGGGCTTCGTAGCGCAGGTCCAAGCCGTAGGCGCTGGTGTCCTGGGCGATCACCAGAAGCTCCTGCACCCCGGCGGCGGCCAGCCGATCCGCCTCCGCCAGGACATCGTCGATGGGGCGCGAACGCAGCTTGCCGCGCATGCTGGGGATGATGCAGAAACTACAGGTGTGATTGCAGCCCTCGGAAACCTTCAGATACGCGTAGTGCGGCGGTGTGAGCTTCACGCCCTCGGGCCCCAGGTGGTAATGCGCGAGTGGCCCCGGTTGCGGTAGATGTTCTCGCACTGCTGCGAGCACGGGGTCGGGATCCTGAGGCCCGCTCACCGACAACAGCTCCGGAAATCGGCGTTCCAGCTCTTCTTTGCGAGCGCCCAGACAGCCGGTAACCACGACCTGGCCACATCCGTCCAATGCCTCTTGGATGGCCTCGATCGATTCTTCGATGGCTTCATTCAGGAAGCCGCAGGTGTTTACCACAACCACATCTGCGTCGGAATATTCACGCACCGTCTGATATCCGGCCGCGCTAAGCTGGCTGAGAATCTGCTCTGAATCCACCAGCGCCTTGGGGCACCCCAGACTCACGAAGCCTACTTTTCCCGTCATACCTGTTGCGACCCGCCTTCGCGTGGTGCGATGAATTGAAAGGCGGCGCATTGTAACGACCCGAACCGCGCGCGTCATGAATCTTCATCGGCCGGAAACCGTGCGTGCCCGGCGCTCCGCTTGTGACCCGAATCGTGGCTGCTGATCGACCAGGTTGCCTCGGAACACGCGGTTGATTTTCGCCTCGAGGTGGGCAAACATGCCGGCAGAGATGAACAATAACGGCCACATCATCCGCGTCAGCTTGAACCCCGTGCCGAACGGCGTTGCATGGCGGGTTGGCTATTACTTTTTTATGACCTAGCACCGCCTTCGACGGACAACCCCGCGAGGCAGTGCCAGCGGGGTTTTTTTTGCTCCGCCATCGGTCGTCCGGTCTTGGCGACGTAGAGGACACGACATGACACAGCTGGAAAATCTAAACATCGAGGCACCCGAAGTGCTCGTGACGCCCGAGGCGCTCAAAGCCAGGCTACCCGTGTCCGAAGGCGTGCGCGAACTCGTGCAGCAGGCTCGAGAAGTGGTGCAGAACATCCTTGCGCATACCGACCACAGGCTGCTGGTCGTGGTCGGGCCATGTTCGATCCACGATGTCGATGCTGCGCGAGACTATGCCCGCCGGCTCGCAGGCCTTGCAGCCGAACTCGATGAACACTTGTTCATCGTCATGCGCGCCTACTTCGAAAAGCCCCGCACCACCGTGGGGTGGAAGGGGCTGATCAACGATCCGCATCTGGATGACTCCTTTTGTATCGCCGAAGGCCTCGAGATCGCGCGGCAGCTGCTGCTCGACATCGTCGAGCTTGGCGTGCCGCTCTCCACCGAGGCGCTGGACCCGATCACTCCCCAGTACCTGCACGATCTGATTACCTGGTCGGCGATCGGGGCACGCACCACCGAGTCGCAGACCCACCGTGAGATGGCGTCGGGTTTGAGTTCCCCCATCGGCTTCAAGAACGGTACCGACGGCTCGCTCGGAGTTGCAATCAACGCCTTGCAGTCGGTGGCCAGCCCACATCGTTTTCTCGGCATCAGCCCGTCGGGCCAGGTATCTGTCATCCGTACCAAGGGCAACCCGCACGCGCATATCGTGCTGCGTGGTGGCACTGCGGGACCCAACTACGACGCTGCGAGCATCGCCGCGTGTGAAGCTGCACTGCAGAGCATTGGTCCGTTCCCCAACATCATGGTGGATTGCAGCCATGCCAATTCCAGCAAGGATCACAACCGACAACTCGTGGTCGCCAGAGACGTTGCTTCCCAGGTTCTGGCGGGCAATCGATCCATTGTCGGTTTGATGATCGAGAGCAACCTGCACGCCGGCAATCAAAAGCTTGGTGCTGGGAAAGCTCTGCGCTACGGGGTGTCGATCACCGACGCTTGCATCGACTGGACGGCGACCGAAGATCTGTTGCGGGAACTCGCCGAGTCGTTGGGTACGACATTGCGGACACGCATGGACGAATGAACGCCCTTACCCGCGACCATTCCGATCGGCGGTTGTCGGCGCTTATCGGCTCTTATTTGTAGTAGGCGTGTTCGGTCTCGGTGTGGTCGGTGGCGTCTTTGATCGCGACCAGTTCGGGAATCTGCTCGAGAAGCGACTTTTCGACGCCGTTTTTCAGGGTAATGTCTACCGCGGCGCAGCCCTGGCAGCCTCCGCCAAACTCGAGCACGGCGGTATTTTCCTCCAGCACCTCCACCAATGAGACCTGTCCGCCATGGGCGGCGAGCCCTGGATTGATCTCGTTGTACAGAACGTAGTTGATGCGGTCTTCCAGCGGCGCGTCAGGACCGACATTGGGAATCCGCGCGTTGGGTGCCTTGATCGTGAGCTGACCGCCCATGCGGTCCTCAGCGTAGTCGACCACTGCCTCGGTCAGGTACGGCATGCTGCGTTCTTCAAACCATGCCGTAAAGCCTTCGTAGCTCACCGAAACGTCCCCATCCTGCTCTTCGCCGGGACGGCAGTAAGCAATGCAGGTTTCGGCCTGGGGCGTTCCCGGCTGGGCGACGAACACCCGGATGGCGACGGCGGGTTCGTCCTGGTTGGCGAGAAGTTCGCGGAGATATTGCTGCGCAGATTCGGAGATCTCGATCATGGAACCATTTCTTCCTGGCAAATTCCCACCGCTAATCCCGACTATTTTACTCGGGAATGCCGTAGATAGTAGCCCAATAACAAATGCCGGGCAATGTTACCTGCCCCAGCGGACGCCCTTCTCGGCCAGCATGAGCTCGGCTCATGTTGCGCGCCCATAACTTCAATTGCATTCAGGTCATTGAATTCTAGACTACTACCTGGCCAGACTTACCAATCCGCTATTTAGGCGGGAAGAGACCCGCAATGGCGCCTGCACCCCAACGCCTGAAAACCATCCTTTCACAACGCATCGTCGTGCTCGACGGCGCATACGGCACGCTGCTCCAGGCGTACAACCTCGAAGAGGATGACTATCGCGGGCAAACGCTCAAGGACCATCGGGCACCGCTCAAAGGCAACTACGACGTGCTCTGCCTCAGCCAGCCGGAGATGGTGGCAGACGTACACCGGCAGTATCTTGAGGCGGGCGCGGACATCATCAAAACCAATAGCTTTACCGCCACCTCGATAGCCCAGAATGACTACGCGCTCGCGGATCGTGCCGTGCAGATGAACGCGGCGGCAGCAAGAATCGCCCGACTGAGTGCCGACGAATTCTCCACGCCCGAGTGGCCGCGCTATGTCGCGGGCGTACTCGGCCCGACCAACCGCACCGCCAGCCTGTCGCCGGACGTGAACGATCCAGGGTTTCGCAATATCAGTTTTGCCGAACTCGCCGACAGCTATTTTGACTCTGCCGGCGCGTTGCTCGAAAACGGTGCCGATCTGATCCTGCTGGAAACAATATTCGATACGTTGAACGCCAAGGCCGCCATCTTCGCCCTGCATAAGTTGTCGCGCGCGCGTGGCGCGGATATTCCGCTGATGATCTCGGGGACCATCACCGACGCCAGCGGGAGAACCCTGTCCGGCCAGACGTGTGATGCATTCTGGGTATCGGTTGCGCATGCCAATCCGTTGACCATCGGGCTGAACTGCGCCCTGGGAGCGGATCAGCTGCGGCCCTATCTGGATGAGCTCGGCCGCATCGCAGATACCTACGTGAGCGTGCATCCCAATGCGGGGCTTCCCAACGAGTTTGGCGGCTACGACGAGTCACCGAAGTCCATGGCCGAGAAGATTGGCGAGTTTGCTGCAAGTGGGCTGGTGAACGTCGTGGGTGGTTGTTGCGGCACCACACCCGCGCACATTGCCGCGTTGCGCGAAGCGGTTGCGAACTGCGCTCCAAGATCCTGGACAGGCGTTGCCCACACGCTGAAGCTCAGCGGCCTCGAGCCCCTGACCATCGGCGATGATTCGCTGTTCGTCAACGTGGGCGAGCGCACCAACGTGACCGGCTCGGCGCGTTTTGCGCGGCTCATTCGCGAGGAAGATTTCGAAACCGCGCTGCAAGTCGCCCGGCAACAGGTAGACAACGGTGCCCAGATCCTCGACATCAACATGGACGAGGGGATGCTCGACAGCGAAGGCGCGATGGTTCGATTCCTGAAGCTCATCGCCGCCGAGCCGGACATTTCCCGGGTGCCGATCATGGTGGATTCCAGCAAGTGGGAGATCATCGAAGCGGGCTTACGCTGCATACAGGGCAAGGCCATCGTCAACTCCATCAGCCTCAAGGAGGGCGAGGCTGCGTTCATCGAGGCGGCTGGCAAGTGTCTGGCATATGGCGCCGCGGCCGTGGTCATGGCCTTTGATCAGGATGGTCAGGCGGACACCCTCGCCCGCAAATGCCAGATCTGTGAACGCTCGTACAAGATCCTTACCGAGCAGGTAGGATTCCGACCCGAAGACATCATCTTCGATCCCAACATTTTCGCTATTGGCACCGGAATCGACGAACATCGCAATTACGCGGTGGATTTCATCGAAGCGTGTCGCTGGATCCGTGACAACCTCCCCCATGCGAAGTGTTCCGGAGGTGTCAGCAACGTCTCGTTTGCGTATCGCGGCAACAACCAGATCCGCGAAGCCATCAACAGCGTCTTTCTCTATCACGCTATCCGCGCCGGGCTGACCATGGGAATTGTCAACGCCGGGCAACTTGGCATCTATGCAGAGATCCCGGCAGATTTGCGCGAGCGGGTCGAAGACCTAGTGCTCAACCGTCGGGAGGACGCCACCGAGCGGCTGCTGGCCGTGGCCGATCAATACTCAGGCCATGCCAAAGCGGCAGAAGGGCCTGATCTCAGCTGGCGTGAAGGCGACGTTGGTGAGCGTCTTTCGCACGCGCTGGTCAAGGGCATTACCGATTTCATCATCGAAGACACGGAGGAAGCGCGGCTGGCAGCGGGGCACCCCGTGGAGGTCGTCGAAGGGCCGCTCATGGATGGGATGAACGTGGTTGGAGACCTGTTTGGCTCGGGGAAAATGTTTCTGCCTCAGGTGGTGAAGAGCGCAAGGGTCATGAAACAGGCCGTGGCACACCTCACCCCCTTCATCGAAGCCGAGAAGGGCGGCGGTCGCGAAACCAAGGGCAAAATCGTCATGGCCACGGTCAAGGGCGATGTGCACGACATCGGCAAGAACATCGTTGGCGTGGTGCTCCAATGCAACAATTTCGAGATCATCGACCTCGGGGTGATGGTGCCCGTTGAGACTATTCTCGACACCGCCCGTGATGCCGGCGCCGACATCATCGGTCTATCGGGGCTCATTACCCCTTCGCTGGATGAAATGGTGCATGTGGCGGGCGAGATGCAGCGGCGCGGTCTGCAGATCCCCTTGTTGATTGGCGGTGCGACCACCTCTAAAGCCCACACCGCCGTGAAGATTGAGCCCGCTTACCAGAACGGCCCCACGCTCTATGTTTCCGACGCTTCGCGCAGCGTGAACATTGTCACCCGGCTTGTTTCGCGGGAACTCAAGGCGCCGCTGCTGAGCGATATTGCCGAAGAGTATGAAAAAGTCCGTAGCCGAACCGCCCAGCGGGCTTCAAAGCGCCAGTACCTCACGTTGGCGTCCGCTCGTGACAATGGCTTTGAATGGAACTGGGACCGATACCAGCCGCCGGTTCCCACACACATGGGCGTACAGGTGATTTCCGCGCTGCCACTGAGCAGGTTAATCCCTTTCATCGACTGGTCACCATTCTTCATGACCTGGGAACTGGCGGGAAAATATCCGGCCATTCTCGACGACGAAGTGGTGGGCGAAAGCGCGCGCAGCCTGTTCAGCGACGCCGAGCAGATGCTCGCGACACTCATCGACGATGGCCGTCTCGAAGCTCACGGGGTATTCGGGCTTTGGCCGTGCAACCGCACAGCTGCCGATGACTTGACGCTGTACGCCGACGAAACTCGAACGGCTTCGATTGCGTGCCTGCATCACCTGCGCCAGCAGGGTCTGAAGCCCGAGGGCCAGTTGAATCTGAGCCTTGCAGACTTTGTCGCGCCAACGGGCGTGGCCGACTACCTCGGTGGGTTCGCGGTGACCGCCGGCGTCGGCATCGAGTTGATTCTCGCCGAGCACGCCGACGACGACTATGCGAGCATCATGATCAAGTCGCTCGCCGATCGGCTCGCCGAAGCGTTCGCCGAATATCTCCATCATCTGGTGCGCACCGAGCACTGGGGATATGGCAAAGGCGAGACCCTCGATCGTCAGAGCATGATCGCCGAGGCCTACCGCGGCATTCGTCCCGCGCCGGGCTATCCGGCTTGTCCCGAGCACAGCGAGAAGGCCACCCTGTTCGAATTGCTGGACGCTCCTCACAACGCCCAGATGCAGCTGACGGAGCACTTTGCCATGTTGCCGGCGGCATCAGTATCAGGATGGTATTTTTCGCATCCCGAGTCGCGCTACTTCGGGGTCGGCAAGATCAATCAGGATCAGGTCATCGACTACGCCCGGCGCAAGGGTATCGATCTGAGCCTCGCGGAGAGCTGGCTGCGGCCGAATCTCGATCGGTAGGCGTGGGCGGCACGCGCGATCGTTAGAAGTCGAACGTCCAGCCGGAAACGAAATGCACGGCGCCCAACACCAGCACGGTGAAGATGGCTAGAACCGCCCAGGCATCCACCTTACGATCTTCGTCGCTGCGGCCGTCATCAATCGGGTTATGACGATCGTTTTGGATATCGGGACTGTCCATCGGGTGCATGCCTCGCTTGGCGCCGGGTCAGCTAGAAGCCCCGGAGTCTAACCAAACTAGCAGCTGGTCTCAATTTGGGCAGCCGGCGGGCAACGAGTTACAGGGACCCGCTGAGCAATTCTCGAACAAGAGCATTTCCCTCGTTCTAAGCATAGTTCCAACGATTCCTTTTGTTGGCTTGAGGCTGAGTGATACGGTTCGCCAAATGTATCGCTACAGCGCATTCGACAAACAGTTTGTTGCCGAACGGGTGGCCCACTACCGGGAGCAGACGCAGCGCTACCTGGCAGGTGAGCTGTCGGACAGCGAATTTCTGCAGCTGCGGCTTCGCAACGGTCTGTACATTCAACGCCTGGCGCCGATGCTGAGGGTGGCGGTGCCTTACGGTACGCTGTCCTCGGCTCAGCTGCGCAAGCTCGCACACATCTCCAGACGCTACGATCGCGGTTACGGGCACCTCAGTACGCGTCAGAACATGCAGTTCAACTGGCCCGAACTCGCCGATGTGCCGGACATCCTCGAAGAGCTGGCAGAAGTAGAAATGCATGCGATTCAGACCAGCGGCAGCTGCATTCGCAACGTCACCACGGACCAGTTCGCCGGCGTCGCCGCCGACGAGATGGTAGATCCGCGGCCCTATTGCGAGCTCATTCGACAATGGTCTACCAATCACCCGGAGTTCGACTGGCTGCCGAGAAAATTCAAGATCGCAGTCACCGGTGCAAGCTCCGACCGGGCGGCAATTGCGGTACACGATATTGGACTGCGGGCCTATCGCGATGAGCATGGTCAGGTCCTGTTCGATGTCTTCGTTGGTGGCGGCCTTGGGCGAACGCCGGTGATCGCAGAACAGATTCGCACCGGCCTGCCGGTCATACATCTGCTGACGTATCTGGAAGCCATCATGCGGGTGTACAACCGCTACGGACGCCGTGACAACAAATACAAGGCCCGCATCAAGATTCTGGTGCGTGCTATGAGCGCCGATGGATTTCGCGACCGGGTCGACGCAGAGTGGGCTCATCTGGAAGGGTCACAGAGTACCCTGTCGGCCGAGGAAATCGCTCGGGTCGAGGCCTTCTTCGCCCCCTATGAGTATCTGAGCCTCGACGACGCGCCGGCCAGCCTGGGCGAGGCCCGCCTGGTCGACACGGAATTCAATCGCTGGGTGCGCCATAACGTAGAGCCCCACCAGGTGCCAGGCTACTCAGTGGTTACGTTGTCCACCAAGATCACCGGCGTACCGCCGGGCGATGTGTCCGACGTGCAGATGGATGCGGTGGCCGACTGGGCGGATGACTTCGGCTTTAGTGAGTTGAGAATCAGCCACGAGCAGAACTTCGTGCTGCCCGACGTGCCTCAGGCACGGCTGTTCGAGCTGTGGCAGAAAGTGCGGGAACAACAGCTCGCAACCGCAAACGTCGGGCTGCTGTCGGACATCGTCTGCTGTCCAGGCGGTGACTATTGCTCGCTTGCGAACGCCAAATCCATTCCCGTTGCCGAAGCGATACAGCGGCAGTTCGACGACTACGACTATCTGCACGATCTGGGCGACATCGACGTCAACATATCGGGCTGCATGAACGCGTGCGGACACCACCACGTCGGCCACATCGGCATCCTTGGCGTAGACAAAAAAGGCGCCGAGTACTATCAGATCTCGCTCGGCGGTCATTCCGGCGCGGCCGGAACCGAGTCTTCTTTGGGCCAGATCGTCGGGCCTTCCATCTCCCGGGCACTGGTCCCCGACACCATCGCGAGCATCCTCGAAGTCTTCCTAGCAAACCGTCACGAAGGCGAGTCATTTCTGCATTGCTTCCGACGCATCGGAATCGAACCGTTCAAGGAACAAATCTATGAACGCGCAGCTTGAGAGATCGACACCTTGCGTGGCGGAGCTCGTCACCAGCGCCAACATCACCCCGAGTGGTCAACGCCTGGTCGGGCCGGATGAGTGGAGTGCGGATTCCGCCGATGGGCTGTTGCTGGCTGTTGACACCGAACCTGAGCCCCGCTTCGCACACGCCAAGCTCATTGCGATCGAGTTCCCTGCGTTTACCGACGGTAGAGGGCTGTCGCTTGCCGTGCTGCTACGGTCGCGCTTTGGATTCGCCGGCGAGCTGCGCGCAATCGGCGACGTTCGCGCGGATATTCTGCACTACCTGCACCGGTGCGGGTTCGATAGCTACCTCATGGCAACCGAGGGCAGCAGCGTGACACGCACGGGACGCATCGAGAGTAGCGACTTAAACAGTTTCGCACCCTACTCCGATTATTATCAAGCTTCTGTATTGGAACCACAGCCTGCATATCGACGGATCGGGAGAGGTGCCTAGCACAGGAATCGTCGAGTCCTTTTTCCTCATATTCACCGGCGCCGCGGTGTTGGCCACCGCAGCGTTGTATACCCGGCAACCACTGCTCGTTGCATACATCGCCATTGGTTGCATTCTAGGCCCACACGGATTCAAGTTCGTAGCGGATCCTGACCTGCTTTCCGAAATTGCCCAGATAGGCATCATCTTCCTGCTGTTTCTGGTCGGCTTGGATCTGCAGCCTAACAAACTCAAAAACATGCTGGGCGAGTCGCTGCTGACGGCGATGGGGACCACGGCCGTTTTCTTCCTCATCGGTTTCGGCCTGATGATGGGCTTCGATTTTTCCCTGAGCGAAGCGATTGTGACCGGAATCGCGGTCACCTTCTCAAGCACCATCATCGGTATCAAGCTCCTGCCGACCACGGTTCTACATCATCGTCACATCGGCGAGATCGTGGTCAGCCTTTTGCTGATTCAGGATCTGCTCGCGATCCTCGCGCTTATTCTGCTCGCCGGTTACGGGGACACCTTAAGCTCGACGCTGTCGAGCCTCGCCACCGTGCTCATCTCGCTTCCGCTGCTGGCGGCAGGCGCGTTCTGGGGTGTGCGGCTTTTTCTGCAGCCGCTGATTCAACGCTTCGATGCGTTTCACGAGTTCATCTTTCTGCTGGCGATTGGCTGGTGTCTGGGCATCGCAAACCTCGCCAACATGGCCGGACTGTCGTTCGAGATCGGTGCATTCATTGCAGGGGTGTCGCTCGCGACGAGCCCCATAGCGCCATACATCGCTGAAAGCCTTCGCCCACTGCGCGATTTTTTCCTCGTACTGTTCTTTTTCTCGGTCGGCGCCGGCCTGAACGCCACGCTCCTGATGGAGGTGTTCTTCCCAACGTTACTGCTCGGCCTGCTGCTCGTTGCGGTAAAGCCCGGCGTGTTTGCCTTGCTGCTGACCTGGCAGGGGGAAGCTAGAGAAACTTCCTGGGAGGTTGGCTACCGGCTGGGCCAGGCATCGGAGTTCTCGCTGCTGGTCAGCTATGTAGCCGCAAGCTCTGCTCTGGTGAGCCCGGAAGCCGCCCACGTGATCCAGGGCGCCACGGTGATCACGTTGTTGCTGTCGAGCTATGCGGTAATCTTCAGGTATCCGAGCCCGATCGCCATCTCGGCAAGACTCCGCAGGGACTGAACTCAGACAAACTCTAAGCGCAGCATTGTTCGATCAGGAGCGCTCGAAACCCAGTCACAGTTGGGCCCGCCAGTTCAGCACCCTTTGAAACAACCCTTGCATGGCAGTTTCCACCCGCGCTATGAGCCGATCCAGGGGTTTTTTTTGCTCCACCCAGCGCACAGCGTAAACGTCGGCCGTTTCACAGGCGTTGGTCAGGTACTCATCGCTGGTACCGATCTCGTCGATGAGCTTGACCTCAATGGCACGCTGGCCGTACCAGGTTTCTCCAGTCGCAACGGTCTCGATGTCGACCTGCGGCCGGTGGTTGCTGACGAACTCCTGGAACAGCGCGTGTACGTCTTCCAGCTCTTCCATGAATTTCTGACGACCCTCTTCAGTATTCTCACCTAGAACGGTCAGCGTGCGCTTGTACTTGCCTGCGGTAAGGACTTCAACATCCACTTCATGCTTTTTCAACAAGCGATGCACATTGGGTATCTGGGCTACCACCCCGATCGAGCCCATGACAGCAAACGGTGCGGCAATCACCTTGTCGGCGACCGCGGCCATCAGATAACCTCCGCTTGCCGCCACCTTATCCACGACCACGACCAGGGGAACGCCATGCTTCTTGATCCGGTCCAGTTGTGAAGCCGCCAACCCGTAGCTGTGAATGAGGCCGCCCGGACTTTCGACCCTGACCACGACTTCGTCATTAGCTCGGGCAAGGGTCAGGATGGCGGTGATCTCCGTGCTCAGTTCCTTAACCCCGCTGGCCTGCAGATCGCCGTGAAAATCCAGCACGAAGACCCGTCGCTTGTCTGCGCCATCATCACCTTCGACGTTTTCGGCTTCGCCCTTGGCGAGCTTACGCTTGGCGGCTTTTGCCGCGCGCTTTTCGGCTTTCGCTTCCTGCTTACGCTCCTTTTTGAAGCTTGCCGTGTCCAGCAGCGCTTCCTGAATAGTGTGTTTGAGCGCGTTGAGCCGGTCATTGAGCTTGGTGATCTCCAGATGGCCATGATCACGATGTTGAAACCGCATGCTCGCCGAGACGATTGCGGACACCACCAGCAGGACCGCAACAACGACGGTTGCGGCCTGGGCGAGAAAAACCAGATAGTCGTATAGATATTCCATGCGATCCCAATAAACATGCGCACGTAGTGAAGGCGCGCTAATGTACTGGCTGATCCACATTCAGTCCAGCACAGCACTTCGGGCATCGATATTTGATCTGGGTAGTGCGTGTGTGTGAGATTCACAAGTATGCCGTTAAAATCCCTGCAGGCACATCTGCAGAAGAACTTTCGTCCGTCCGCCGCGGCAGCGATCGATGCCACGTTCCGGCTTGCCATCGACAACGAAACGCTCACCTTCGAGGTACGCCACGGTGTGCTCGATTTCGTGGATTGCGCACAATGCGACGCCACCTTCTTCTTTGAGGATATGGACACCGCCTGGGGCCTGCTGTCCGGGCAGGCGGACGCGTTCGAGGCATTTATGCAGGGTCGATTTCGTGCCGATGGCTACCTGATGTGGGCATTTGCATTGATGGCAATGTTCCACAACACCAGCCTGCCCGCGAGTCCTACCGAGTAACCAGCGCCGCGTACGGAAAAGGCGCCAGGCTACTCAGCGCGGCGCGTTTGAATCTGTTTGATGAAGTCGTCGATCAACCACCTGGAGATCGCCGTTCCTGGCGGCACGTTGGGCAGCTCATCGTGAGAGAACCAGCGCGCGTCCGCAATCTCTGCGGCATTGGAAATGATCTCACCACCAACGTATTGCGCGTGGAAGCCGAGCATCAGTGAGTTCGGAAACGGCCAGCTCTGGCTACCCAGGTAATTCAGATTGCCAACCTGCAGACCCACTTCTTCTTCTACCTCACGGTGTACCGTCTGCTCAATGGACTCGCCGACTTCGACAAAACCGGCAAGGGTGCTGTACATGCCGGTCGGCCACCGAGAGTTGCGGGCGAGCAGCATCTGGTCACCCTTGGTAACGAGTACGATGATGCTCGGGGAAATGCGCGGATAGCTGGTCAACCCGCAGCTGGAACATACCTTGGCGCGATCGGCCGCGTGATCCTCCATGGTGTTCCCGCAGCGTCCACAATGTTTGTGGGTGTTGTGCCATTCGATGACCTGCTGCGCCCTTCCCGCCAGATAGAACACGGCCGGCTCCACCCGTCCGAGCCAGGAATAAAGGCTGTCCGCAACATAGCCGTCGGGGAGCGTTCCACGACCCTCCACCGCAAAGCAGGAGCGTCCGCGGAACCGGCCAAGAAAGTGCTCGGAGAAAATCTCCAGATCCAGCCAGCGGAATTCGTCGGCCGAAATGGGACGCGGAATCCCGTGCTCCGACATACACGCAATCTGCCCATTGATGCATAGAAAATACCAGGCATCGTCATGAGTCTGGTCTTCAGGCGAGTGCACATAGGGTTCAAAATCGTCCGGGTTGATGGGCCACATGGGGCAGTCGGAATTCTCTGGTCGCGGCGAATCTCAGAACCTTATCACAGTCTCATCTTCGAACCGGCCGGGCAGTTCGTCGAGTTCTTCGTCCACATGGCTCCCGTCACAATGCCCGTTCTGGCGGTTGGGCTGACCACCTGCATCGTGCTTGAGTAGATCAAGAAGTTCGGCTATGGGACCAACCTGCCGGAGCCGGTTCGGGAGATCCTTCGGGAATTCGACGTTGAAGAGACGGCCGAACGTACTGGCCGGGACAAGGCCCGACTCGTGATTCAGGCGACGGCCGGCATATTCCTGGTGGTTGCCTTGGCCTTGCATTGGGCCGAGGTCGGTCTGATCGGATTGACGGTCATCGTTTTGCAGACCGCGTTCAACGGCATCATCGAAGAGCATCGACTAGGCCGAGCCTTCGAAGAGGCGCTGCCGTTCACCTCGCTGCTTGTCGTATTCTTCGGGATCGTCGCGGTGATTCACGACCAGCACATGTTTTCACCGTTGATCAACTACGTGCTCGACCTCGAGCTTTCCGCGCAACCCGGTATGTTCTACATCGCCAACGGACTCCTGTCCGCCATCAGCGATAACGTGTTCGTAGCCACGGTATACATCAACGAAATCAAAGCGGCGTATGACGCCGGACAGATTGAGCGCGGGCAGTTCGAGTTGCTCGCCGTCGCGATCAACACCGGCACCTACATCCCAAGTATTGCTACCCCCAACGGCCAGGCGTCTTTTCTGTTCCCGCTCACCTCGTCCATCGCGCCACTCGTGCGCTTGTCTTACGGCCGGATGGTGCTCATGGCGGCGCCCTACACGGTGGTGATGGGTTTGACCGGCTGGTTAGCGGTTGAGTATCTGCTTGGCGGCTAGGCTTTTTCGCCTCGAGCCTCCGTTTCTAAACAGGGAGTTGCCGCCAGAGACTCGCGCCGCTGGCGGCATCCAGAGTATCCAGCAGCGCTTCGTGGGCGGCGAGTTCTTCAGCCGAGGGCATGATTACTTTGAGCGGCGGCCGATCGTCAGGCAGCGACGCCGGCTGCGCCGGATCGAACCCCATTTCTATTGCGTCGTTTTGCGCACTTGCAAACAACACGGTTTGACCACCGGTGATCGCCAGATAGACGTCGGCAAGGATCTCCGCATCGAGCAACGCGCCATGTAACGTGCGCGCCGAATTGTCCACCTGGTAGCGCCGGCACAGTGCATCGAGATTGTTCTTCTGCCCCGGGTGTTTGTGCCTCGCCATGGCCAGCGAGTCGGTTATTCGGCAAAGGCTAGCCATCTTACCTGGCGATTGTTTCAAAAGAGAAAATTCGTAGTCCAGAAACGAGACGTCGAATCCGGCGTTGTGAATGATGACTTCGGTGTTTTTTACGAAACTGACAAAGTCGTCAACGACCTCCGCGAACCGTGGCTTGTCGCTCAGGAACTCCTGGCTGAGCCCGTGCACCTCGAACGCGCCGTCGTCGATATCTCGTTCCGGGTTGAGGTACTTGTGGAAGTGACGCCCGGTCAGCTTACGATCAATCAGTTCTACGGCGCCGATCTCGATCACGCGATGACCCTGCTGCGGCTCGAGGCCGGTGGTTTCGGTGTCCAGCACGATCTGTCTCACCCGAGCATCTCGTCAATAGCCTCGTTGGCAGCCTGATCAACGCGCTCATTTTCGGGGTGACCGCTGTGGCCTTTCACCCAGTGCCACTGGATCTGATGGTCGCCCACCAGCGCGTCGAGAAGCTCCCACAAATCCTGATTCTTCACGGGTTTCTTCTGCGCCGTGCGCCAGCCGTTCTGCTTCCATTTGTGAACCCATTGGCTGATGCCCTTGCGTAGATATTCCGAATCGGTGGTCAGATGTACGATGCTTGCCCGGTGTAGCTGGCGCAACCCTTCGATGGCTGCCTGCAGCTCCATGCGGTTGTTAGTGGTCTCTGGGGCGGCACCGCTAACAAGTTTTTCCGCGTCCGCGTAGCGCAACAGAGCTGCCCATCCACCCGGACCGGGATTGCCGCGACAAGCACCGTCGGTAAAAATCTCAACCTGAGCGTTCAATTCGATTCCATGCGCTCAGCTTCGGATAGGCAACCGGGGCCAGCTTCGGACCGTGGGCAGCGGGCACTCCCCAGTCGCGACGGACCCCCACGGCTTGCTTGACGGCGGAGATCATATAGACGCCGCCGATGGGTGGGTTATGCGTGATCACGGTCGCCTTGAGCGCTCGTGCCCAGCGTCGTGGATGCACAACGCTGGTGGGAATATCGGCGCCCGCACGCAGACTGAACGGCAGGCCGTAAGCCATGTAGCGGACTTCCTCGCACAATTCGAACCCAAGCACGGTGAGCCAATCCTGCAGGCGTACCGGGTTGAGCAAGCGTAAACCGCTGAAGCTGTCCTGTAACAACCGCGCGTAAGCGTGTCTCAAGCCCCACAGGCTCATCGGATTGAACCCGCATACCACGAGGCGAGCACCGGGGGCGAGCACCCTGGCAAGCTCCCTGACCGCCGTGCGAGGATCTTCGGCAAGCTCCAGGCCATGGTGTAGAACAGCGCCGTCCAGAGAATTATTAGGCAAAGGAATTGCCTGTAATTCGCATCGGAATCGCGTCAGCTCGGAATTGCCATCTGCTGTCGGTTGCGAATCGTCACCCTGGCAGAAGGTAAACAACCGATTGCGAACCATGCACCCGCGCACGGTATCGGTAAGGTCCGTGTGGCATCCTGCCCACAGCAGAGTGTCGCCATGGAAACGGCGTGCAGCGTCCGCAAGATATGGGGCCTGTTCGGCGAGCAGGCGTTCACCCAATGGCGATGTGAACCAGGAAGAGAGCTCGTGGCGGAGGGATGTTGCCAATGGTCGATGTATACAGCAAAGTTACCGGTCCATTCTGACCCCAGCTCATGACGACCGCAACCGCTACCAGCACACGCTTGCACAAGATCCATCGTTCCCTGGCCTGGGCCGGACTGCTGCTGACCCTCGCCTGTCAGAACCAGACTTCGGCACCGCCGGCGCCAATGCCGGTTGCATCCGCACATACGTCAGCGAACGAAACCGCGGTGTCCGCGCGGCCCGTGCCAAGCATCGAACCAGAGGTGACGTTTCGACTTCAGCCGGATCTGTGGCGCGACATGCGTCAGGGTTTCGCTTTGGCGCACCATGCAGAACAAAAGCGGGTGCGCCAGGAGCTGCGCTGGTTGATGAATCACCCGCAATATCTGCACAATCTCAAACCCCGCATGGAGCGCTTTCTGGGTTACATCCATCAGGCCGTTGCCGCGCGGGACTTGCCCAGCGAGCTTGCCCTGCTGCCGATCATTGAAAGCGCGCTGGACCCGTACGCGTTTTCTCACGGCGGTGCGGCGGGTTTGTGGCAGTTCATTCCCGCAACCGCCAAGCGCTTTGGCCTCAAACGTAACTGGTGGTACGACGGTCGCCGCGATCCCATTGCGGCGACCGAGGCCGGGCTGGATTATCTGGAATATCTGTATGTCCGCTTTGATGATTGGGCGCTGGCCATCGCCGGCTACAACGCGGGCGAAGGCAACGTTCGTCGCGCGCAACGCAGAGCCGCCCCAGGAGCCAGCTTCTGGGAACTCGCACTGCCCAGGGAAACTCGGGCCTATGTGCCACGTTTGCTCGCGTTGGCCGCATTGGTGGCCGATCCCCAGGCATACGGCATCGAGCTTCCGCAGGTATCACCCGTCGTTCCATTCACGGTGCTCGACACCCACGGGCAGTTGGACCTGATGAAAGCTGCGGACACGTTGAGTATCGATATCGACACGCTGTACCGATGGAATCCGGCAATCAACCAGTGGGCGACGCCACCCCAGGGCCCGCACCGCCTGCTCGTAGCCACGGCCGATGTGTACGACGCCCAGGCGCTGTTGTCTGCCATACCCCAAGCCGAGCGAGTACAGTGGCTGCGCATCAAGGTCGCCAACGGCGATACCTTGAGCGAGATCGCCGTCCGCCACGACACCGACACCGCAAGCTTGCGCAAAGCCAATCAGCTGACGAGTTCGCGCATTCGCGCAGGCCAGGCCTTATACATACCAACATCAAGCAAGACCTTGACCGACTATCCGCGCGCTCGAACCGTGTCGGGCACTGAATATTTCGTCAAACCTGGTGATTCGCTGTGGACGATCAGCCGCGCCCACCACGTGTCCATGAACAAACTCATGAAGGCCAATCATGTTGGCCCCAAAGACGTGTTGCGGATCGGCCAGCGCCTGAGCATTCCAAGCGGATCGTTGCGCGGCTCGCGAACCGTCATCCGCGAGGTTCGTTACGGCGTACGCAAAGGCGATTCGCTGGCAAAGATCGCCGCTCGATTCCATGTTCGTGTCACTGAGATCGCCAGCTGGAACCAACTGAACGTGAACAACTACCTGCAACCGGGGCAATCACTGAAGCTCTATGTGAACGTCGCAGGTGGCGAGTAGCGCTACTCCGGACGGCTGATCGACGCCTCATGCTCTATGCTCGCAACGAAAGCAGCGAAATCGAGATTGCCAGCGCGATCGTCCAGGAATCCTCGCAAGCTTGAAATTTCGCTCTCTGCCATGATGGCGAGATCGCCATCCACAACACGGGTCACGGTGATCACAGCGTGGCCGCCGTCATCAAGCGCGCTCTCACCCACGCTCTTGCTACGGTCGGTCGGCTTGGGCAACGTGAATGCCGCGTGCAGAACCGGCTCAGGCACATCGGCGTGATTGCGGTTGGCGAGCGCAAACATCTGCCAGCGCACGTGATAGTCGTTGGCCACCACCGATACGCTCTCACCGGCTTGAATTCTTGCCAGTGCCGCCTCATGAGATTGCTGCGCCACGACCCGAGCTCTCTCGGCGACAATCTCCGCGCGAATACCGTCACGAACATCGGCAATCGGAATGGGTTGCGAGACATGGTGAGCCGTGACCCTGGCAACCACGGCACGGTTGTCGGTTATATCCACGGCTGCTGTGTTGTAGCCTCTGACGAGAACATCGTTTGCGAATACTGCATCGCGCACCGCCACGTTGGCGAAGACCCCCTCTCCATGATTTCGTGAAACGCCTGGAATTGTCTTCGGTTCCAACTTCAGCTCATCGACGATTCCTTGCAGAGAATCGGGTTGCTCGAAGGCGAGGTTATCCAGCTCACGAAGTCGGTCAATGAACAGGCCTGCCGCCTGCTCACGGCGCAGGCGCAGCTCGATGTTGGCTCGCTGGTTTTCAAACGACGGATACTCGGCGATTTCGATTTCGTCGAGTCGAATGAGGTGATAGCCAAACTCGGTACGGACCGGATCGGATAGCTCACCTGTCTCCAGCGACCACAGCGCGCGCTCAAACTCCGGGTCGAAGACGCCCTTGCCGACTAAACCCAACTCGCCCCCAACGGCTGCTGATCCCGGGTCCTCCGAAAACTCCTGGGCGAGCTTGGCAAAATCCGCGCCGCGTTCGATACGATCCTTCAAGTCCAACAGCACGACCCGAGCCTGCTCCGCAGTACGATCTTCGCTCACCTGCAGCAGAATATGTCGGCTCTCGCGGCGATCACCGAGCAGTGAGGCTGCAGCTTCGACGTCGTACGCCGCGCGCACGTCATCGTCTGACACCGCAATAGACTCGTCGTAGATCAACGATTCTGCAGTCAGTTCAACGTAGCCCACATCAACGGTTTCCTCGGTGCGAAAATCGAGCTCATTCTCCCGATAGCGCAAATTAACATCTTCATCCGTCACCACGACTTGGGATCCGAAGCCGTCTGCAGTAAACGCCAGGTAGGCGAGGTCGCGGCGTTGATTGAGCAAGCGGGCGTTGTGGCGGAGTTCCCAATCCGTGAGGAAAGCGCTTTGAGTAATACCGTCTTGTAGTTGCTCCAATGCGAGCAACTCGCCCGTCTCCTGCAGAAATGCCTGTGGTGAATACCGCATTGCCTGCACCGCTCGGCGATAGACGTCGGCTTGAAACTGTCCATCGATCTGAAAGGCGGGATTACTCGTGACAGATGCATCAATACTCTGCTGGCTGACGCCGATGTCGAGATCGTCTATCGCGCCCTGCAATAACATGCGTGTAATCAGCTGTTCGAGCACCAGGGACTGAAGCCTAATCGAATCGAGCATGTTGGGATCAAACTCTGCGCCCAGTTGCACGGCAATCCGTCGTCGTTCACGTTCGGTGGCCGAGAATAAATCGTTCTGGGTAATTTCCTCGCCGTTAACGCTGGCGACTTCCGGATCGGAGTCGAGAAATAAATTGAACGCACCGAACCCAAATATGGCGAGCACAAAAATAATGACCCCTGCGAGCAGTTTGAAACCAAAGCCCTGAGTCTGGTCACGCAACTTTTGCATCATCAGAAACGCCTCAACCTCTTTATGAAAAAAAGCATGATCAAAGTACGCTCACAACAAGCTAACAAGAAAAAAGGCGCAATGCTGCGCCTTCTTTCAAAATCGAGATGGTAAGTGAATTAGTTGAGTGCTGCTTTCAACGCCTTGCCAGGCTTGAAGGCAGGCACCTTGGCAGCGGCAATTTGAATGGGAGCACCGGTTTGTGGATTGCGGCCTATGCGTGCGGCCCGATCGCGAACGGTAAACGTTCCAAAGCCCACCAAGGCCACAGGGTCAGCTTGCTTAAGCGAGCTGGTAATAGCCTCCAACGCTGCATCCAATGCTCTACCTGCCGCAGCCTTAGATAGATCTGCGGATTCAGCGATACGCTCAATCAGTTCGGTTTTGTTCACATTCAGCCCCTCAATGGTAGTTGTGTGTGTGCGACGTCCGTTATGGTTTTGGCGTTAGGCGCCGCAGCGCCGACGGTTTTATACCAACACAGCGAATCGGCTGCAAGCTTGTCGAAGCGAAAAACCCGCATTCTAGTGGGGGTTGATGGACACTTCGTCATCTTTGGAACCTACATCAGGCAACTGTTTCTTGGCATTGTCCACGTCTTCGACGAGTCTGGGTTCCGGCATTCTCTCCAACGCAAGCTCGAGTACCTCGTCCATCCATTTAACCGGATAGATGTTCAAGTTTGCTTTCACATTGTCCGGTATCTCTTTGAGATCACGCTCGTTCTCGGTCGGAATGATGACGTTCTTCACGCCGCCTCGAAGCGCCGCGAGAAGCTTTTCCTTGAGCCCTCCGATGGGTAACACCTGCCCCCGCAATGTGATTTCGCCGGTCATGGCGACGTTTGCAAGCACCGGAATGCGGGTGAGTACGGACACCAAAGCGGTACACATAGCGATGCCCGCGCTGGGACCATCTTTTGGCGTCGCACCTTCCGGAACGTGGACGTGCAGGTCGAGCTTCTCGTGAAAGTCATCGCTGATACCGAGCGCTGCGGCGCGGCTGCGTACGAAGGTAAGTGCCGCCTCGATCGACTCCTGCATGACATCACCGAGCGAGCCGGTCTTGGTCTGACGGCCTTTTCCGGGCACGGCGACCGCCTCGATGTTGAGCAGCTCGCCGCCGACCTGGGTCCACGCAAGGCCCGTCACAATCCCTATCTGGTTCTCTGTTTCGGCCAGGCCATAACTGAACTTGCGCACCCCGCTATAGTGCTCGATCTGATCTTCGCCGATAACCACCGTGGTTTCCGGCTCCGCATTCTCAGCTGTGACGAAAGATTTCTCTTTGACGACCTTTCGGGCAAGCTTGGCAATCTCGCGCTCCAAACCGCGCACCCCGGCCTCTTTGGTGTAGTAGCGGATCATATGCATGATTGCATCGTCCTGGATCGTGAGCTCCGACCCCGACAGTCCGTTGAGTTCGGTCTGCTTAGGAACAAGATAGCGTTTTGCTATGTTGAGCTTTTCGTCTTCGGTGTAGCCAGGCAGGCGGATTACCTCCATTCGGTCCAGCAACGGCGCCGGGATGTTCATGGAGTTGGATGTGCATACGAAGAATACGTCGGAAAGGTCGTAGTCAACCTCAAGGTAGTGATCGTTGAAGGTATTGTTCTGCTCTGGATCGAGAACTTCCAGCAACGCGCTGGCAGGGTCGCCCCGCATATCCATCCCCATCTTGTCAACTTCGTCGAGCAGGAACAGCGGGTTTCGCACACCGGCTTTCGACATCTTCTGCAGAATCTTTCCGGGCATCGAGCCGATATAAGTGCGCCGATGGCCTCGAATTTCAGCCTCGTCACGCACCCCGCCCAATGCCATACGGACGAACTTGCGATTGGTCGCTCGGGCGATACTTTCGCCCAGGGAGGTCTTGCCAACCCCGGGTGGTCCCACTAGACAGAGCACGGGACCCTTCACCTTGGTTACCCGGGATTGGACCGCCAGGTATTCGATGATCCGGTCTTTCACCTCTTCCAGGCCGTAATGGTCTTCATCGAGAATTTTTTGCGCTGCGACGAGATCCTTGCGCACCCGACTGCGTTTCTTCCAGGGGATGCTCAGCATCCAGTCGAGGTATCCTCGGACCACGGAGGCTTCTGCCGACATGGGTGACATGAGCTTGAGCTTGTTGAGTTCGGCCAAGGCTTTTTCCTTGGCTTCTTTGGACATTCCCCGGCCTTCAATTTTTTCAAGAAGTTCCTCGAACTCGTTGGGAGCTTCTTCGAGGTCACCAAGCTCCTTCTGTATGGCCTTCATCTGCTCATTGAGATAGTACTCGCGCTGACTCTTCTCCATCTGTTTCTTGACTCGGCCACGAATACGCTTTTCCATCTGATGAACGTCGATCTCGGAATCCATGAATCCCAGGAGCGTTTCCATCCGATCTTTCAGGCTGAACGATTCCAGAATCGTCTGTTTGTCTTCGATCTTCAGTGACATCTGGGCGGCGATGGTGTCAATGAGCCGGGCCGGATCGTCGATGCTGGACAGTGAGGACAACACCTCCTGTGGGACGTTCTTGCTGACCTTCACGTACTGTTCGAACTGATTCATCACGCTGCGCACGAGCGCCTCGGATTCGCGTGGGTCCACGGCGGGTTCGGCGATCATTTCGATCTCCGCCTGTAGAAAGCCGCCGGCTTGATCGAGCGCCAGCAAACGCGCGCGTTCGCCGCCTTCGACCAGCACTTTGACCGTGTTGTCGGGCAACTTGAGCAACTGCAGGACCGTGGCGACCGTGCCCACCGCGAACAAATCGTCGGCTGCGGGGATGTCGACGCCGGCATCGCGTTTTGCGACGAGCAGAATCTGCTTGTCGTCGGCCATGGCTACATCGAGTGCTTTGATCGAGCTTTCGGTGCCAACGAACAAGGGATGAACGCCATGCGGATAGACCACCATGTCGCGCAATGGAAGAACTGGAACCCAGCCTTTTTCAGTTTCTGACACTTTCAGATGTTGCCTCGTTTTGTCGGTAGCCCGTCGTGGAGAGTGCATAGCCAGTGACGGCTATGCCAGCAGCGGCACTGACTACCCGGTAATCAAACTTGCCTAAGGATTGTAACCCGATAGGTCCCAACCCGGTGAAGACGTCAATCTTTTGGCACCGCGTGGGCTTTTTCGACGTTTTCATATATCCGCATCGGTTCGCTTTCGCCATTGATCACGCTTTCGTCGATCACAACCTTGCTAACGGATTCGGAAGATGGAAGGTCGTACATGGTATTGAGGAGCACGGACTCCAGGATGGATCGCAAACCACGTGCGCCGGTTTTGCGCTCCATGGCTTTTTGCGCCACCGCGCGTAACGCATCTTCGCGGAAATCCACCTTCACACCTTCCATTTCAAACAGCTTGGTATACTGCTTGGTCAGAGAGTTCTTCGGCTCGGTCAGAATCTGCACCAACGCATCCGTATCGAGTTCATCGAGCGTGGCAACCACCGGCAAACGGCCGACAAACTCCGGAATCAGGCCGTAGCGTATCAGATCTTCGGGCTCGACCTGACGCAGAGTCTCGCCGATGTTCTTGCGGTCTTTCTCGCCTTTCACTTCTGCGACGAAACCGATGCCGGATTTGTCGGATCGAGCAATGATCACTTTGTCCAACCCGGCGAATGCGCCGCCACAGATAAAAAGAATATTACCCGTGTCGACCTGCAGGAATTCCTGCTGCGGATGCTTGCGCCCGCCCTGGGGAGGAACCGAAGCCACGGTACCCTCAATCAGCTTCAACAGAGCTTGCTGAACGCCTTCACCGGAAACGTCCCTGGTGATGGACGGGTTGTCGGATTTGCGGGAGATCTTGTCGATCTCGTCGATGTAAACGATGCCCACCTGGGCGCGCTCCACATCGTAGTCGCACTTCTGCAGCAGCTTCTGAATGATGTTCTCGACATCTTCACCAACGTATCCCGCTTCGGTGAGGGTTGTTGCATCAGCAATCGTGAAGGGAACGTCGAGCAGCCGGGCCAGCGTTTCGGCGAGCAACGTCTTGCCGCTACCGGTGGGCCCGATCAGCAGAATGTTCGACTTGGAGAGTTCGACGTCATCTTTCTTGCCGGTGTAGTTCAACCGTTTGTAATGGTTGTAGACGGCGACCGCCAACACCTTTTTCGCATGCTCCTGGCCGATGACGTACTCATCGAGGATCGCCTTGATGTCCTCGGGTGTGGGGATACGATCGCTGTCTTTCGTCTGACCACCCTCGGAGACTTCCTCACTAATGATGTCGTTACACAGCTCTACGCATTCATCACAGATGAACACCGATGGGCCGGCAATGAGCTTGCGCACCTCGTGTTGGCTCTTGCCGCAGAAGGAGCAGTACAGGAGCTTTCCTGAATCGTCGCCCTTACTGCTGTCGTCGGACATAGGTAACCTCGTCTGCGCCTTTTAACCCTGGGGAACCCGTCGAAAAACGAGCCCGCCGCTGGTGACGATACCTTGCTTTCTTAGCCACGATTTTGCAAGCCCCCCCGTGTAAGGACGCTTTCGAGGCTCGCGCACCGCCGGTTATTCGTTGACGGCCGAGGCCAGGCGCGCGCGCGGTTGCTGCACAATGTCTACCAAGCCGTACTCACTGGCCTCGTCCGGGCTCATCCAGAAGTCCCGATCGGTGTCTTCGGCGATGCGCTCGACGCTGTTGCCGGTGTGGTGGGCCAACAGCTCATTCAAGCGTTGCCGCATGAGCAGGATTTCCTTGGCCTGAATTTCGATGTCCGCCGCCACACCCTGAGAACCACCGGATGGCTGATGGATCATCATGCGCGAATTCGGCAACGCATAGCGCTTGCCTTTGGCACCGGCTGCGAGCAGGAACGCAGCCATACTGGCTGCCTGGCCGATACACATGGTACTCACGTCACAGCGCACGAACTGCATCGTGTCGTAGACCGACATGCCGGCCGTGACAGATCCGCCAGGCGAATTGATGTACAGGTGAACATCCTTGTCCGGATTCTCGGACTCGAGAAACAGAAACTGTGCCACCACCAGATTAGCGACAATGTCGTCCACCGGACCCACCATGAACACGATGCGGTCTTTTAGAAGCCTCGAGTAGATATCGTACGCGCGCTCTCCACGAGCCGATTGCTCGACAACCATCGGCACCAGGCCGAGATTGGATATGGTTGGTAGTGTGGGATCAACTATGTTGCTCATTACATTCTCCCGTGTAGCTATTACTGAATCGAAAAATTGCGACGCGTTGCACTACCCATCCTCGGTTTAGGCGTCGGCTTCTACCTTTAGCGGCTTAGGTTCGGGGAGGGCTTTGCCCGATATGATATCCGTGTAGTTGCTCGGCACAATCTCCACCGCGGATTGTCCCAGGATATGATCCACCACCTGGTCTTCGAGCACCGCCATCTCAATCTGCTGGAGCTGTTCAGCATTGCTGTAATAGTAGTTGACTACCTGCTGGGGCTCGGCGTACTGCTCGGCCAAGGTCTCGATGCGTTCCTTGACCTTGTCTGGATCCGGCTCAATGTTCACGTCAGAAACGATCTGATTCACGATCAGGCCCACCGTCACGCGCCGTTCGGCCTGCTCTTGAAACAGTTTGTCGGGCAGGTCCGGTTGGCCCCCGGCCCGGGTGCCGTGCATCTGAAACTGCTGCAGCATCTGGCTTTTGAGAACTTCGATCTCGCGCGCGACCATACCCTTGGGCAGCTGGATGGTGTGTAGCTCGTTGAGCTGGTCGATGACCTGGCTCTTTACCTGATTAGCGATCGCGGCGTCCATCTCTCGCTGCATGTTGGCTTTGACGTCCTCACGGAAAGCCTCGGCACCGCCCTCTTCGATGCCGAACGCTTTGAAGAACTCCTCATCCAGCTCGGGCAGCGTAGCTTCGGCCACCGCTTTGATGGACACCTTGAATGTGGCTTCCTTGCCGCACAGCTGTGCAACCCGGTAGTCGTCTGGAAACGTGGCCTGAAACTCGGCTTCGCTGCCGGCCGACAGACCGGTCACACCGGTATCGAAATCTTTGATCATCTGCCCGGCGCCGATGATAAACGCAACGTCTTCGCCGTCGCCGCCTTCAAAGGTTTCTTCGCCAATCCTGCCCGTAAAATCCAACGTGACCCGATCGCCATCCTGCGCGCCCCGGTCGAGATCTTGCCATTCCTTACGCTGCTCGCGAAGCTGCGCGACCATCTCGTCCACGTCGAGTTCGCTGAGCTCGGCCCGTGGCTTCTGGACCCCTACCTTGCTGAGATCGGTGATCTCGATGGCGGGGAACACCTCGAAGGTGGCCGTAAACTCGAAGTCGATGCCGGGATCCATTTTTACGACTTCCAGATTGGGAGACCCCGCCGGCGACAGCTCTTCTGTGCGAACTGCATCGATGAAGCTCGACTGCATGAGCTCGCCCGCTACTTCGGCACGAACTGCTGGCCCGTATCGGCGGCGAACTTCCTTCATGGGAACCTTTCCCGGGCGAAAGCCCGGCAGCTTGATCTGGCCGGCGGCCTTCCCCAGCCGCTCGGTGATCTGACCCTCGAAGGTCTGGGAAGGTACGGAGATCGTCAATCGCCGTTCCAAGCCGCCCATGGTTTCTACCGAAATCCGCATCTAATCGATCTTAAGCTCGCGTTCTTCAAATCTGATCATACGTTCAATCAGGTTTTGTTCGAGACAATGGGGTGGACGATGGGGCTCGAACCCACGACCGCCGGGACCACAACCCGGAGCTCTACCAACTGAGCTACGCCCACCATTGATTCGATGTGCTCATGCCGTCCCTGGCGGAACGATTCTACCCGAACACCCATTGGCGCTGGAATGCGAACTGGCGCGCCCGGAAGGACTCGAACCTTCAACCCTCGGCTTAGCTTACCATCTACTGCTTTCGCAGCCTTACCTGCCATACCCTGCAGGCAAGTTTGTGGTCTGGACTATCTCTTCACCATCTCAGGTGCTGCACGTATAGTCTCTACGGAACCCTGCGAAAGCTGCGAGCCTTCGGGGGCGTCTCTACCCTCCTGCGAGCGGCAGGAACCTTCGAGATTTCCCGGTCACCCGTCGCCAGATTTCACCGGCAACGGTTTTCCTCAGGTTTCCACGGGATTGCCATCAGCGTGTCTGTTAAGGGTTCCCCGTTACGGTGCAGTCCACTCTGCCAGTTCCGTTTCCTGGCAGAGGCTCCTAACTTTAAAGGCCGATGCTCTATCCAGTTGAGCTACGGGCGCCATGTGAACGGATTCGCCGATATCGAGTCGGCGCCGCTTGATCTCCTGTGTCTGATTTGCTGCTTCGGTACTGCTCAAGTAGTGCTTCAGTCCTGGGGCGCCAAAAAATTGGTCGGGGTAGAGAGATTCGAACTCCCGACATCCTGCTCCCAAAGCAGGCGCGCTACCAGACTGCGCTATACCCCGTCATGTTTCATCCCAACGTCTTTGATCCCAACATAGGAGCAGCGCGATAATACTGGTGGGGTTTCAGACCGTCAAACCAGCTTTGAATTCGGTAAAATACCGATTCCGCTGCCCGGCGACGTCAGCGGGCGTCGGTAGTGGAGTTCTGTTGGAGAAAAGATGACAGCACAGATTCTCGATGGCAGTGCGCTTGCCAGATCCTTGCGCCTGGAACTGCAGACCCAGGTAGCCGAACGCTTGCGCGCAGGCGAACGACCACCGGGACTTGCGGTCATTCTCGTGGGCAGCGATCCGGCTTCTGAGATCTACGTGAGGCACAAGCGCCGGGATTGCGAACAAGTCGGGTTTCACTCCGACTTTCAGTACTTCAACGAAAACATCACCCAGGAGGATCTGGAAGCGGGTGTCGTGGCGCTGAACGAAGATCCGACCATCGACGGGATCCTGGTACAGCTGCCGCTGCCAGCACACATCGATGATCATCGCATCATCGATTGCATCGACCCCTTAAAGGACGTAGACGGGTTTCACCCATACAACATCGGTCGGCTCGTGCTCAGGCGGCCGGCGATGCGACCGGGGACTCCCAAGGGCATCATGCGGCTGCTCGAGCAAACCGGGGTCGCCATGCGCGGACTCGACGCCACGATCATCGGCGCATCGAACCACGTTGGCCGTCCCATGGGGCTCGAACTGCTGCTGGCAGGCTGTACCGTGACGACCGCGCACAAATTTTCCAAAGATGCCAAGGCCTGCGCACGCTCGGCCGATATCGTGGTGTCGGCTGTTGGCAAGCCCGGTCTCGTCAGGGGAGACTGGATCAAGCCAGGTGCCATCGTGGTCGACGTCGGAATTACCCGCGATGCCAACGGCAAGCTGCGCGGCGACGTGGTTTTCGAAGAGGCTCTGGAAGTTGCCGGCTGGATCACGCCGGTACCCGGCGGCGTGGGGCCAATGACCCGGATCGCGATGCTGCAGAACACCCTGGTCGCCGCCGATGCCGCGATCGCCGCGGCGCATTGACCCCGTGCATCGCATCTATCTGTCCGACCTGCATCTCAGCGACACCGAAGAACCCCAGTTTCGGACGCTGACTGCGCTGTTGGCGCTGGAGTCCCGACGCGTCGACGCCATCTACATTTTGGGCGATCTGTGTGAGGTCTGGGTAGGTGACGATGACGATTCGGACTTCGCCGACGCGCTGCGTAACGCGCTCGCCGACGCAAGCCGGTATACCCGGGTACTGGTCATGCATGGCAATCGGGATTTCCTGCTGGGGCAAGCGTTCGCTGAGCAATGCGGTTGCGAGCTCATCGTCGACCCGTACCTTGCAGACGCCCAGACCCTGCTTACCCATGGGGATGCTTTTTGCATCGACGATGAGGAATACCAACGGGTGCGTAGCTTGCTGCGCTCAAAGGCCTGGCAGGAGGACGTGCTCAGTCGCTCCCTGACGGAGCGGCGCGTCCTCGCTCAGCACATGCGCGAGCAAAGCATTGTCAGCAATGCCAACCAGGCCGAGAACATCATGGATGTGGCAACGGTCGAGGTGGCTCGCATCGCAATCGAGCACGGTGCAAAACGAATCATTCACGGGCATACCCACCGGCCCGGCGTACACGCAGCCGATTGGGGCACGCGCTATGTATTGGGCGCGTGGGACTACTGCGGTTGGTTGCTGCGCGACGCTGGCGCTACGCCGCAGTTGGAGTGCTTTAGGCTAACGGGCCGCTATGGAACCTGAACGCGGTATCCGGCTCGCAGATGAGGTGTGCTTCAACCTCCAGCATCGCAGCTAAACGCTCCGGCAACAATTCCACCAGGGTCTCGTTGGCGTGTTCCTTCGCGAGCCCGAGATAGCTTCTGAAATGGCGAGCTTCTGCATCCAGCAGCTTGGCATAAAATTGCCCGAGATCGGTGGGCAGGACCGCCACCAGACCCAGAAACCGCTCGCACGATCGCGCTTCCACGATGGCGCCGGTCAGCAGCGTGTCCACGAGCCGTTGTGGTTCGGCATTGCTGACGAGCTTGCGCAACCCAGCCGCGTAACGGCTCGACGACAGTTGTACGTACTCCACCCCGCGCGATTCCATGAGTCGGTGCACCTGCTCGAAATGTGTGAGCTCCTCACGCGCCAGACGCGACAGCTGCTGCAGCAGGGTCGAGTGACCCACGTAGCGGAACA
>Ga0114950_10000281_pt1 | contig 33339 bp, 48 predicted proteins | sample N075metaG_FD_83503 | JGI IMG/M metagenome (GOLD analysis project Ga0114950, IMG submission 83503) | Deep subsurface microbial communities from Kermadec Trench to uncover new lineages of life (NeLLi) - N075 metaG | ecosystem: Environmental > Aquatic > Marine > Ocean trench > Sediment | place...
CTCGTCTCGAACCCGAGCACCAGTGGTCCGCTCATCGGGCCACCTCGTCGAGCGACAGCCGAATCTCGGCGACTCTGTCGGCGTAGTCAGAAGCGTCGATATCGGTTGCCCACATCACGAGGGCGTCCTCATCCTTGTAGTAGTTCTTTCGTTTGCCGACGGGATCGAACCCGAAGATTTCGTAGAGACGCTGAGCGGAGGAGTTCGAGAGACGAACCTCAAGCGTGAGATGGCGAGCCCCAGCGGCAAGCGCCTCATCAACAAGGGCAAGCATGAGACGTTTCCCGAGCTGTCTGCCACGTTCTTCTGGCGCCACGGCAATTGTCGTGATGTGTGCATCGTCATCGACGAGCAGAAGACCTCCGTACCCGACAATGCCGCTCCCCTCTGTCTCTATAACGACATAGTGACGATTGTCCATGGCAAGTTCGTCGAAGAACACCCTCGGCGACCATGGCTGGTCGTACACCTCTGCCTCGAGTGCGGCAACGTGCGGAATGTCGCTGCGAGTCATGGTTCTGATGTCTGGTGTCACACTGGCCACGCACCCTCAGAACGGAAGGCTTTCCAGTTGATCTGGACGTCAGCCTCTCGCAAATACATCGGCCGCACCTCGTCAAGCGGCGACGTGTTCCCCTTGTCGGCCATCATGTGGGCGATTTCGAGGATGGTCTCTGCGGATGGATATCTCGGCCTCCCCATGCGAACTCTATGAAGACCTGTCCAAGTCGCCTCGGAGACGGACTGCCAGTCCCCTACGACAAGGGACTCATCGACCTCTCGCTCAAGCATGACCCTGAACTCCTCGGGACTCACGACCTCCGGTTCGCCATCGGGCGCAACTCCTCCGGGGAGCGGAGTGAACGGGGCAACCGCGATCTGGCCCCTTCGCATGTCAACAATGGGCCAAATCCGCCTCCGCCCGGTCGCTGCGCGTAGGGCAAGAGTCGTGAGCGATGAGACCGCAACCATGGGAGCACCAACGGCCGCCGCGAATGCGTGGGCAGTCGAGATGCCTGATCGCAAACCGGTGTAGGGGCCAGGTCCGATGTCGACGGCAACAACGTCGATATCGCGAGCTGTCCATCCTGCCTGTTCAAGGCAGAAGTCGATTGCTGGTATGAGAAACTTGAGGTGACCCCGCCTATCGACGTTGGTGGACTGTCCTTTGAGCCCGTCCTTGTCGCCTATTGCGACGGACGATGCGCGCGTGGCGGTGTCGATCGCAAGGATCTTCACGACAACACCCCGAGGTCCCTTTGGCGCCAGCTGCCGTGCGCGACAAAGCTGATCAAGCGATCGTCGCCATCCCTCTCTATGCGAACTGTGAGGTAGTCATCGGGAAGGCTGGACTCGATCGACTCGCCCCACTCAATGAGAACGACACCGTCACGACCTTCGTCGACGAGTTCAAGATCATCGAATTCTCCGAACGAACCGAGGCGATACACATCAGCGTGAATCATCGGGAGAAAGCCGTCCGTATACACCTTCTCAATGAGAAATGTCGGACTCGTGATCTGGGCCTCGATGCCGAGTCCGCTTGCAACACCTGACGCAAAGAGCGTTTTCCCCGAACCGAGGCGTCCTGAGAGAACAACGATGTCGCCAGCCGAAAGAAGCGTCGCGAATCGTGCACCGAGCGCGAGCGTTTCGTTTGGGGATGTTGTGCGAATCTCAAGGTTCATGTGCTTACTCAAGAGTACCGTCGAGAATGCTGCGCACGATGGCGAAGTCAGCGCGAATATCGTTGGTCACGCGTTCTCCTCCGCGCAGTGCTGCCGCGGGGTGAAAGGTCGGAACGAGGTATCTGCCCCACCATTCGTACGCCACGCCACGCATCCGTGTGATGCCGATCGTCGTGCGTAGGAGGAGCTTCGTTGAGAAGTTGCCGAGCGTGATGACAACCTTCGGATCGATCAGCTCGATCTGGCGTCGAAGGTACCCCTTGCACATGTCAATCTCGTCTGTACGGGGGTCCCTGTTACGTGGTGGGCGGCATTTCACAACGTTCGATATGTAGATGTCGTCACGAGACAGTCCGATTTCGCCCAGCAGGGAATCGAGCAGCTGACCTGAGCGTCCAACGAAGGGAACGCCGTCCTCGTCCTCCTTCTGGCCTGGGGCTTCGCCGACGACGAACACATCTGCCTCAGGCGAACCAGCGCCAAACACCACCGTCGTCCGCGTCTCTGATAGCACACATGCTGTGCACTGGACCGCAATGGCTCTCAGGGCGTCAAGCGTTTCGACTGCGCCAACGTCGGGAATCATCGCGCGCTCGACGTAATAGCACTTCGAATCGACTCCGCTACAACCTCGAAGGCCGCCTCGATGACACCATCAACGTTGGCCTCACGGATGCCAGATGACACGACAAAGGCAGTGTCACCGTCGTACCTTGTGTGAGCAGGGCGAACGGTTGCTCCGATCGCGTCGTGGGCTCTCACCGCCATGCGACGCATGTCGTTGCGGTCAATCACGGCATCAGTTGCGAGTGCAATGAGTGTTGTGTTCTGGGCGAACCCGAGGGCTGCACGGTCAAGAGCGTCGGTTTCGTCCGAGCCGGTTAGGCGCTTCCCTGATAGGTCGTATACATCACCGACCGCGTTGAGGGCCACCAACGCACCCACAGTTGCGTTACCGACGTTCCTTTGGGCCGACCCGATGCCTGATGGAGTCGCATGTTCGATTCCTGCGAGTTTTCCAACGGTTGCGCCCGATCCTGCCCCAACCCGGCCGAGTTCGACAGGGTCCCCTGAGCGCTGGCCGTAGGCTGTTCTCCCGTCCCCTGCGGTTGGGCGAACCGTCGCGTCACCAACCATAAGGTCGTACAGAATGACTGTTGGCACGATTGGTACCGGGCCGAGCGGTGTGGGTGCGCCCCTGCCGTCAACCTCCAACGCACCAACGACGCCATCAGCAGATGCAAGACCAAACGCACTGCCGCCAGCAAACACGAGGGCGTTCACCGTCACCTCCTTGATGGCGTCACCAAAGATAGCGAGCTCCCTCGTGCCGGGCGCGCCGCCTCGCACATCGACAATGCCGACGTTTGGCTCAGCGAACGTCAAGACCGTGACGCCGGTCATGCCGACGGAGTCCGTGTAGTGGCCAACAGATACACCTTCTACCGCAGTGATTGTGCTATTGGTCACCGTTACTTCTCCTGACGTACCGCCTCGGTAGGCGCGGTCCGAAGCCGCACACGACCTCGTACGAGATCGTGCCGAGAAGCTCCGCCCACTCATCCGCGGTGATGGCATCCGCTCCTTGGACTCCCAGGAGCACAACCTCGTCGCCAACCTTGACGTCATCAGTGCCGACGTCGACGACCAGCATGTCCATGGTGATTGTGCCAGCTAGAGAATATCGCTTGGAGTTGATCAGGACTGAGCCTGTTTCCGTGAGCTGCCGACTGACGCCGTCCGCGTATCCAATGGGAACCGTCACCACACGACCAGCAGCACTCAGAGACCTCGTACGACCGTACGACGGTCGCGCGTCAACAGGAAGATCTTGTGTATGGACAACCTCGCTCACCACACGCATTGCAGGAACAAGGTCAAGACGGTCATGCATATTCGCGTTGGGGTGTAGGCCGTAGATACCGAGACCGACTCTGCACAGACCATGTCGTGTCTTGGGCATGTCGATGGCACCGGCGGTGTTGGCTGCGTGCACGATCTCTGGTCTGATGTTCTCAGAGCCCAGAACTTCGACGAAATTCTCGAGTGCACGGTTCTGTCTCGTTGTGTAGTCAGGGTCGCTGTCGGCGACGGAGAAGTGGGTGAACACGCCTTGCAGCGTGAGCCTTTCATCGTGTTCGACGGCTCGAGCCACGGTGAAAGCCTCGACGGGTGCTGCTCCGACACGGTGCATGCCTGTGTCGAGTTTGAGATGCACTGCGTAGGGTGTCGTCGAGGCCTGCTGCGCGGCACCGGCAACCGCATAGGCGAACTCAACGCTGTAGATCGTTGGTGTCAGCTGATACTCGACAACGTCATTCGCGTCCGAGAGAGAGGGCTGAGAGAGGACGAGGATTGGCACGTTGATGTCGGCCTCCCTCAAGCGGATGCCCTCTTCAACGAGCGCCACGGCGAGCCACGTGGCACCGCCGCGAATTGCGGCCTCCGCGACCGGTACATCCCCATGTCCGTATCCGTCAGCCTTCACGACCGCACACAGCTCCGCCGTGCTGATCGTCGCGAGGAGCTGTTGCACGTTGTGCTCGACAGCGTCAAGATCGACTTCAATCCATGAGGGGCGCATCTTGCTCCAGGTTGGTAATGATCTAAACGGTAGTCAGCCCGTGCCAAGCTCGGCAACGAGACCAGCCACAGATTCGATTAGCCGCTCGGAAGTGACCATCGTATTCATCGAAACGTTCGCACCCGCAATGCCGTGAAGGTGGGCTGCACTTGCTGCAGCGGTGGCGGGATCAACGCCTCCAGAGATGAATGCCGCGATTATCCCTGCAAGGACATCGCCTGTACCAATCGTTGCCAACTCGGGGCCACCAGAATTGACGATGACTGTTTGTTCAGAAACCACAAACGTCGGATTCCCCTTCAGGAGCACAATCGTTCCGCTGTCCTCTGCCAACCAGCGAGCGGCATCGTGGCCCGGGTCGTACCCCGTGAGCCGCTTGAACTCGCCGCCGTGCGGTGTGAGAATTGTTGGCGCCGACCTTTGGGAGAGAACGTCAATCCCGGTGAGTGCGTTGAGGCCTCCTGCGTCAAGGATGACCGCTCCGTCGAAACCGGCGAGGATCCTTTCGACAAAGTCGCTGGCAACAGGTTCGAGACCCGGACCCATGATGAGCACGTCGAATCGGTCGAGCAGAGCCAGTACCTCAGAGGCTCCTCCTTTCCACGCCTCCGATTCCGATGCCAGCATCTGCGGAATGTCGGGTGCCACGGCCGCATACGTATCAGCGGTCGCTGCTGTGGTGAGGAGGACGGAGGCTCCGGCTCCGGCTGCGATTGCCGCCCTTGCTGCGAAGAGCGCCGCACCCGTCAACCCGGGGACACCACCAATGGTGGCAACAGAACCTGCCGACCACTTATGGGTCTTCTGGGCCCTCGAAGGCACCACCACGTCGGAGTCCTCAAAAAGAAGCATTTCCGGATCTCCACCTGTCAGGCCAATGTCGTACAGATCGACATCCCCACAGAGCTGAGGTCCGTCACCAACGAAGTGGGCGGGCTTGTACATGTGAAATGTCGCGGTGCGAGTGGCGGTGAAGACAGGACCTGCAGCCATGCCTGTATCGCCGTCGATGCCGGACGGCACATCCACTGAGAGAACAGGGTTGCCTGACTCGGTCCACTCGCCAACTTCTTGAGGAAGCTCGCCACGGAACCCTGTACCGACAAATGCATCGATGACGAGGCCGACAGACTCCGGTGCCGATATCGGCTGCACAACAACACGGGACCCGGAGAGTGATTGCAGCGCCCTGTGAGCTGCTGTGCCCTCGTCTGGCACACCGACCTGGTGCACCGTCACCGCGGCACCTCGCTTGTCAAGATACCTTGCAGCGACGTATCCGTCGCCACCGTTGTTCCCCTTCCCGGCAATGACATGAACACGGTCGCCGTAGCGAACGCCCATCTTCACGGCGCTGAGAGCTACGCCGTTTCCGGCGGCCTTCATAACCTCGTCGAGATCGGCTGTCATGGTGGCGTCAACCCGGCGCATCTCCTCGACGGAGACTACGGGTTTCACGAGTCGTGCCTCTTCTGCGAGATCACGAACACCATTGCGTCTGACTTTGTGTGGGTGATGGTGATCTTGAAGTCGACCACACCAAGCATGTCTGCCCTCTCTCTTGCTTTGCGGAAGAGTCTCACACCCGGAGGGCCCCCGCCCGTGATTTCGACATCCCTCCATGGGATTCGCCGCCAGCCCGTGAATAGGCTCTTCATGACCGCTTCCTTACCTGCGAACCGTGCTGCGAGGCGCTCAGACGGGTCCGCGAAGCGATGTGCGTACTCCCATTCATCGTCCGTAAAACATCTGCGTCGGAATCGGTCAGCATCCTTTGCGAGCAGTCGGCGAACTCGATCCACGTCCGCCAAATCAACACCGAGTCCGACAATCTCCATATGTAGCAGGCTATCAGTACCGCACGGGCGATGCCACGCAACGAGGAGAGACATCGAATACTCGGCGCCTCTCCTCTCCAAGATTTTGTTCTTGCCCACAACCTTCAATCGAGTCACACAAACTCAACCGTCAGGGAAACCTGCGTATGACTCAGAGTGTCTACGAAACTCGCCAACTGACAAGACCTCACCGGCTCCACCTACGGGCAATAAGGACGCCGAAGAAGTGCCTTAGGCGTCCATGACGTCGTCGGCGATACGGGTTCCGGAACTACCTTCGTGGAAGAAGACGCGAACAGTCTCTCCCGAGACAAGATGGTCCCGGAGATGCGACGGAGGCGCCCCATTGACTGTCATCCCGTCAGCCGGTTCGAAGAGGTGACTGTTTCCTTCGCTGTCAAGAACGACGAAACTCTCGATGTCCGTGAGGTTCCCAGTGACTCCGGTAACAACCCCTACGACTTCGTGGACTGAATCTGGAGTCGTCGAACAACCAGCTAGAACAACAGCGAAGACCAGCACGGCGAGCATCGAGATGGTTGTTCGTTTCATGTCGGCAGATCTCTAGTTCCGGAGGAGAGACTCGATCTCCCCATCAGCAAGAACTCCATCGAACCTTCCTAACACTGCGCCGGTTTCATCCACTACGAATACCCACGGTTCCGACGCGAGACCGAAAGCCACAACGGAAGGAGCGAGGTGGTTCTCGTCGGGTGCGAATCCAGCTTTGCGAAACCCTTCGTATACCTCAATATGCAGAAAATTCACCTCCGGGAACTGCGTAACCAAGTCCTTCACCTGGTCGAGCATCGGCCCACAGGCCGACGACGTGCAGTAGGCGGGTGTCGAAAACACGACCACCGACTTCTGCCCGTTCGTCAGCGCGACATCAAGGGACATCTGATACATCGACAGAAGTGGGTTCGGATCCGTCGTTAGATCCTTGATGGCGAACTGTGCGAGCGTTGGAGTCGCTACAGCTGGGGCCATCTCACCGATTGCTACAGAAAGTGGCTGCTCCTTGATGTCCACGAGAAAGGAGTCCGTGTCCTCGCCAGTGGATACCGTGAAATCGATCTGCCATATTCCCGCAGTGTCGAATGGAATGTGTACGACGTACAGACCGGTGACCCCGTCGATAATCGGTACGTATGTGGCATCGGCGGCATACTTTACGTCAGGAGAATCAAGAGGGGACGCCACGACCGAAACCGCTTCGTCCGGTCCTCCACGACGTACTCCACTGATTTCGTGAACCGCAAACAGAAGCCGATTATCTCCTACTGCAGAGTCGGTCGAGGCACGAATTCCAATCAGTGGATTCGCCGTCTCAGGCGCCGAACACGCGGAAGCAAAGAAGCTGAGAACAACCGTCAGGAGAAGGATTCGTCGCATTATCTGACAGTGTATCTGCACCGTTTTTGAACCGTATTGGCGCCAGCGTCGCCACCGCAACCAAATGGACCGACTCCAATCGATCAAGATCTCTCGCTGGACCAATCGGATGAATTTGAGAATCTGTTGGACGGGATCCCCCGTAGTTGACGTCATCAACCGAGCGGGAAACAGACATCTTCGGCCGCGAGATGGCCCGGCGAATCTGAGGCGTGGTCCGATATCTTTCGGTTGTGGACACACCCAGTACAGGTAACAGGACATACAGTACGCGCCGCAAATGGGCAGAAGCGATTGGGTTCATCATCGCGACGATGGCAGTGGTCTTCGTGCTCTCCTCAGTGGCTCTACTGATCTACACCAACGGGTCACGCGACCCTGTGGTGCATGTTCTTGAAATTCCGCTGGGGTCTGGAGAAGAGATCGCCCAGGGCAAGAACCCTCTTGAGATCCCGAACACCTGGGGGTTTTACGCTGACGACACACTTGTTCTTGACAACAGGGACTCCGTCGGGCACTCCCTGGGCAACTGGTATGTACCGCCAAACACCATCAGACGTTTTGAACTACAACCAGCAAACGGAGGATTCTTCGCGTGCAGCCTCCACCCATCTGGGGGAGTTACGCTCGACATCAAGCCGCGAGACTACGACTTTTCGCTCATGGCTGGTCCGGTGCTCGGTTTCGGTTTCACAGCAGGGATGGTTCTGTGGATCAGTTTCATGGTGATGCGCTCACTCGACAAAGAACCGGACATCAGCGCGTATCTGAGATCCGAGGACGTACCAGACAACGCCCCCGACAACGTCTAGGACCCGTCGGGCTACTCCCGGTGGATCACCTTACCAATCCGACCTCAGAGAGGCGTCTGCCGTTCTATCAGCGAGGGACGAAGTCCGGAGGTACTCACTCCACTGTCACGCTCTTGGCGAGGTTCCTCGGCTGGTCGATGTCGTGTCCGCGCATCCGAGCAACGTGATATGCCAGAAGTTGCAACGGCACAACTGCGGCGACAGGGGCGAGCAAGTCGTTCATGTCAGGAATGCGCATCACGGTGTCCGAGTACTTCTCTATCTCGGTGTCGGTGTCGTACGCAACGGCAAGGATCTCTCCCCCGCGGGCTTTGACCTCCTGGACCGCAGAGATCGTCTTGTTGTACACGTGGCGCTGCGTCAGAAGCACGATCACTGGAACACCGTCGGTTATCAACGCAAGCGTGCCATGTTTCAACTCGCCTGCTGGCATGGCCTCAGAATGCAGGTACGACAGCTCCTTGAGTTTTAGCGAGCCCTCAAGCGCAATGGCATAGTCGAGCCCGCGTCCGATGAAGTACACATCGTCCGCGTCGACAATCCGCTCGGCGGCTGCAAGTACTTCACTCTCACGACTCAGTACTTCTCGCACTGCGCGAGGCAGTTGATGCAATCCAAGCGCTACGGCCCTGGCGTGCGCCTCGTCAACGGTTCCTCTCACAGCACCGATCCGCAGGGCGAGCAGGTACTGAGCAATCAACATGGCGATGTATGCCTTTGTCGAGGCGACCGAGATCTCGGGGCCAGCGCGTGTGTACAGAATGTCATCCGCATATCGCGAAAGCGTCGAACCAACAACGTTCGTGATTGCCAGCATGCGAGCACCATGGTCAGGCGCGATTCGTGCTGCCGCGAGCGTGTCGGCGGTCTCACCTGATTGTGAGATCGCAATGAGCAGTTCCTTGGGTCCGATGATCGGGTCCGCGTCCCTCAGCTCATGTGCGTATTCGACATTGGCCGGAAGTCTCAGCACACGACGAAAGATCTCCTGACCAATCAGACCGGCGTTGTATGCCGTGCCACATGCTGTGATCCATACCCTGTCGAGACCTGCGATGTAGTCGTCATCGAACTCGAGTCCTTCGAGTCCAACGGTTCCGTCTGCGTTCAGCCTTCCTCGCAATGTTTCGGTAATCACGTCTGGCTGCTCGTTGATCTCCTTGAGCATGAAGTGTTCGTATCCACCCTTCTCGGACTGCGCTGCGTCCCAGTCGATATGGATGGGTTCCCGGTCAACGGGTTCTCCGCTGATCGTCTCGATCGTTGCGCCATCCGCGGTAACGATGACCAACTCATCGTCCTCGATTACAAGGAAGTCCCTGGTGTGGTGAAGAATCGCCGGAATGTCTGAGGCGAGGAAGGTCTCACCGTCTCCGAGTCCGATGACGAGCGGGCTGATCTTGCGAACTGCGATGATCGTGTCCGGTTCCCGGGTTGACATCACGACCATTGCGTACGCGCCCTGCGAGAGCGCCACCGTCTTGCGGACAGCTTCGGCGAGATCTCCGTCGTATTCTCGAGCGACAAGGTGAGCGAGAAGTTCGGAATCTGTCTCAGACGCAAACTCGGCACCGAGGGCGGCAAGCTCGTCCTTGATGTCCTGAAAGTTCTCGATGATCCCGTTGTGGACGACTACGAACTCGCCGGATGGGTCGGCGTGCGGGTGCGCATTGGCATCCGTTGGCGCTCCATGTGTTGCCCAGCGTGTGTGGCCGATTCCTATGGATCCGGTAGGTGGGTCCTCCGCGAGCAACGCCTCAAGATTCTTGATCTTGCCTTCAGCTTTCTGCACACGGATCGTGCCGTTCCCAACGGCAATGCCCGATGAGTCGTAGCCGCGATACTCAAGCCGTCTGAGGCCGTCAATCAGAATGGGGCCAGCTTGCTGCGGCCCGACGTATCCCATAATCCCGCACACGCGTGATCTCCCTTTTGTCTGGTGACTCAGAGATGCGGATTACTGGGTTTCCCCACTCACATCGGGCCGGTTTCTGTTCCCAGGATCACTCCTGAATTTTATTCCAGCTCGTCACGACTGTGAGCAGCCGAGAGGGCATCCGCCGAACGTTTCGATACTCCCTCTTCCTCGTCGCCTCGCAATGCGAGGGCTGGCGCTATGAAGAGAACATCTCCGGGTCAGTTTGTGTTGTGCGCCACAGGGTAGTGCAGCACGCACGAAAAGAAGCCTTGGCACAGAATGTCGCCGCCGCAAATCGAGGCTGTCCGCGGGTCGTCTCTATCGTTCTGCGCAGCCGAGATCCGAAGGATTTCTCGCAAGGAACGCTTCTTGCAATCGATGTTCCCGATAATCCAAAGGATTCTCGTAAGCAACGCCATAGGTGTTGGACCGCGGGCGATGCGGAACTGCAGAGACGGACTACAAGGAGAGCTGGGTTAGGAGAGTTCAGATTTGACTGTGTCGGCGACGGTGGCGGCGATTGATTCGGCTTCGCTTGCTGTGGGGGCTTCGACCATGACGCGTACGAGGGGCTCTGTGCCTGAGGCGCGGACGAGAATTCGGCCGCGGGTTCCGAGCTCTCGCTCAGCGGCAGCCGTTGCCTTCGAAATCGCCGCGTTGTCCTGCCAGCCATTCTTTGAGGCAACTTTTACATTTGTGAGCACCTGGGGAAGCTCTGTCATGACGGTACGCAACTCCCGCAGCTCCTTGCCGGTCGATGCAACGACCTCCATGAGACGCAGAGCAGTGCGAAGTCCGTCACCGGTCGCACGATCCTCCAACAGGATGTGCCCGGACTGTTCACCACCAACAACTGATTTCGATTTTCGCATCGCCTCGACAACGTTGCGGTCCCCAACGGGTGTGATGATTACCTCGATACCGAGACGTTCCATCGCTTTGATGAATCCAAGGTTCGACATGACCGTCACCACAACCGTGTTCCCCTCCAACTTTCCCCGCTCAAGCTGCCAGTTCGCAAAGATTGCCATGATGACGTCGCCATCAACAACCCGACCGTCCTCGTCCACAGCAATCAACCGGTCAGCGTCGCCATCAAACGAGAGACCGATCTTGCCTTTTGCGGCTTTCGCGACAGCCTCGGGATGAGTCGCGCCGACCCCATCATTGATGTTCATGCCACTCGGCGAATCGGCAATCACCTCGATGCTCGCTCCAACAGCTTCGAACAATCGTGGCGCAGCCATGAATGCTGATCCGTTTGCCGTGTCAATCACGAACTCCAACCCGGCCATGGAGTACGAGACCGTCTTTTTGACCTTGTTGACATATCGGTCGATAGCGTCGGCCATCACCGTCTGAATACCGATGTTTGCTCCGATTGCACGTTTGTAGGGTCGATTTTCGAAATATCTGAGCTCGATAGTTCTTTCGATCTCGGCGCTGATCTTTGCGCCGTCGCGTGCGAAGAACTTGATTCCGTTGTCTTCCGGAGGGTTGTGAGAGGCGGATATGACAACGCCGTATGTCGCTGCGGTATCTCGTGTCAGTCGGGACACTGCACCAGTTGGGATGATGCCGAGGTCGACAACATCTATGCCAACGGAATTGAATCCCGCAGAGACTGCTGAGAGCAACATCGGGCCGGAACGTCTCGTGTCGCGTCCAATTACGACGTGGCCCGAGATACTCTCCCCCGCCGCGCAGGCAAGGTTGAATGCGAGGTCGGGCGTGAGGTCAGAGTTTGCGACTCCGCGTACACCATCGGTTCCAAAGAGGCTCTGTTGATCAGTTCCCATTCTCATCTATCCCCGTGGTTGATCAGTCGGGACGGAATCAGACTAACGCTTGGTGAACTGCGGTGCTCGGCGTGCTTTGCGAAGCCCGTACTTCTTGCGCTCGACCTTGCGGGCATCGCGAGTGAGCATGCCTTCCTTCTTGAGGACACCGCGCAGCTCAGGATCGAGAATGATCAATGCACGAGCGATACCGAGACGCAACGCGTCGCTTTGTCCTGTCGTGCCGCCGCCATGAAGGGTCGCATTGATGTCGTATCTGCCCTCGAGGTCAGTGATCTTGAACGCCTCATGTGCTCTGCGGCGGAGCTCCGGGTCGGTGAAGTAGTCGTCCATGGTGCGACCGTTGAGTGTGTACTCACCGGTGCCGTCATAGATACGGACACGCGCAACGGACGTCTTTCGGCGGCCGGTCGTTTGGACGAGTGGCTTCGGTTTTGCCATCAGTTTGCGGCCTTTCGGTACGTGAGTTCAAGAACTTCTGGGCTCTGTGCCTGGTGAGGATGCTCCGGACCGGTGTGCACCTTGAGCTTGCGAAACATCTGACGTCCAAGACGGTTCTTGGGGAGCATGCCGCGCACGGCCGTCTCGATGATGCGCTCAGGATGGTCCTTGAGAATCTTCTCGAATGACTCAGCCCTCAAACCACCCGGAAAGCCCGAATGCCTGAAGTACAGTTTGTCTGTTGCCTTGTTGCCTGATACATACACTTTCTCAGCGTTGACGATGATGACATGGTCACCGCCATCAACATGGGGGGCGTACGTCGGTTTACCCTTGCCACGAAGAATTTGCGCTACCTGCGACGAGAGTCGACCGAGTGGTGCGTCGGCTGCGTCGATGACGAACCATGAACGGCTGATGTCGCCAGGTTTTGGCGAGAATGTTCGTTGTAGCTGTGCCTTCATACGGTAACTGCCTCAGAGTGAATGGGCGTCAAGAAACGACTCCCGAACCGGGAGCGAAACCATATGGTATCGGGTCCGTGCCGTAATGCCCAACTGAATGTGCGAACTCACGGCGGTACACTCGCCGCCGGAGGGTTCGTGCCACACAGTATCGATTTCAAGGACATCGAAGCCGCTAGGTCGACAGGTGCATCGGTTGTGCTCACCACACCAACACTGCCCTCGCACTCCTTCTCGCGCATGCTCGATGCAGACATATGGCTCAAAGCGGAGAACCTTCAGCGCACAGGATCGTTCAAGATTCGCGGCGCAATGAACGCCCTGACGCTGCTCAATGAGGAACAACGCGACCAGGGCGTCGTCGCAGCCTCCGCAGGGAATCACGCTCAGGGTGTTGCCCTCGCCGCGGCAGAACTGGGTGTCTCTGCGACCGTATTCATGCCAGAAGGAGCGGCCATTCCCAAGGTCGAAGCGACCAAGGCATACGGGGCAGAGGTGATCTTTGCGGGAAGGAACCTCGCCGAGGCAACAGACAGCGCCATAGAATTTTCTGCGTCGAGCGGATCAACACTCATCCACCCATATGACGACCCACGTATCGTTGCCGGACAAGGCACTCTTGGCATCGAGCTGGCCGAACAGGTCCCTGATGTTGAGACCGTGCTGATTCCGATTGGGGGAGGTGGCCTTATCAGCGGCTCCGCCCTCGCACTGAAACACCTCAACCCGTCAGTGCGCATTGTGGGAGTGCAGAGCTCTGCCGTGCCGACGTACCTTGAAGCGAGGAAGTCCGGCATGCCGAAGGAGATCACACCGCTCCCGACCGTAGCTGACGGAATTGCGGTTTCTCGTCCGTCCGACATGTGTTTCGAGATGATTGAGTCGTTCGTCGACGACATCGTGACGGTCACCGATCAACAAACAACGGAAGCGGTTGCTCTGCTGTTGGAGCGCTCGAAGTATCTTGTGGAGCCATCAGGCGCTGTGACCCTTGCAGCATTGCTCAACGGAGTTGTTGACGCGGGCGGCAGGACCGTTGCGGTTCTCTCCGGAGGTAACATCGACCTGCTTGTGCTCGACGGTCTTGTCCGTCACGGGCTACAGAGTCGTGGACGATTCGCTTCGTTCTGGGTGAGCGTGCCCGACGAACCAAGCCAACTCGCCAAGGTCCTCGAATCCGTTGGTTCACTCGGAGGGAATGTGCTCAGCGTCGACCACCACAGGGAGGGGACAGATCGAGACTTCGGAACGGTCAAGATTCATATCACAGTAGAGACGCGATCCACGGAACACATTAAGGAAATTCTCCAAGGTCTATCCGACTACGTGGTGTCAGAGACCCAGCCGGGCCGTGCCAACGTCTCGCCGTCGTAGGCAATGGCCGAGAGCACGAGGCCGTGCGGCGGCACAGCACCGGCCGTTCGATGACGTTCCGTTGCGGCCAAAGTGTCGCGAACGGTTTCGGATCTCACTCGGCCCCGCCCAACTTCCACGCTGACCCCAACTATGGATCTCACCATCTGATGGCAGAATGAGTTTGCGCCAATTGATAGCTCGACGAGGTCGCCGTCGCGCTGCCACTGGATCCAGAACACGTTGCGTTCGGTGGACAGGTCTGCCTGTCTGCGGCAGAACGCCGCGAAATCGTGACTTCCGACAAGGGGGGAGACAGCCCCGTTCATGTCAGCGACATTGAGAGGCTCGTCGAAGGTCCACGTCGTGCCAGCCGCGAGCGGGTCGGGATGTGGCGCATTGTTGATGCGGTACCTATAGGCCCTGCCCTCTGCGCCAAATCGGGCATGGAACCCGTCGGGTACGTCAACAAGACTGCGCAGCACGATCTCAGGGCCGAGTTGAGCGTTCAGCGACCGAAGCACCCGTCCCGTATCGAGCTCTGGACATCGAAACGACATCACCTGGTGGGACGCATGCACACCTTTGTCTGTCCGACCCGCAACGACCGTCGCTGCGTCTTGGGTATAGGGAGCAAGCGCCTGTTCCATCTCACCCTGTATGGTGCGAAGGTCTGGCTGTTTTGCGTATCCGTAGAAGTGCGCACCGTTGTAGGAAAAGTCAAGTCGATATGTCAACATACGCGTCAGAATCTGAGCGACCCAAGAATCGACTGTGCAATCACCATCACGATAAGCCCACCAACCGCCGCCGCAAACGCCTTCTGAATCGACAGGTCAACGACGTAGGACAGACCGTTCGCGACGATGACAACGAACCAGACACCAGCAGCCAACAGCGCAAGATAGACGTCTGGAATAATTCTCCATGTGACGATCACGAGCAGCAGTGTCGGATACGCGAATCCAGAGGTGCGCAGATAGATTGCGAAATTGCCGGATCCCTCCAGCAGGTAGTGGCTGACCACGTAGACAGCCCCCGAGTACACGATCCATCCGAACAGTGCACCAATAAATACGTTGATCAGAGTCGCGGGATGAATGAGCGAAAATACGGGAGTGCCGAGGCCCAACGCCATGAGGAACTGCGTTCCAATGACGAGCATTGCAGCGTCACCGGTGGCACGATCGTTGAAGTCCATCCATACGAACGCATCGCGTTCGAGTTTCACTGATTGGAGAAGGCGGCTGAATACGACGCCCAAGGAATCACCCCTTGGTTAGGTCACGGGAGGATACCGCCTCAAACCGAGGAACTCGGGTGATTGCTGGAGCATCACACGGCACAACGGGCCCTCAGTGAACCGCAGGGTCACAGGAGCCGACGGGCAGCAAGGGCACCGTGGACAACCGCTTCGTCGACGAGGTACTGATCGAGATGCTCGAACCTCACCCACTTCGCGTCGGCGACCTCATCAAGGGGACCGATGTCCTCACCCGCTGCCTGAAAACCAAAACCAAGATCGAAATGCAGATGCTTCGGCTCGGGTTCCCGCGCCGGAATCTTATGCACGTCCATTCGGACCGGGTCGTCTGCGAGAGCCCGAAGATTGGCAACGCCGGTCTCCTCAAATACCTCGCGACGCGCAGCCGCCTCGGCGCTCGGATCGTCCGAATCGATATGGCCACCAGGTTGCAACCAGCGGCCAAGCTTCCCATGCAGGATGAGAAGCAGTGATCCTCCATCGGACGACACGACGAACCCTGAAGCTGTGAAGTGACCGGGGTCGAAGTCCGTTCGCCTCCACATCACACGATCCTGACGCAGAAGAGCGGTGGCAGCGGAATGAGATCGCTCGTCGCTCGTCGCCTGATATGCGCGGACAAGTGCCTCGATGTTCTCTGATTGTGTCACCGAAAGAACAGTACTTTGATTCCTCAGAATCTGGACGCGTTGACCGAGTCCGATGTTTCCGATTTCGTCCGCAGGAGAGTCGACGGACAACGGGGAGCGCTCGAAGCGTTCCTTTGCAGTTCGGAGCGAACTGCGTGACGTCTCAGACCGCGGCGGCGAAGAGCGGTTCGGTTGACCTGGGAGGGGTCAAACGAGTTCGACTTTTGCCATTTCTGCGCCGTCGCCGCGGCGAGGACCGAGTTTGATGATTCGGAGATAACCGCCAGGACGGTCCTCGTATCGTGGGGCGACATCGTCGAAAAGCTTCGTTACAACATCGTTGTTGTTGATCTTCTTGAGAATCGTGCGACGGGCATGCAGGTCGCCACGGCGTGCCTTCGTGATGATCTTCTCGGCGTAGGGACGAAGAAACTTCGCCTTTGCGTGCGTCGTTGTGATCGATTCGTACTCAATAAGATCAGAGGTCAGGTTCGCAAGAATCTTGCGCTGATGTGACGGTGAACCGCCGAGCCGTTTGCCTCTCTTGGGGCGAGGCATTAGACCATGCTCGCATCAACGTCGGCGTAGTTCTTGAGCGAGAAACCGAGCTCATCAAGCTTGGCAACTACTTCTTCAAGCGACTTTTGCCCAAAGTTCGTGATGTTGAGGAGGTCCTCTTCTGTCTTCTCGATGAGCTCACCAACAGACTGAACTTGTGCACGGCGCAAGCAGTTGCGAGGCCTCTCTGACAGGTCAAGTGCCTCAATCGGCAGGTCAAGGTGCTCCTGGCCTGATGGCTCAACAGGTGCGAGCTCGTCAGGTACAAGGCCCTCGTAGTCATCCATCTCCGAGATAAGTTCAAAGAGGTTCGCAAGCGTTTCACCTGCTGAGGACATTGCCTCAGATGGCGTCACTGAACCGTCGGTCTCAACATCAATCACGAGGCTGTCGAAGTCGGTGCGCTGACCAACCTGAGCAAGACCGATCACGTACGAAACCTTGCGGACAGGAGAGAAGATCGAGTCGATTGGAATGACACCGATCGTGTCGCTGCTCTTGTTCTTGTCTGCGCTGCGGTAACCGACACCGCGTTCGGCGGTCAGCTCGACTTCGAGCTTTCCCGATGCCGCAAGCGTGGCGAGATGAAGATCAGGGTTTGCAATCTCAACACCGGCAGGAACTTTGATATCACCAGCAGTGACAGCCCCCTTTCCGGATGCCGACAGGTACAGTGTCTGCTGCTCGTCAGAATCGATGCGAAGCACAACCTGCTTGAGATTCAGGATGAAGTCGACAACATCCTCAACGACGCCCTCGACGGTGGAGAACTCGTGTTGAACGCCGTCGATTCTCACCGATGTAATCGCAGCTCCGGGGATGCGCGACAGCAGAGTGCGACGCATCGTGTTACCGAGAGTGTGACCGAAACCTGGTTCAAGTGGCTCTATTACAAACTTTGAACGATCGTCGTTCGTTGTTTGCTCTTCAATTGTTGGACGCTGAGTGATGAGCACTTTCGCTCCTGTCTCGGGGATCGGCTACGTGTCGTTCTACTTGGAGTAGAGCTCGACGATGAGTTGTTCTTTGATTTCGGTGTCGATCTGTTCACGGGATGGAAGGGAGTCGATGGTGATCTTGCGATCGTTCGTATTCACCTGCATCCATTCGGGAACGGACCTGCCGACGGTATCGATTGCGTGCTGGATGGGAAGAATATCGCTGCTTTTTTCCCTTACTGTGACCACGTCGTCCGCGCTCACCTGGTAGGAAGGAATATCAACCTTCTTGGCATTCACAAGGAAGTGGCCGTGATTGACGAGCTGCCTCGCCTGAGGGCGGGTAGCGGCCAGACCGGCGCGGTAGACGACATTGTCAAGGCGGGTCTCAAGGATCACGAGCAGGTTGGTTCCTGTGATTCCACTCGCCTTTGCAGAGTTCTTGTAGTACCGACGGAACTGCTTCTCAAGCACGCCGTACATGAACTTCAGCTTCTGTTTCTCACGGAGCTGAATCTGGTACTGAGATTCGCGGATGCGGCCGCGACCATGCTGACCCGGCGGGTATGGCCTGCGGTCGTAATACTTTGCCTTGTTCTCGTCGAGTAGTTGACGGGCCCTGCGGCTGACCTTTGTTCTCGGTCCGGTGTATCGAGCCACGTCTAACGACCCTTCCGCTTCTTGGGACGGCAGCCGTTGTGCGGTACGGGCGTCACGTCCTTGATTCCTGTAATTTCGATGCCCATGTTCTGGAGTGTGCGAATTGCTGTCTCGCGACCCGAACCGGAACCCCTGACGATGACGTCGAGCTTGCGGATGCCCATCTCGCCAGCCTTGCGGGCGGCCTGCTCAGCAGCGACCTGCGCAGCGTATGGGGTCGACTTGCGTGACCCGGTGAACCCGACGGAACCACCGGATGTCCATGCGGCAACTTTGCCGTCCTGGTCGGTAATTGTCAGAATCGTGTTGTTGAACGTTGCCTTGATGTGCATCTGACCGTGAGAGATTGTTTTTTTGCCGCGGCGACGCCTTGGAGCGGCAGCGGCTGCCGCGATCATGTCGGCGGCCGGATCAGTTGTCGCAGGGGCTTCTGGGGTCTCTGCGGACTCTGCCCGTTCCTTTGGTGCAGATACCTCTTGGGTAGCCTCGGGAGCGTCGTCGGTTTCACCGCGTGGCTGCTCAGCGGTGTCCGAGGCCTCTTCAACCTTTTCTGGCTGGTCAGCAACATCCTCGGTGGCCGGCGTCTCTATGTCTTCTGACACGACGTCTTCTGACACTGTGGAGTCCTGTGGTTCGGTCGTGTCAGCATCTGGTGTGCTGTCTGTTGGAGCCATTACTTGGTGACCTTCTTCTTACCGGCGATAGCAACACGCCTGCCCTTGCGAGTGCGCGCGTTCGTGTGGGTGCGCTGGCCGCGAACGGGGAGTCCCTTGCGGTGACGCAGACCTTGGTAACAACCGATCTCGATCTTGCGCTTGATGTTCTGGGCAACCTCGCGACGAAGGTCACCCTCAATCTTGTAGTTGGAATCGATGAACTGACGAATGCGCAATACCTCTGCATCAGTCAGGTCTCGTACCTTTGTGTTGTAGTCGATGTCGAGTGCGTCGAGTGTCAGATTCGACCTCGACCGACCCATCCCATAGACGTAGGTCAGACCTATCTCGATTCTCTTGTCCCTCGGGAGGTCAACTCCGGCAATTCGTGCCATTCGTTCCTACCCCTGACGCTGCTTGTGGCGAGGATTCTCACAGATCACGCGCACGCGACCGTGGCGTCGGATGACCCGACACTTCTCGCACATCTTCTTAGCTGAAGCTGAGACTTTCATAAGCCGTGTTCCTGCCTCGGTACTTCTTCGGGACGTCGTGTCGCCAAGCACCGGGGGTCCATCGGACAGTCCCGAGTGATTGACGTCTACATCTCGGGAGGCCAACAGAAACCCAAGAAAGTCCAATGGGGGTTAGCAGTCCGTCGATATCAACAACGTCGTTTGTTCACAAGAAATCACAGCCCGCTCTCAGACTGCTCATGGCAGTGTATCGCGGTGCAGCGCTAACCGCAAAGCGGTGTCAGAAGCCAAGGGTCGACGCGTTACCCCGTTGTCACATTGACACACGCGGCATTGGACCCGTCGCCATCGGAGGTCAGATCGAAACGATCGGTGACGCTGATACCGACGTCCTCGTTCACGGTGCTGCCCGCCCAACTCGATGATCGAACCGTCTGTTCGCCCGAGCTGACCGTACTGGTACTCTGATTCCACTCCCCCGGCTGACAGCTGGCCAACTCCGCTGACCAGCGGGGAACCACTACCAACTAGACACCAGCTACTAGATACCAGAAACCAAACTCTTGGATATCCGGTGTCTGAAATCTGACATCTGCCCCCCCCTACACCGGTCTTGGCTCTTCCAGCGTGCTCACGATGCTGCCTTCTTCCGTGATGAGAACCGTGTGTTCGAAGTGGGCCGAGAAGGAGCCGTCGGCGGTGACGACCGTCCATTCGTCCTCAAGGATGTAGGAATCCTCAGTTCCGAGGTTGAACATGGGTTCTATGGCAAACGCCATGCCGGTCTTGATACGAAATCCTCTGCCACGTCGACCGTAGTTCGGCACTGACGGGGGTTCGTGCATCTGGCGACCAATGCCGTGGCCGACGTATTCGCGGACGACTCCGATGCCGTGAGGTGTTGCGGTCGCCTCGATCGCGGCACCGACATCTCCGAGCTTGTTTCCGTCCTGAGCCTGTTCGAGACCGGCCCACAGCGCCTGCTCTGTCACAGCAATCAGGTTCGCAACATCATCGGGAACGTCGCCGACGGCCACTGTGAATGCGGCGTCTCCGTGCCAGCCCTGGTAGATCGCGCCCGCATCGATCGAGATGATGTCGCCATCGCTCAACACGTGGTCGCCAGGGATTCCGTGGACGATCACAGAGTTCGGAGATGTACAAAGAACACCAGTGAAGGGATTGCCAGGGTCTCCGTATCCAAGAAACGATGGCTGGCAGTCGAAGTCGTCAAGAACCTGGCGAGCCAACTTGTCAAAGTGACCGGTCGTAACTCCTGGTTCGACAGCGGAGCGCACGACATCGTGTATTGCTGCAACACATTTGCCAGCAACGAGCATCTTGTCGAAATCAGCGGGAGTCTTGATTGTGATGATACGTGTTCCCGTCATGACCCTGATAGAGCGAGCGCAACCCTCGCGAACACGTCGTCGATGGTTCCGATACCGTCAACAGCCAGCACCAAGGAACCGTAGAACTCGACAAGAGGGGCTGTCTCGGCCTGGTAGATCTCAAGACGGCGCCGCACTGTCTCCTCGTTGTCGTCTGCTCGTCCCTGCTCGGCGCCGCGTTTCATGAGACGTTTCACGATTTCGTCGGTGTCAACCTTAAGGAGGATGACCGTGCCGATGTCGGGTGCAGACGATGACCCAAGTGCTTCGGCCTGGGCAACGTTCCTCGGGAACCCGTCGAGCAGGAAACCGGACTGCGCATCGTCCTGTCTCAGCCGCTCGTCGACAATTGCCACGACAAGATCATCGGGGACGAAATCCCCCGCTGCCATGAGTGCCTCAGCCTTTGCGCCAAGCTCAGTGCCGGCACTCACAGCGTCGCGAAGCATCTCACCCGTGGAGATATGGGGTATGCCAAGAGCCTTGGATATCAGGGCTGCTTGTGTTCCTTTTCCCGATCCCGGCGGCCCGAGTAGCAGAATCCGTCTTGGCATCAGTATCTCCACCTCCGTTGACAGACTGAGCGGCGACACAGCCCCGCGTCCGATATCCGGACGGCTGATACCTAGCTCAGGAACCCTTCGTAGTTGCGCATCGTCAATTGACTCTCGATCTGTTTCGTAGTTTCAAGAGCAACACCAGCAACGATGATTATCGACACACCTGACAACCCAACCGGAACTCCCCAAAACCATCCAAGAATCGATGGGAGGATGGTGACGAGAGCAAGATACGTTGCCCCTGGCATCGTTATTCGTGCCAGCACGAAGCTGAGGTACTCAACCGTTGCGCGGCCTGGTCGAATCCCAGGAATGAAACCACCCTGGCGTTGGATCATGTCGGCCTGACGCTCGGGGTCGAATTGGATTGCGGTATAGAAGTATGTGAAGAACACAACGAGGAACGCAAGCAAGAAGATGTACCAGAGGCTCGGCGAGAACCCTATACCGGACGTCGAAAGCATGTTCTGGTCTATCCAGTTGCGGATACTTGCACCCCATCCGGTTGACGGAAGTGCTGAAGAGAGCAGCGCAGGGAAGTACATGATCGAAGTTGCGAAGATGACCGGAATCACTCCAGCCATATTCACCTTAAGAGGGATATAGGTCGACTGACCGCCCATCACCTTTCGCCCGCGCACACGTTTCGAGAACTGCACAGGTATTCGTCGCTGACCCTGTTCGATGAAGATAATTCCGACGGTCAGTGCAAGCATCGTGCCGAGAATGATGATGAACTGGTACGACTGCGAGTTTGCCTCCAGGATCGCAAGCTGGCTCGGAATCTGACTGATGATCGATACAAAGATCAGCAACGACATGCCGTTCCCGATGCCACGCTGTGTGATGAGCTCGCCCATCCACATGAGCAGCGCAGTACCAGCCGTCATCGTCACAACGATGATCACAACGTTACGGGGAGTGAAATTCGGGATGAGGTCGACGCCACCGGTGAACTGCCCGCTGTGAAACAGATACGCGAACCCGGTCGACTGGAGCAACGCGAGAATCACGGTTGCATAGCGGGTCCACTGCGTGATGATTTTACGGCCATGCTCGCCCTCCTCCTGGAGGGCTTGCAGCTTCGGAATCACAACGGTGAGGAGCTGGAGGATGATTGACGCGGTGATGTACGGCGTGATGCCGAGTGCAAAGATTGAGAGCTGAGTTAGGGCACCACCGGAGAACAAGTTCAGCAAGCCAACGAAACCCGACTGTTCTGCCTGATCCGCAAAATCTCGCACGGCCAGGAGGTCGACTCCCGGCACGGGAATCGTTGCACCAAGTCTGTAGAGCGCAAAAATGAACAGGGTGAAAAGGATCTTGTTGCGCAGGTCGCGAATTCGGAAGGCGTTCCTGAAGGCGGTAAGCATGTGGTTCCTGGTGTCAGTTGGTGGTACTGGTTGAAAGGTGTTGATCTGCGAGGCTGTCTGCCAACGTGCAGACTACGGTATTCCTACGGGAACGAGAACACCGCGCGTGGCCAAACATTGCCACCTACTTGTCAATCACTTCGATTGAACCGCCAGCAGACTCAATCTTTTCGACGGCGCTCATGGAAAATGCGTGCGCTTGCACCGTCAATTTGACGGAGAGCTCGCCTTCACCAAGCACCTTGATCTTGCCACGATGTTTGGCAATGCCAGCACTGCGAAGATCGTCAGGACCGATGACGGATCCAGCCTTGAACTCCGAGAGACGCTCGACATTGACCACGGTGAACTCGACTCTGTTCGGATTCTTGAAACCCTTGAGTTTCGGAATACGACGCTGAAGGGGCGTCTGACCGCCCTCAAATCCTTGGCGAACCTTGCTTCGAGCCTTCAGACCCTTTGTCCCACGTCCGGCGGTCTTACCTCTTCGGCCAGCCTCGCCTCGTCCAACACGAATCTTGCGCTTCTTTGATCCCGGTGCGGGTCGCAGGTGATGGAGTTGCATCAGATTTCCTCTACTTCAAGAAGGTGTTTGGCGCGGAAGACCATGCCGCGAACACTTGGATTGTCGTCGTGTTCAACCGAAGAGTTGATCCGTCCGAGACCAAGACTTTCCACGGTCGCTCTCGTCTTCGGCTTCTCGCCGATGAGGCTGCGCCGTAGCGTAATTTTGAGCTTCCCAGCCATTGTCAGACCTTCGTCCTTGCCAACTCAGACGAGTTGTATGCCGCGAGTAGCGCAGGAGGAAAGATTTCCTCCGCACGTTTGCCGCGTGCTTTTGCAACCACGTCTGGACGCAACTGGCCTCGCAGTGCGTTCACTGTTGCTTTCGCAACATTGATATGCGTTGCGGATCCGAGCGATTTCGACAGGATGTTGTTGACTCCAGCAGCCTCAAGAATCTGACGTACGGCACCACCGGCGATAACACCCGTTCCTGGTGCAGCAGGCTTAAGCATCACACGGCTCGCGCCCTGGACACCGATTACCTCATGGATGATCGTCTGGCCAGCCATTGGCACGTCGAACATGTCCTTGCGAGCGAGTTCGAATGCTTTCTGAATCGCGGCAGGCACTTCTTTTGCCTTGCCATAGCCAATACCGACACGCCCCTTGCCGTCTCCTACAGCAACAAGGGCAGTGAAGGAGAACCGTCGTCCTCCCTTGACAACCTTTGAAACCCTGTTGATCGTGATTACGCGCTCGTCAAACTCCGGCACGTCGCGATCTCTGCGGTCGCGACGGTCGCGTCTGTCGCGGCCTCCGCGGCCACGGCCTCGATCTCCGCCACCGCCGCCAGGGCGACCACGGCCGCGATCCTGGGACTTTGGCCCCTGTCTCCCTGCCGGACTCTTGGCACCTGACGGTTTTTTGTCTTGTGCCGGAGCGGCATCCTTCGATGTGTTTTGATCTGTGGTCATTCGGTGCTCCTAGAACTCAAGACCGGTTTCGCGGGCTGCATCGGCAAGGGCTCTGATCCGACCATGGTATTTGAAACCACCACGATCAAACGAGACCTTCGACACACCAGCATCCTTGGCGCGGGCAGCAACAAGAATGCCGACCTCAGATGCCGTGTCGACTGTGAGAGACTTGCCTTTGACAGCCGACTCCTGTGACGATGCCGACGCGATCGTTGTGCCGTTGACGTCATCGATGACCTGCGCGTATATGTGTTTGTTGCTTCTGAAGACGGCAAGGCGTGGCTGGGCAGCGGTGCCCTGTACTGACTTGCGTACCCTGAAGTGTCTGCGACGCCGTGCGTCTGTGCGGGTACCTCTCATGCGGATACACCTGCCTTGCCTGCCTTGCGTCGCACGTGCTCGTCCTTGTAGCGAATGCCTTTGCCCTTGTACGGCTCTGGTGGTCGCACAGCGCGAACGTTGGCTGCGACCTGGCCAACCTTCTGTTTGTCAATTCCGCTGACGATGATCGTTGTCGGTTCCGGAACCTCAAAGGTCACGCCCTCCGGAGCTTCAAGCTGAACAGGATGGGAGAATCCGACCTGGAGTTCGAGAGTGTTGCCCTTGAGCGCAGCACGATAGCCGACGCCAACGGCTGTTAATTCCTTGACGTACCCCTCTGTGACTCCCACAACCATGTTGGCTATGAGCGCACGAGTCAACCCGTGCAGCGCCCTGTTCTGACGTTCATCATTCTCACGAGAGATCCGTACAACGCCATCATCTGTCGTCACCGTGATTGCGCTGTTGACCCACTGCGTGAGCGTGCCCTTTGGGCCTTTCACAACAACATCCGTGCCCTGCATTGTCACTTCAACACCTGCGGGCAGGATGATTGGGCTGTTTCCTATGCGACTCATGTCACCACACCCTGCACAAAACTTCGCCGCCGACGTTGCGACGCCTGGCGTCTCTGTCCGTCATGACACCAGCCGATGTGGAAACAATCGAAACACCAAGACCGCGCTTTACCGGCGGGATGTCTCTTGCTCCAGAGTAAACACGACGCCCTGGCTTCGACACCCGCTGGATGTCGTTAAGGACGCGCTGGCGCTCTACGCCGTACCGAAGAGTGACGACAAGCTCAGTGCCAACGGAGCCATCCTGTGTCTTCCAGCCATCGATGTAGCCCTCCTCGGAGAGAATGCGTGCGATCTCCTCCTTGAGCTTCGAAGACGGCATTGTGGTCTCTGGATGGAGCGCGCGGTTCGCATTCCTGATCCTCGTGAGCATGTCAGATATAGGGTCTGTGTACATTCTTACCACGACGCCTTTCTGATTCCTGGCAACTCGCCAAGGTGCGCCATGTCGCGCAGCGCAATGCGAGAAATACCGAACTTGCGGTAGTAGCCGCGTGGGCGCCCACTGACGGCGCACCGGTTCCGGTAACGCGTAGCGCTTGCGTCGCGAGGCATCTTTGCGATCTTGGCATACGCCTCGCGCTTCTCCTCGTATGACGCCTCTGGGTCCTTGATGACCACGAGAAGCTCAGCACGCCGCTCGGCGTACCGAATGATGATCTCTTTGCGTTTGTTGTTCTTGGCGATTTTGGATGTTTTCGCCATCAGGCACCTACCTGCTGTCGACGGAATGGGAACCCGAACGCACTCAGGAGGGCATCCCCCTGGGCGTCAGTCTCCGCGGTGGTCACCAAGGTGATGTCCATACCACGGATCTTCATAACTTTGTCGTAGTCAATCTCTGGGAAGATCAGTTGCTCGTTAACTCCGAAACTGTAATTGCCTCGCCCATCAAACCCCTTCGGGCTGAGACCGCGGAAATCTCGTATGCGTGGAATCGCAAGCGCAATGAGCCGATCAAGGAACTCCCACATGCGCTCCCCACGCAACGTGACGGATGCGCCGATCGCCTGACCCTCACGGATCTTGAAGTTGGACACAGATTTGCGTGCCTTGTTCACCTTCGGCTGTTGACCGGTGATGGTACGGAGGTCTTCGACGACGCCGTTGATCAGCTTAGAGTCTGCAGCAGCATCGCCTGCACCCATGTTGACGACGATCTTCGTCATGCGCGGAACCTGCATGACGTTGCCAAGGCCGAGTTGCTTTTGGAGCTCCGCACGAATCTCGTCGTTATATTTCTCTTTCAGACGTGGTGACATTACAAATCACTCCCGCATCTTCTACACACTCTGACCTTGTTGCCGTCCTCATCGAACCGTGCACCGATTTTCGTCGGGCCGCACTCCTTGCACACGATCATCACGTTTGATGCGTTGATTGGCATGTCCTTGTCGATGATGCCGCCAGTGTTGGCTTCACCCGTTGCACGCTGATGACGCTTGGCCGTTGCCACACCCTCAACGATTATTCGGTTGTCCTTGGGGAACACTTTGGCAATCTTTGATTCCGTGCCTGCGTCCTTGCCCGAAATGACCATCACCGTGTCTCCGCTGCGTAGTTTCATCACAGCACCTCCGGTGCAAGCGAAACGATGCGCATGAACTTCTTGTCCCTGAGCTCTCTGCCAACGGGTCCAAAAATACGGGTTCCGCGTGGTTGCTTCTGATCGTCGATCAGCACACACGCGTTTTCGTCGAACCGAATGTATGAGCCGTCCGATCGACGGATCTCCTTACGTGTCCGGACCACAACGGCCTTGACAACTTCGCCCTTCTTGACGCTTCCGCCAGGGGTTGCTGCTTTCACCGTTGCAACGATGACATCGCCAATCGAGGCATACCTGCGGCCTGAACCACCAAGAACACGGATCGTGAGAACCTCGCGTGCACCCGAGTTGTCAGCAACTTTGAGACGTGACTCCTGTTGAATCATCTCGCGCGCTCAACAATCTGCTCTATGCGCCATCTCTTCGACTTTGAGAGTGGGCGGGTTTCGACGATACGGACCGTGTCGCCAACGTTGGCGTCGTTTGTCTCGTCATGGACGTGAAACCTCTTGCGAACGGGAATGATCTTGCCATACCGTGGGTGTCGCTTCTGATCGCGGACTTCAACGGTGATAGTCTTGTCACGGCTATCAGACACGACGATTCCGACACGAACCTTGCGGCGTGCGCGTTCCATCTATGCCTCCTCCTGCTGTGATTGCCAGGCAGCAATTTCTTGCTCACGCATAATCGTTGCCACACGGGCAACATCGCGTTTGACCTTTTTCATTCTTGACGTGTTGTCGAGCTGGTTGGTGACGTGCTGAAACCGAAGGTTGAAGATTTCTTCCTTCGACTCGTCGAGCTTTTCACCGAGCTCTTCGTAGTTTAGCTTGCGAAGCTCAGTGGCGTTCATACAGCTTCCCTCTTTATGAATTTCGTCTTGACAGGCAGCTTGTGTGCCGCGAGGCGCAACGCTTCGCGAGCGAGTTCCTCATCGACACCTGCCATCTCAAACATCACGCGACCTGGCTTGATGACTGCTACCCAGTACTCCGGGTTTCCTTTTCCAGAACCCATACGGGTCTCGGCAGGTTTCTCCGTGATCGGCTTGTCAGGGAACACTGTGATCCACACCTTGCCACCACGTTTGATTTTGCGGGTCATCGCGATACGTGCAGCTTCGATCTGGCGCGACGTGAGCCAACCGCGTTCTTGGGCCTGCAATCCATACTCCCCGAAGGAGACCTTCGTGCCAGCCTTTGCGTTGCCTTTGTTGCGCCCGGTCTGAACCTTGCGATACTTTGTCCGCTTCGGCATAAGCATTAGGACTCACCGTCCTTTGTCGTGTCGTCTGCCACGGCCTCATCTGAGCCAGTCTTGTCCGACACGGATTCGTTCTTTGCAGAGGAGTCTTCGGTTCCAGACGCAACGTCCAAGGTTGTCACCTCGGCATCGGCCGCAGCGTCTGGCGCCGCTTTTGACTGGTCCTGCGAGGTCGATGCTGCATCACGAGCCTCTTCGAGGTCTGCCTTCGCGTCCGCCGTACTGACCCTCTTGCCGCCGCCCGCCTCGATGAGACGTTTGCCGCCACCAGCTTCAATGATGCGAGGCTCTTTCGGTCCAGCCGCTGCTTCAGCACGCGACTTGACTGACTTGCGACGGCCACGATCCTGACGTGAGTCTGCGGTGGACATGTCAGACGATCCGAACCGTTTCATGATGTCACCCTTGTAAATCCACACCTTGATGCCGATCGCGCCGACCGTCGTCTCAGCAGTTGCCTGACCAAAGTCAATGTCTGCACGCAACGTGTGCAGTGGAACTCGACCCTCGAGGTACCACTCGCGGCGGCCCATGTCAGCGCCTCCGAGGCGGCCAGATGCCTGAACACGGACGCCCTCGGCGCCAGCTTTCAGGGCCGTAGCGACCGTCCGCTTCAGTGCACGTCTGAACGAGACACGTCCTTCAAGCTGGTCGGCAACACTGCGTGCAAGCAGTACCGCGTCAAGCTCAGGGTTGTGGACCTCAATGACGTTGAATTTGACTCTGCGACCCGAGATGTCCTCACGTCCGGAGCGAAGACGTTCAGCCTCGGACCCTCCGCGACCAATGACAACACCTGGGCGTCCGGTGTGGACGTCAACCTGAACCGCTTGGGGTCCAATGCGTTCAATTTCGATTCTTGAAATTGCGCCGCGCTTGAGTTCGCCACGCAAGTAGTTGCGCAGGCGATAGTCCTCAGCAACAAGGTTTGCATAATCCTTGTCTGAATACCAACGCGACTTCCAATCGGTAACGATTCCGAGACGAAACCCGTATGGGTGGATCTTCTGTCCCACTAGGCGACCTCTTCCTGATCTGCAACCACGATGGTTATGTGACTTGTACGTTTACGGATCTTTGATGCGCTACCCCTGGCACGAGGGCGCCACCTTTTAAGCGTCGGACCCTCGTCTGCATATGCCTCGTGGATATACAGCTCTTCGGCGTCGAGAGCAAAGTTGTGCTCTGCGTTCGCGATGGCTGAAACGAGCACCTTTCGGATTGTCGGAGCGGCCTTGCGGTTGGTGTATTCAAGGATCACAAGAGCCTCGTCGACCGGCAGGCCACGGACAAGGTCAAGCACACGACGGACCTTGTACGGCGACTGCCGCACATGTTTTGCCTGGGCGCGAACGTTCATCTCTGCCTCACAGACTTGTCCGATACGTGGCCACGGAAGGTACGTGTTGGAGCAAACTCGCCAAGCTTGTGACCAACCATTGACTCGCTGAGGTAGATGGGAACATGTCTGCGTCCGTCATGCACAGCAATGGTCAGTCCAACCATCTCAGGAATGATCGTCGAGCGGCGACTCCAGGTGCGAATAACTCGTTTGTCCCCGGACGCGTTTGCTTTCTCGACTTTCACCAGCAGGTGCTCATCGACGAATGGTCCCTTTTTCAGGCTTCTCGTCATGGCTTACCTCTGCCCTTTCTTCGTGCGACGTCGCACGATGTACTGGTTGCTTGCTTTGTTCTTCTTGCGGGTCTTCTTCTCTGGTTTGCCCCATGGGCTCACCGGATGACGACCACCGGAGCTTTTACCCTCGCCACCACCGAGCGGGTGGTCAACAGGGTTCATGGCAACACCACGGGACTGTGGGCGTTTGCCCTTCCAACGGTTGCGGCCCGCCTTGCCGATCTTTATCAACTCGTGTTCGGCGTTCCCGACCTGACCAACGGTTGCGCGGGAGTCAAGCGGAACCTGGCGCATCTCGCCCGAAGGCAGACGCAGAAGTGCGAGCTTGCCCTCCTTGGACATCAACTGCACAGACGTTCCGGCAGAACGAGCCATCTTTGCTCCGCCACCGGGGCGAAGCTCAACAGCATGGATAATCGTACCCGTTGGGACGTTGCGCAGCGGCAGGGCGTTGCCCGGACGAATTTCGGCCTTCGGACCCGACTCGAGCATCGTGCCAACCGTGACTCCGGCCGGCGCCAAGATGTAGCGCTTCTCGCCATCAACATAGTGCAGCAATGCAATGCGGCAATTGCGGTTCGGGTCGTACTCGATGGAAGCAACCTTTGCGGGAACTCCGTCCTTGTTGCGACGGAAGTCAATAATGCGATATCGACGTTTGTGTCCTCCTCCGCGGTGACGAGATGTGATACGACCGTACGAGTTGCGACCAGCCGAGCGGGTCTTTGGTGCCAGAAGGCTCTTCTCAGGCGTCGACTTCGTGATCGTGTCAAAGTCTGAAACTGTCTGGAACCGGCGGCCCGGCGATGTTGGTTTGAGTTTTCTGATTCCCATGAGCTATACCTCGAACACGTCGATCGAGTCGCCGCTGGCAAGGGTCACGAGGGCACGTTTTGTGCTCTTGCGCCTTCCGATGACGTTCCCGGTCCGTTTGCGTTTTCCCTTGCGGATCATCGTGTTCACCGAAACAACCTTGACGTCGAAGATCGTTTCGATCGCCTGTCTGATCTCGGTCTTGTTGGTGCGAGGATCAACAATGAATGTGTATGTGTTGTTCGCTGAAGCAAGGTCGTACGACTTCTCTGAGACAACCGGCTCGATGATGACATCACGCGGATTCTTCACGCTTCCACCTTCTCACTCTGCTCGTCCTTGGAGTCGACGGCTGACGGCTGACGGCTGGCTTCTGCGTGCTCCTTGGTTCCGCGGGGCGCAGACTGACCGAGCGCGAGGGTTCCCTGGCTCATGATGATCGTCTCTGCCCACAGAACGTCGTACGTGTTTGCCTGACCGAGGTTTGACGCGATAACGTGACCGAGGTTGCGGAATGACTTCATTGCCGTGCGCTCATGGTCTTCTGCAATGAGTAGCACCTTGCCGGTTATGCCCATCGCTGAAAGCAGCGCAACAGCGTTCTTCGTCTTCGGCTCCGTCCAGATGTCGAACGACTCCACGACCTTGATCTGACCGCTTGACGCCCTGTCGGACAATGCCGATCGGAGCGCAAGTCTCCTCATCTTCTTTGGGGTGCGTTGGCTGTAGTCACGCGGTTTCGGACCGTGCGCAACACCGCCGCCGACCCATTGAGGGGAACGAATGGAACCGTGACGTGCACGGCCGAGGCCCTTCTGACGCCACGGCTTGCGGCCGCCACCACGCACTTCTGCGCGTGTCTTGGTCGAGTGTGTCCCAGCGCGCTTTGCAGCAAGCTGAGCCGTCACAACCTGGTGCATGACGTCCTTGTTTGGCTCAATGCCAAAAATCTCTGGGTTGAGGTCGACCTCGCCCAGGGCCTTGCCGTTGGCGTCGAACAGCTCTGCAGTAAGTTTGTCAGCCACCGGCTTTCACCGCCTCGCGAATTACGACAACGGAACCCTTTGGTCCGGGAACCGAACCAGCAAGCAGGAGGAGGTTGCGATCAGCGTCAACCTGAATGACTTCAATGTTCATCATCGTGCGCTGATCTCCCCCCATACGCCCAGGCATGCGCTTGCCCTTGAAGACGCGTGCAGGAGTGGCGCAGGCACCGATCGAACCGGGCGCTCGGTGAGTCTTGTGAACACCGTGAGACGAGCCCATACCGGCAAAGTTGTACCGCTTCATGACACCAGAGAAACCCTTGCCCTTCGTGATGCCCGTGATGTCAGCAAGACCGCCAACCTCAAGGACGTCAGCGATGGTGATCACCTGACCGAGCTCGTAGGCATCCGGATCGTCAACACGCACCTCAACAACATGGCGGTGCGGAGCAACCCCAGCCTTTGCGAAGTGGCCAGTTGAGGGCCTGCCAGCCTTGGTTGTCGACATCTCCTTGAACGCAATCTGAATCGCGTCGTATCCGTCGGTATCGACGCGCTTGATTTGGGTAACAACAACCGGCCCAGCCTTGACGGCTGTGACAGCAATTGCCTCGTTGGCCTCGTTGAAGATCTGGGTCATGCCCAGCTTCTCGCCAATGATTGCGTTCATGTCTTGATCTCTACTTCTACGCCGGCTGGAAGGTCGAGACGCATGAGCGAATCGACAGTTTTGGCGGTTGGCTCGAGGATGTCGATGAGGCGCTTGTGAATGCGCATCTCGAACTGCTCGCGCGACGTCTTGTCGACGTGCGGCCCTCGAATGACTGTGTAACGGTGAATCTTCGTGGGCAGAGGCACTGGACCTTTGACCTTTGCCTGGGTACGAATCACCGTCTCTACGATTTTGCGCGCGGACTCATCAACGACCGAGTGGTCGTATGCCTTGAGCCGGATGCGGATCCGATGTTCGGTTGCCATGTTCTCTAACTCTCTTCGTTCGTCAGTTACTAGTTACTAGTGACTTCTTCTACTTCAAAATCTTTGTTACACGGCCAGCACCAACAGTCCTACCACCCTCACGGATAGCAAACCGCAGACCCTCGTCCATAGCAATCGGCTTACCAAGAACAACAGTCATCTCAGTGTTATCACCAGGCATCACCATCTCAGTGCCCTCAGGCAACGTAACAGCACCAGTCACATCCGTTGTACGGAAATAGAACTGCGGCCGATACCCGTCAAAGAACGGATTATGCCTACCGCCCTCATCCTTCGTCAAAATGTATACGTTGCCCTCGAACTCGGTATGAGGAGTAATAGAACCAGGAGCAGCAACAACCTGACCACGCTCAACATCCTCCTTACCAATACCACGAAGGAGAAGACCAACATTGTCACCAGCCTGCCCCTGATCAAGAAGCTTACGAAACATCTCAATACCAGTCACCGTTGTTGCCTGCATATCACGCAACCCAACAACCTCAACCGCATCCCCAATCTTGAGGACACCCTGCTCAATACGACCAGTCACCACAGTGCCACGACCCGTAATAGAGAACACATCCTCAATCGGCATCGCAAACGGCTTCTCCATCTCACGAACCGGCTCCTCAATATATGAATCAACCGCATCCATCAACTCAAGAATCTGGGCAATAGCAGCCTCATCACCCTCCAAAGCCTTCAAAGCAGACCCGCGAATAACAGGAACATCATCCCCATGGAACTCGTACTCATTAAGAAGTTCACGAACCTCCAACTCAACGAGATCAAGAAGCTCATCGTCGTCAACCTGATCCGTCTTATTCATAAACACAACAATCGAAGGCACCCCAACCTGGAGAGCCAACAACACATGCTCACGAGTCTGAGGCATAGGACCATCAGCAGCAGACACAACCAAAATA
>Ga0114950_10000284_pt1 | contig 33274 bp, 29 predicted proteins | sample N075metaG_FD_83503 | JGI IMG/M metagenome (GOLD analysis project Ga0114950, IMG submission 83503) | Deep subsurface microbial communities from Kermadec Trench to uncover new lineages of life (NeLLi) - N075 metaG | ecosystem: Environmental > Aquatic > Marine > Ocean trench > Sediment | place...
CGATGCTAACCACGGCCGCCGGAACAATTCGACCGGCGCAGGTCCTGATCATTGGTGCCGGTGTCGCCGGCCTGCAGGCTATCGCCACGGCCAAGCGACTGGGTGCCGTCGTTAAGGGCTACGATGTACGCAGCGCCACCAAAGAGCAAATCGAATCGCTGGGGGCGAAATTCGTCGACACCGGAGTGTCGGCAGACGGCGAAGGCGGTTACGCGCGTGAACTGACAGACGAAGAAAAGCAGCAACAGCAAGCGGCACTGGACAAAGTAATCGCGCAGTCTGACGTTGTTATCAGCACCGCTGCCATTCCAGGGCGACCCGCACCAAAAATTATTTCGGCGGCGGCAGTGGCAAACATGAAACCCGGCGCCGTAATTGTCGATATCGCCGCGGAGACCGGCGGCAATTGCGAACTGACCAAGGCCGGCGAAACGGTCGTTGTGAACAACGTCAAGATCGTCGGGCCGGTAAATCTGCCTGCGTCGCTGGGACGTAACGCCAGCGAAATGTACGCACGCAACTTGTTTAACTTTATATCGCCGGCGATCGATGACGGCGAGTTAAAGATTGACTGGGAAGACGAGGTATTCGCCTCGTCCGCATTGACTCACGATGGCGAGATAAAACACGAACCAACCCGTGAAGCACTTGAAGGGGGGCAGCCCGATGATTGACGGATTTGTAGCGCTTTATATTTTTATGCTGGCCGCTTTTGTTGGCCACGAAATAATCGGACGAGTTCCTGCAATATTGCATACGCCGTTGATGTCTGGCTCAAACTTTGTGCACGGCATCGTGCTCGTTGGTGCCATGGTTGCGCTCGGACGCGCAGAAACGACGCTTGAGCTAACCATTGGATTCATCGGCGTATTTCTCGGTGCTGGCAACGCGGTAGGCGGCTATGTCGTCACCGAGCGAATGCTGGAGATGTTCAAAAGCAGCAAGGAGCGTAAATCATGAGTTTTTTCAGTCTGGAAAATCTCATTGAAGCGAGTTACTTCGTCGCTGCCGTGTTGTTCATATTCGGCCTGAAGAGAATGAGTTCACCCGTCACCGCCCGCGGTGGCATTGTCTGGGCTGGCGCGGGCATGCTGGTCGCAACCGTTGTTACCTTTCTTTATCCCGGTATGGGCAACTACGCGCTGATGATGGTCGCAATTGCAACCGGCGGTATTCTCGCCTGGGTCAGTGGCAAGAAGGTCGCCATGACCGACATGCCGCAGATGATTGCACTTTATAACGGTATGGGTGGCGGCGCCGCTGCCGCTATTTCTGCAGTCGAGCTGTTCGGTGGCGGCGACCACGGCATGGTGATTGGAACGCTCGCCGTTTTAGGCGGGATGATTGGTTGCGTCTCCTTTAGTGGCAGCCTGATCGCGTTCGCCAAACTGCAGGGACTGATGAAGACAACCGTGCGCTTCCCGGGCCAGCAAATATTCAACCTGTTATTACTCACAGCCACCTTGCTAATTGCAGGTTACATTGTCATGCAGCACGCCGAGTTCAATTACATCGTGCTGTTCTTTGTCCTCTCGCTGATTTTGGGCGTCACGATGACGCTGCCGATCGGTGGCGCGGACATGCCGGTTGTCATCTCTCTTTACAACGCCCTCACCGGACTCGCGGTTGCGTTCGAAGGCTTTGTATTGCAGAACGCTGCCATGATCATTGCGGGCACGGTAGTGGGCGCCGCAGGTTCATTGCTGACGCAACTTATGGCTAAAGCGATGAACCGATCGTTGGCAAACGTACTGTTCTCGGGCTTTGGCGACACTCCGGTCGCGGAGGGCTCCGAGTTATCCGGCAGCATGAAACCGATTGATGCCACGGATGTTGGCGTGATGATGGCATTTTCCGAAAAGGTTCTCATCGTTCCTGGTTACGGCATGGCTGTTGCCCAGGCTCAGCACAAGGTATGGGAGCTCGCGCAACTACTCATCAAACGTGGCGTGGACGTCAAGTTCGCCATTCACCCGGTCGCCGGTCGTATGCCAGGCCACATGAACGTGTTACTGGCCGAAGCCGGCGTGCCGTATGACATCATTTACGATCAGGATGAGATTAACCCGGAGTTTCCGACCGCCGACGTTGCGCTGATTATTGGCGCCAACGACGTTGTCAATCCGGTTGCCCGAACCGATCCGGCAAGCCCTATTTACGGCATGCCGATTCTGGATGCCGACAAAGCGAAGAACGTGATTGTCATCAAGCGTGGGCAGGGCGCCGGGTTCTCAGGAATCGAGAATGCGCTTTTCTTCCTCGATCACACGCGCATGCTTTACGGTGACGGCCAGGAAATGGCCAGCGAACTCATCCAGGCGATTAAGGCGCTCTGAGAAATATTCAGACGCCGTCCGACTGACGGCGACGATGCTGCTGTGGCGCCGCGTCGCGTTGTCGCCTTGTGCGGTCCCGCAAGTGGTCCCTGACTCGCTGCTTCTGATCAGGCGTCATGTTGTGGAATCGGTCGCGCATTTGCTGCCGGCGCTCCGGTGACAAGTCTTTAAATCGTCGATAGTTTTCACGAATGCGTTGTCTTTCGTCACGCGGCAGAGTCTGAAACTCACGGTAACTCTGGCGAATGCCGGTGCGCTGATCATCGCTTAATGAACGCCAGGTCGAGAAGCGTTTCTGCGCGGCTGCACGATCATTGCCTGACATCTCAACCCAGCGTGCTGATCCGGTCGCGAGTCGACGTTGCCGCGCCGAGTCCAGGGCGTCCCAGGACCCCTGGTATTGGTGCAATACGCGTTGCTGTGGCTCATTCAAACTGTTCCAGTCGATGGCATCTTCTTGTGCAAACGCGTTACTGCATAACAGCACCATGACAGCCAGGCTGCGCAACAGGTAGTTAAGTAAATTATCGTTAGCCTTCATCTTCATTCTCCATCGACTCTTCGCTGTTTGGCGCGGGATCGCTCCCTTCGTCCTTCATGATCTCTTCGCGAACTCTTTTCACATCACTGACCAACAACCAGTCTTCATCTGACTCGTCCCAGCTACCGAGGTATTCGAGGAACTCGATATCCGGTAACTCGTCATCACCTGCCGTAACGCCGCCGCTTAATCCAAGCAGGCTGCAAACCACAACGACCCGCAACAGTTGAGCGCTATCAGCCAACATCAGCACCTGTCGCCGACTCACCCTCAAATTCGGCATCGATGTCGATCCAGCTGTAAAACTCCAGGTTCTGCAACATATCGAAACTGTCTGCCGCCATGAGCAATTCGAAATCGCCAACGGGTTGTTCTGCACCCGGCTTCACCATCGGGTCTATCTGCGGACTACCGTTCAACAAAACGACCGCTACCACAGCAACTGCCGCTGCACCGGCCGCTGGCGCCCATTGTGTCCAGCGACTTACGGTGACGGCGCCAGAATCAAGCTCGGCTAAGGCCGCCTGCCGGCTGCGGTTAAGGCGTGAGCGTGCCTCCCCGTGCAGGCTTTCGACACTTTCGTTAAACAGCGTGCCCGCTTTCTGCACAAACGGATCATCATCTACCGAATCGTTCCTGTCTTTCGGGTTACTCATTGCCAGTGTTCTCCGAGTGTTTCGCGCAGTGAATGCACTGCACGAGAATAATGTGTCTTGACGCTGCCTTCACTGCAACCCATCGCAGTCGCTGTATCTCTTACATCCAGTCCTTCAAACGTGCGCAACATGAATGCTTCCCGTTGACGAGCCGGTAACTCTCGTATCGCGACTTCGAGTGCCTGCATCGCTTGCGCGTTTTGTAGTTGCTCGTCGGGTGTGCGGCCACCCGGGTCCGGCGCGGACGCCACCGGGTCGTAGTTGCCGTCTTCATCTTTCGAACGGCCGGTCCAGACCATCACACGATTGCGGACGGCCTGCCGTCGATGCCAGTCACGCACGCCGTTTTGCAAAATACGATAGAACAATGGAGTCCACTCGTCGTCGCCGCGATTACTGTACTTGCGCACCAGCTTGATCATGGCGTTTTGCACCAGGTCATGGGCTTCGTCGCGATCGCGAATCGATATCTGGGCAATACGCAGAGCGCGCTTTTCGACTTCCGCCAAAAACCGGCTGAGTTCCTGTTCTCGCTGCAGCGTTCCTGCTCCCGTGTTAGGCATGCAGGCAGACGATACCGCAATTACGGCTGCATCGGCGCTCACCGGGGACACCGCTGTCCAAAACAGCTACATTCACAATCTGTGAAATCCATTTCCGTCGCATCTCTTTGTTCGTACCCTTATTTAACGCATGGACAAGGTAGCGGTTGACACGGCCAGCCACAGATTGGGGCTACTATAAGGCCGCAAGACCGATCATCTGAAAACGGATAACTAATTGTTTTATTTGATACTTTTAATGCTTATGGGTGCCATTCAATGAGCCTGCCGGTAATACTTAAGGTGGCCATCAACGCGCCGCTGTCACGGCTGTTCGATTATTTACCGCCGGCCGGCGACCAGACGAGCGCGGAGGAGGCCTTGCTGCCGGGTTGCCGGATTACCGTTCCATTTGGTCGCAGGGAGCAAACGGCGGTCATTGTCGCGCATGCAGACAAAAGCGACGTGCCGGCAAACAAATTGCGTACGGCGATATCTACGATTGATCAGCGGCCGATTCTTGGCGAGTCCGACCTGTGGCTTGTTCGATTCGCCAGCAATTACTACCAGCATCCCATCGGCGAAGTTGTGGCGGCAGCGTTACCGGCACCGCTGCGTCACGGCAAGCCACTCAACCCGATCATCAGGAAAGTCCGCATTAGCACTGACGGCAACGCGGTCGACATTCAGTCCCTGGCCAAGCGCGCGCCGAAACAGGCGCGTCTGCTAGCCGCCGTGCAGGAAGCTTTGAGCATCCGTTTTGATGAACTCGACGCCAGCCAACCTGGCTGGCGCACGGTGCGCAAAGCGTTGCTTGAAAAAGGCTGGATCGCTGTTGAGGAAAGCATGGAAGAGCCACCGGCCAGTGTAGCCTCGCCCGGCCAGACCGGGCCAGTGTTGAACAACGATCAGTCTGATGCGGTATCCGCTATTCGAAATGTCAGCGGCTTTCAGGTCAGCCTGCTTGACGGGGTGACCGGCAGCGGCAAGACAGAGGTATACCTGACGTTAATGCAGGACGAAATTGCGGCGGGCAGGCAAGTCCTCATTCTCGTGCCGGAGATTGGCCTGACGCCGCAACTGGTGTCCCGTCTTGCAACACGACTCGGAGAAGAACCGGCGGTGCTGCACTCCGCGCTTACCGATACCGCAAGACTCGCAGCATGGCGCGCGGCACGTTCGGGAGCCGCCAGGGTCATTCTCGGAACGCGCTCTGCTGTATTCGTGCCACTGAAAAATCCCGGACTGATTATCGTCGATGAAGAACATGACAACTCTCTGAAACAACAGGAAGGCTTTCGCTACTCGGCGCGCGATCTTGCGATTGCGAGAGCCAAGCACCTGGCCGTGCCGGTGATCCTCGGCACCGCAACGCCGTCATTGGAGTCGCTGCAACGCTGTAAAGACGGCGCGTATCAACATCTGCGGTTACCGACGCGTGCCGGGGCAGCGGCGCCTCCCCTGCTGCGCCTGGTCGACCTCAATACCCACCCATCCGCAGATGGCATCAGCGATCCAGCGATCGCCGCTATCCGGAAAAACCTGCAAGCCGGCGGCCAGACCCTGGTGTATCTCAACCGAAGAGGATTTGCACCGACGTTGATCTGTGGTGGCTGCGGCCGCATCAGTGAATGCGAACGCTGCGACGCGCGCATGACCGTGCATGCCTCAAGCAATGAGCTGCGCTGCCACCATTGTGGTGCATGTCGTCGCATTGATGACATTTGTGGCGACTGTGGTGGCAATTTCCGCCCGCTCGGCGCGGGTACCGAGCGGCTGGAAGACGCGTTGAGACAACGTTTTCCGGATCAGGCAATTGCCCGTATCGACAGCGACACCGTGCGACTGAAAGGCACAATGAACAAAGCACTGTCGATGGCGACGACCGGCGAAACCCGCATACTCATTGGCACCCAGATGCTGTCCAAAGGACATCATTTTCCGGACCTGACGCTGGTCATCGTAGTGAATGCGGATCAGGGCCTTTTCAGTACCGATTTCCGTGGCAGCGAAAAACTGGCACAGAGCCTGGTGCAAGTGTCGGGGCGTGCCGGCCGTGAACGACGGCAAGGCGAGGTACTCATACAAACGGCCTACCCGGACCATCCGTTCTGGGGCGAATTGTTTCGCGGTGGCTATGAACGCGTTGCCGAAAGTGCGCTGGAAGAAAGGTCGAATACGGCCTGGCCACCGTTTTCCAGGCTTGCGCTGATTCGGGCCTCGGCGCACAAGCGTGAAGACGCCAGAGCATTCCTGGAAACCGCCACGAGACTGATTTCCCCGAAGAATGCGGGCGATATAAGAGTACTCGGACCCGTAAGCGCGCCGATGGAACGCAAGGCTGGCCGCTATCGGGCGCAACTGCTACTGCAGAGCGTCAACCGCCAGGCCCTGCAAAGACTGCTGCAACCATTGCGCGCGGAACTCGAAAATGATCGCAGCGCCCGCAAGGTCCGCTGGTCTATCGATGTCGATCCGATCGAGCTCTTTTAGTGGAAATAGGCAGCCGCCGCCAAAAAATTCAGGTTAATATTGCGCACAGATCCCCGACCATCCCCGGCGAGCGTCTCGCCAAACAGCACAGAGTGAGTTTTTGAAGAACAGCATCGCAAAATTGATAGCGCGAGCAGTCGATGGCCTGCCCGATATTGTGGAGGCGCCAGAGATAGCAGCCGTCAACATGTCGATGGAGCGCACCCGTGATTCTCGCCATGGCGACTTCGCGAGCAACATCGCGATGCGTCTGGCCAAATCAGCGGGCAAAAATCCGCGAGAACTCGCGCAACTCATCATCGACAAGCTGCCGACATCCACATTGATAGATAAGGTGGACATTGCCGGGCCCGGTTTTATCAATTTCTTCGTTAGCAAAGACGCCTTTCATCAGGCGGTCGCCGGCATTCTTGATGCGGGCGAACAATACGGGATTCTGGCGAGCAAAACCGAGCCGAAGTACCTGCTCGAGTTCGTCTCCGCAAACCCGACGGGACCGTTGCACGTGGGTCATGGTCGCGGCGCCTCATTCGGTGCAACGCTTGGCAATTTGTTGCAGGCAGCAGGTTATTCGGTCGACCGCGAATACTACGTCAATGATGCCGGTCGGCAGATGGATATCCTGGGCGTAAGTATCTGGTTGCGAATGCTCGAAGCTGCCGGGGTCGACATTTCGTTTCCGGATGCCGGATACAAGGGTGACTACATTCGCGACATCGCCTCCGCGATCACCGCAGACGACTTCTCTGGCATTACGGCAGCACAAGTATTCGACGGCTTGCCCGATGATGCGCCCGAAGGTGACAAGGAAGCGCGAATCGATGCGTTGATCAAGCGCGCGAACGAGTTGATCGGGCAAACGCAGTTTGCCGCTGTTCGGCAGCAGTCGCTGGAGTCGATCCGAGCAGAAATTGAAAAAGATCTGCGGGAATTCGGTGTCGAGTTTGATCGCTGGTTTTCAGAGCAAAGCCTCACCACCGATGGCCGCATTGACGAAGCGCTTGACCTTCTCCGCGATCGCAACATGTTGTATGAGAAAGATGGCGCAACCTGGTTTCGTGCCACGGACTTCGGCGACGAAAAAGACAGAGTCGTTGTGCGCGCGAATGGTGCAAAAACCTACTTTGCTTCCGATATCGCTTACCATTTCGATAAACGCAGGCGCGGCTACGACCACCTGATCGATGTTTTGGGTGCAGACCACCATGGCTACGTTGCGCGCGTGCGTGCGGGGCTGCAGGCCATGGGTTACGAGGGCGACAGCCTGGAGGTTCCGTTGTTGCAGTTTGTCTCACTGTTCCGTGGCGGCGAGAAGCAGGCCATGTCCACCCGTTCGGGCGAGTTCATCACGCTACGTCAATTGCGCGAGGAAGTTGGCAACGACGCTGCTCGATTCTATTACGTCATGCGATCGAACGATCAACACCTCGACTTCGACATGGAGCTGGCAAAGAGCAACTCAAATGACAACCCGGTTTACTATATTCAATACGCGCATGCGCGCGTTTCAAGCGTTTTTCGCCAGCTCGACAAGAAGTCATTGCAGTGGGATGCCAAGGGCGGACAGGCGAACATGAACAAGCTTGAGCAAGAGCACGAAGCCGCACTGATGCGCACGCTTGATCGTTATCCGGAGGTTATCGAACTGGCCGCGAATAATCGGGCGCCGCAGCACCTGGTGCATTATCTGCGAGAGCTTGCCAACGAGTTTCACTCCTACTACAACGCACACCAGTTTATCGTTGATGACAGCGTGCTGCGTGATGCGCGACTTGTGCTGATTAGCGCCGTGCGGATTGTGATCGCAAACGGGCTGAAAATTATTGGCGTCAGTGCGCCAGATTCGATGTAACCATGTCTAAACGAAAACGCAAAAAGTCCCATTCAGAACTACCCGCCTGGTTATGGATGTTTTTTGGACTGGCCATCGGTCTTTCTGTCGCCGGCGCTATCTACGTCAAAGACCGCGCGCCCAGGACGTCACCACCTGTTACCGCAGAAGAGCCGGTAATCAACGCCACGGTTATTGAAAGCGCGCTCGACAATAATGGGGAAAATGCGAGCAGCGACAAAAAGGCGCGGTTTACTTTTTACGAGGACCTGCCCAATTTTGAAGTTGTTATACCGGAGCGAGAATCGGACGTGAGCCCGGACCAGGGGCCACAGGCGATTGTCGTCCCGGGCGTTTACGTTTTGCAGGCGGGCTCGTTTTCTGAATATTCAGACGCAGATCGCCGCCGCGCGACGCTGGCTTTGCAGGGAATAGAGTCGCGTATCCAGCGAGTGAGCATTGACGACAGAACCTATCATCGGGTTCGCATCGGTCCAATGAACGACCTCGACGAGTTGAACGTGTTGCGCTCGAGGCTGCGCGCTGCAAATATTGATGTCTTAAGGATTCGGCTCGGAGATTAGTTCACTGAGAATCGCACCGCTACTTGTTTGCATGTCACTGGCCCTGGTCGCAGGTTGTGCCGCGCAAGTTACAGATATTGCGGTCGAAACGGATACAGCAAAAGTAGAGGGCGAGCCTGCCATAAAGGCGGAATCCGAACCGCAGCCAATTGCGCCAGTGCCGAAGCCTGCAACGACCCCAGCGCCGCAACCACGAATCAGCATCGCTATGGTCGGCGATATCATGATCGGCACCGACTATCCGGAAAATCACCTGCCGGACGATGATGGCGTCAGCTTTCTCACGGCGGTAACGCCGACCCTGCGATCCGCGGACATTACCGTAGGCAATCTGGAAGGCGTGTTGATGGACGGCGGCGAGCCGCGCAAGCGATGCAAGAACCCTAAAGCCTGCTATTTGTTCAGGACACCGGCCCGCTATGGCCAATTTTTCGTGCAGGCCGGCTTCGACGTAATGAGTCTCGCCAACAATCATTCGCGGGACTTTGGCGAAGAAGGACGAACGGCGAGCATGCAAAACCTGGCAAACGTGGGCATCAAACACACGGGCCGCGAAGGCGACTTTGCCACGCTGGAATCAAACGGCCTGAGCGTCGCAGTACTTGGCTACGCGGTGACGCTGAATTCCAACCTGCTACTGGACTACGACATAGCGGCGGAAACGGTGCGAGCGTTCGCGGCAAACTATGACATCGTTGTGATCACCTTCCACGGCGGCGCGGAAGGAAAAGAGGCAACACGTTTGCCATTCGCAGAAGAAGAATACTTCGGCGAGATGCGCGGCGACGTAGTGAAGTTCGCGAGGCTGATGGTGGACTCGGGCGCCGACCTGGTCGTCGGCCACGGCCCGCACGTAGTGCGCAGCATGGAGCGCTACAAAGACCGCCTGATCGCCTACAGCCTGGGCAACTTCGCGACCTATTACGGCATCAGCGTAGAAGGCATAAAAGGCATAGCCCCGATCCTGATAGCAACACTGGACCAGGAAGGCCGGTTCATTGAAGGGCAAATACATTCCACCCGGCAACTCCGCCCCGCAGGTCCCACCCTCGACCCGGACCAGCAAGCCTTGAAACTGATGAGAAGCTTAAGCATCCAGGACTTCACCACCCCGGGGATCAAATTCATGGAAGATGGGCGTCTTTTGCCTGCCGATAGAAATGAGGTTGGATCCAGCCCCTGATCGCGCCTGTAGAGGCGCTCCAACAATGCCTCGTCGCAGGCCTGTTGGAACGGGCCTACGCCCGCGATAAGACTCAACCTACCCAAAAAGATAAAAAGGGGTCGGCTGGCCGCAACAAACCAAACAATCGGCTAACTACTCCTCAACAGTACCCACAGACCGAAAATCGACCCCGAGACTCCGCAGCTTCCGATAAAGGTGAGTCCTCTCCATCCCAACCCGCTTGGCAAGCTTGCCAACCTTCCCATCACACAACACAAGCTGCTGCTGTAAATAAGCACGCTCGAATTGTTCGCGCGCTTCGCGAAGCGGAAGAGACAACAGATCCTGTTTGACCAATGGCTCACCAGTGTCCGCACTGCTATTCACTTCCTGCTCGATTTCCACGAGAGAAATTTCTTCGTCTGAACCGGTCAGGAGCAGGCGACGAACGAGGTTTTTGAGTTCGCGAACGTTGTCCGGCCACGGATAGTTGCGCAGCCGATTTTGCGCGGCGACGCTGAAGCGCCTGAAAGGCAGATTCTCAGCGTCGACGAGTTTGTCGACGTAGTAGGTGAGAAACTCCGGTACGTCCTCTGCGTATTCGCGCAAGGGGGGCACACGGGCGGTTAAGACGCTGAGGTTGGAGATGAGCTCACGACGAAGGTCGCCTTTTTCGATGGCGGCTTCGTAGTCGACGCCGACAGTGGCGAGAATACGGGCACGGAGGCGAACGGGAGTGTGGCCGCCGGCACGAAGGAATTCACCCTGTTCAAGAACGCTGACGATGAGTTTCTGCGATTGCTCATTGAGGTCGAGTAGTTCATCAATGATGAGAGTGCCGTTTTCGGCGCGCTCGAAGTAACCGCTGTGGACGTCGCCACCGGACTCGCTACCGAGCAATTGCTCTTCGCAGTTGCTGTCGGTCAATGATGCGGCCAGCAAGCTGATCAGAGGCGCTTCGGAACGACTGCTGAGACCGTAAATGTAGCGGGCAAATGCACCGCGTCCGGTTCCAGGCTCGCCAATAAGCAGAACAGATGAATCGTGATTCGCGAACTGTTGTACTTTTTCGCGCAGATCCTTCATGAGTCGGCTGCGACCCACGGGTACAAGCAACGATGGCAGCATTCTTCGTGAACTGGCGCCCGGTTTTTTCGCGTTCTCGAGCGCTTTCTCGACAGTGCGCAGCAATTTGGCAAGCGACAATGGTTTTTCCACGAAATCGGAAGCGCCGAGACGGGTTGCTTCGACCGCAGTATCAACCGTGCCGTGCCCGGAGATCATGACCACGGGGCAATCGAGATTTCCCTGTTCCGACCATTCGCGAAGCAGGGTGATACCGTCTGTGTCGGGCATCCAGATGTCCAACAGGATGAGGTCAAACTTGCCGGCCTCCCTCGCTGCTCTTGCGGCTGCGGCATTTTCTGCTACCGTTACTTCGTAGCCCTCTTCCGTTAATATTTCGTCTATCAGTGCGCGGATGTCGTCTTCGTCATCTACGACCAGCACATGTGGCGTGCTCATGCTCTCTCCCTCCGATTCTCAACGAGACCCGGCAGCATTGCGATCATTGCTTCACGCGCCGCTTCATTCGCCGGTAATATTACTTTGATCATGGCACCGCCTTCGTCGCGATTTCTCGCGTCGATGGTGCCTGCATGTTCTTCTACAAGCTTCTTGACAATGGCCAGGCCGAGCCCGGTACCCTTTGGTTTGGTTGTTACATACGGATCGAATACCTGGCTGATAGATCCGGTTTGGAAGCCCGGCCCGTTGTCAGCGACGATGATCTCGACCGCTTCAAGTTCGAGCACCTCGGTGCTGCCGACGGTGACTTCGATTACGCCGTTCGACGAGCCCTCAAGAGCTTCGATAGCGTTTCTTATAAGGTTGTGCAGTATTTGCCGAACGCGACCCGCATCAGCTTCCAGCTCGGGCAAGTTTGAGCTAATTTTCAAAGCGATTGTTACGTCGCTTTCCTGTGCCCGGTACAGGTCGACTACTTCGTGCACCAGGACGGCAAGGTCGAATCGATCTATGTCCATGTCGGGTGCACGGGCATAGTCGCTGAATGCGTTAACCATTTCTTTCATCGCCTCGACCTGCTGCACGATAGTGTGTGTTGCACGATCAAGTACTTCTGCCTCGGCCGGCTCAAGTGTATGAAGATACTTGCGGCGCAAGCGCTCTGCGGAAAGCTGGATGGGCGTCAACGGGTTCTTGATTTCGTGTGCCAGGCGGCGGGCGACTTCTCGCCAGGCCGCGTCTCGCTGTGCTTGCAGTAGTGCGGTGATGTCGTCGAACACCATGACAAAACCGGAGTCGTGATCATCGTCACCCGGCAACGCAGTACACGCACAGCTCAACACGCGCCGACCGACATCGCCACGCAATACGATCTGTTCGCGCCACTCCGTTTCGCCAACTTTCAGATGGACCTGCGCGACATCCACGAACTGTTCAAGCAACGGTTCACCAACTGCTATATCCGGCAAGGTCTCGCCAACCCTGTTCTCGAGGTCGACGCCCAATATTTTGCTGGCTGCCGCATTCGCAGTCCTTATTCTCAGATCCGACTCCAGCGACACAACTCCCGTTGAAAGGCGCGCCAGTATGACTTCGAGGTTGGCACGTTCTGCCTCCACCAACTCCTGACCCAGGGCCGCCTGACGGCTGGCAGTGGACAGTCTTTGTGTCATGTCGTTAAACGAGTTGACCAGGAAGCCGATTTCATCACGCGAGGCCTCGGGTAAACGAGTGTCGAAATTGCCCTTGGCAACAGCGCGCGTACCTGCGACCAGATCCTGGATGGGCTTGACCAGCCTGCGCGACAAGACCAGCGCGCCATAGATCGAACCAAGCAGTGACAGCAGCAACACGACGGTCAGCGAAAGGGAAAATACGCGCTTCAGCGAATCACGATAGTACAAAGCGGTTTTGTAGTCGTTGTAGGCGGACGAAACACTGTCGGTCAAAGCGCCGATGCGATCCGAAATCGGGAAGTGTGCCTGCATGATGCCGATGAGTTGCGGATTCGTCCTGCTTGCGAATGCAACAGCCGTCACGATTTGTCGTTGCGTCTCTTCGAAGCTGACGTACGGCCGATTCTGCCGTACCTGTAACATCACCTCGTCTTTGAGTTCGTTTGGCAGCGCGCCTGCAGCATGATCGGAACTCGTCGCAATGATGCGGCGGCTGCGGCCGAAAATAGTTATTTCGCTCGCGCCACTTTCGCGTCGCATCACGCTCAATTCGAAAATTAGCCTGCGAGTGCTGACGTCAGATAATCGATCTGCAATGGTGATGGTCATGCCGAGATCATTTCGCTTTCTCGTTTCAAGTGCGGCACGACTAAGCAACATCGCATCGTCCAGGCCTTGTTCAACTTCGACGCTAAACCAGTTGTCGATACCGCCGTTAATAAAGCGAACCGAAAAGTAAAATACGACCAACAAGGGAACGACGGCCAGACCAACAAACATTCCGACCATCCGCGCTTTCAGTTTCGCGCCGGGCACTCGAGCGCGATACTCACCGACCAAACGCCACAGGCTGCCAATCGTTAATGCGAGCAACGCCAGCACACCGACGATGTTGACGATCAGGATATTGATGTACTGGCTCGCGAGATCGCCGGTTCTGTCCGTCGTTTCGCCAAGCAAATAAAGCGCGGCCAGAGCCAGCGCGCCGCCGAGCAGGCCCAGGGCGCCGTAAAACAATCGCTTTATCGTTCGAGCGGCCATTCGTACCATTCACTCTTGAGGTCCCACTCGTCTCGCCAGAAAAACAGGAAGCGAAACGGAGCGGAATATTGGCGGGTGCTTAATGAAACTCTAAGTCGAATTCGATATTTGCTGTCAGGATTGAGAATTGCATCATCAATGACGGGCAGCGATTGAATTCGGCCGAGGTTGTTCAGCGCGGAATAAAGTGTTGCGAATGAATCAGTGTCTCCCGAGTTGAGGCTCCTCACGGTGTAACGCTGGCTTAGTGGTAAATACTCAAGCTCGTAAGTAAGGCGGAGCTCGGCCTCGCCGTCGTCGGGCAGAAACCGAATTCTCCGGATGACTTCGAGGCTGACTTCAATCGTCAGCGTCACGCCACTGCTCAGTGCTTTGAGTGCTTCTGCGCTTAAGACGAGCTGCAGCCTCGCATCGAGTTCCTGTATGCCGTCAACAAGCGTCAGTGACGCCGAACGAACTTCAAATGAACCGACTCGCTTTGAATTATCCTGCGACCACGCGAACACAACCGGTAGCAGGACCAGCAGAGTCGCAATTAGCGCTGTCGTTCTCTTTCTCATCGTGTGGCTTAACGTTTCTCAGTCAGGATTTCTTCTCGAGGCAAGCAAAGTAGAATCCGTCGACACCCTCGGTGCCGGGCAGAATCTGAAATCCATATCGCTTATCGTGCATTAGATCGCGGATGTTGTTATTTGGCAACACATGATCTTCGATTGCATCGCCTGTTCGTTGTAAAAAGTCGTCGATTACCGCCTCATTCTCCCGTGCCAGCACTGAGCACGTCACGTACAGCAGGCGTCCGCCCGGAGCCAATAACGGCCACAATGCCTTTAATAACCGCCCCTGCGCTCTGGCAAGCGCCGCAATATCGGTCTTTCTGCGCAACACCTTAATGTCCGGGTGGCGCCGAATGACACCACTGGCGGAACATGGCGCATCGAGCAGGATGCGATCGAATTCGCTGTCTTTTGCCCATTCCTCCGGTTTTGATGCATCAGCGTGGACAAGCGTTGCATTTAAACCAAGCCGCTCAAGATTCTCCCTGACACGCAGCAATCGTTGCTGGTCCGAATCGATGGCAATTAGAGTCGATTCGGGACCGGTGAGTTCCAGCAAATGCCCGGTTTTTCCGCCCGGTGCGGCGCAGGCATCGAGAATTCTCAAGCCTTCATTCGATTTCTCGCATAGCCATACTGCTGCGAGCTGTGCGGCTGCATCCTGGACCGATGCATCGCCATCGGCAAAGCCCGGCAGCTCGCCAACCGGTTTTGGTGAAGCCAGTCGGATTGCCGAATCAATTCCAGGCAACAGTGTGTGCTGCTCACCTGTCGCTGCCTCCAGTTGCTGCAGATAATCGGCGGTCGTGTTGTGTCGATTGTTTACGCGCAACCACATCGGCGCCCTTTCATTGTTTGCCCGAAGAATATCCTGCCAATGGTCGGGCCAGTCTTTCTTGATCTGATCAATAAGCCAGGCCGGATGTGAGAATCGCGCCTCATTATTCTTTGGTTCAGATTCCGCAATATTCTTGCGTCGAAAGTTTCGCAATACGGCGTTAACAAGCGATGAAAACTTTGGTTGACGAAGCAGTCGTGCTGCCTCCACCGTCATTGACACGGCCGCGTGATCCGGCACCCGCGTATCGTTCAGCTGGAACAGACCGACACACAATAACGATTCAATAACGCTGTCACGCGAGCGCAGTGGACGGTCCATCAATTCGTCCAGCCAGGCATGCAACTGCCAGTGATAACGCAGGGTTCCGTAGCTTAAAGCTCGCAGCAGCGCCTGGTCGGACGGATTGGAAAATTCGGCGGCAGCATCGAGTGCGGCATCGAGCGAGCGGCCGCTGTTGGTAACCGCATCAACGACTTTAGCCGCCTCTGCTCGAATCCTGGCGCCAGGCCTGGACGTGTTCCCTTTGTCGCCAGCCATTCAGACGAACGCCGCTTGATCAAGGTCAAGTTGACGAGTGAGCTCCGCTGCGGTCACTGCGGTTTTGCCTGGCCTTTGCACTTCGGTAAGACACAACGATCCTTCGCCACAAGCGACTACTATGCCTGCGTCCGACGACGAAATTACAGCCCCGGGGTCGCCGCTATTGTCGCTGGAGGCCACTGCACGCCAGCATTTCAACCTCTCTCCATTCAATGTCGTCCAGGCGCCGGGGACGGGGTTGTAGGCGCGCACAACACGCTCTAACGCAGTGGCTGTGCGGCTCCAGTCGAGCCGCGCATCGTCAGTGCGAATTTTCCCGGCGTAGGTCGCGGCGCTGTCTTGCTGGGCGACTGGCACTAGTTTGCCTTCTGCGATTTCGGCCAAGTGTTGCACGAGCATCTCGCCACCGAGTATCGCAAGCCTGTCGTGCAATTCGCCTGCCGATTCCTTATCGCCTATCTCTAGCGGCGAGGTGGAATAAACTCCGCCGGTATCCAGCCCCTCATCCATCTGCATCAGGCTGATACCGGTCTGTTTGTCGCCGGCAAGAATCGCAGCTTGAATCGGCGCCGCACCGCGCCAGCGCGGCAGCAACGATGCGTGCACGTTGACACAAGCTACCCGGGGTAAATCCAGAATCGTTCGCGGCAACAACAAGCCATACGCAGCGACAACAATGAGGTCCGCATTTAGCGCCTCAAGTTCGGCCAGAACGTCGGCACCTTTCAAGGACCTCGGTTGCATCAGGTGCAAGCCCAGTTCCTGAGCATATTGTTTGACGGCACTGACGCGTAGTTTTTTGCCGCGGCCGGCAGGCCGGTCCGGTTGCGTCAGCACAGCTTCGGGTCGTACGCCCGAGGCGACGAGTTGTTTAAGTGACTCGCGTGCGAATTCCGGCGTGCCGGCAAAAACGATTCGGCTCATTTACATCTGACGCCAAAATGGTGGTCAGGCACCAACTGCTTGCAGCCGTCGCTCTTTGACCAGACGCTTGCGAATTTGCTGGCGCTTGGCCTCCGACAGATAGTCCACAAACAGCCTGCCATCAAGATGATCAATTTCATGTTGTACGCAAACGGCCAGCATCTCTTCGAAGTCGTTTTCCTGCTCATTGCCATCACGATCGAGAAAGCGAACGCGGACATGTTCAGCTCGTTCAACCTCTTCGAAGCATCCTGGCACAGAGAGGCAGCCCTCCTCTGTCACCGTCAAGCCGTCTTTTGCGAGAATAACCGGATTGATCAGCACATGCGGATCTGTTCGCTCGCCACTGACGTCGGCAACCAGCAGGCGACGGTGCACATCGACCTGGGTCGCGGCCAGCCCGATGCCAGGCGCCTCGTACATTGTCTCGAACATATCGTCGATCAGCTGCCGCAGCGAATCGTCCACTTTGGCCACAGGCTGGGCTTTGATGCGTAATTTCGGGTCCGGAAACTCAAGTATTCTCAATATTGCCATTTTTCGCTCTTTGCGACCCCTTAAGGGATTCTATGAAATTCGCCTAAATTTTTGACTTTGTTGAATAAGATAACGGACAATGCTGCGTGAAATATGGGCCGCCAGCACCTGTTTTGGGCTGGAATTGTGACGCGTTTGGCAGCCTGAACGGCGGCGACACGACATATTATAACAACGCTTGCCATTGGGCAGGTCCGGATCACAATGATGGAGCACATGCCGATCATGTTTCCCGCAAATATTTACTCAAAAATCAGTCCTAAACTGGCTGTAATCGCGCTGTCCACCCTGTTGGCCAGTTGCTCACTCAACCCGTGGGCCAACGATGACGAGACTCCTGCGCCTGTTGCCAAGACAACGACCACGCCAAGTGGCTCGTCATCTATTGACCCCGGCAGCAGCGCGAGCTCAGGCTACTCACAGCCTGTGATGGAGCGCATCAGCGAGCCTGTACCGCTCGCGGAAGGCCACCCGAACCAATATACCGTTCAGGAAGGCGACACCCTGTGGGACATTGCCTCGGTATTTTTACGTGACCCCTGGTATTGGCCCGAAGTCTGGTATGTCAACCCGCAAGTTGAGAACCCGCACCTTATTTATCCTGGCGATGTCCTGTCACTGGTATCAATTGATGGCCGGCAACGCATCGTAAATCAGCAGATATCTGCGTATCGGTTGTCGCCACAGGCGCGCATCACGCCTCTGAATGAAGCGATCGTAAGTATTCCTTACGAGCAGATTTCCGCGTTTTTATCGAAAGGCATTGTCCTTGAGAGAAAACAGGCGAATCAATTGCCGTATATCCTGGCAGTTCGTGGCGAGCACATGATAGCCGCTGCCGGCAATGAGATTTATGTTCGCGGTGGTGAGCCCGTACCGAATGGTACGCGTTTCAGCATTGTTCACATCGGCGATAAACTGATTGATCCGGATGACGGCAAGCTCATCGGCTACCAGGGTATTTACGTCGGTGAGGGTTCGATGATTCGCGGCGGCGATCCTGCAACTGTCGCATTAACCAACACCAACCGCGAAGCGCTCGAAGGTGACCGGCTCATTCCGGAAACCGTGGATATTCCGCTTAACTTCTTCCCGAAGGCACCCGATATCGAGGTAGATGGCCGAATTATATCGGTGGTAGACGGCGTATCGCTTATCGGACAATATCAGGTCGTCGTAATGAATCGTGGCGCACGCCACGGACTGGCTCCGGGCGATGTGCTAACGGTGTTTCAAGACGGCGAATACGTCCGTGATCGTTATTCCAAGAGCGCGTTTGTAAGCAAGAACAGCTTGTTTGCAGGTGAGAAGGTGAAGTTGCCGGATGAAGAAGCCGGCACGATCATGGTATTCAAGGTTTACGATCGCATCAGCTATGGCCTGGTGATGGAAGCGACAGACGCCATCCGCGTGCTGGACGCAGTTCGCAACCCAATATAAGAGCGGCTCATGAAAACCGGCGCTCTTCTCGGGGGGCGCCGGTTCTATGTTCAGGGATACTGGATCATGAGTGACAATCAGGAAGACTCGAGTGTCTCGAACCGGGATTGGCTGGTTCTGGCGAATGCCAGGATGTCGGGACAGCAAATTGCCGAGCTCATCAAGCACTTCGGCTCGACCGCTGCCGTTTCAGGTGCAGGCACTGGCGCGCTGCGTATGGCAGGCGTTAGCGATAAGGCCGCCAAACGAATCACTCAGCCAGACATGGCGTCCATTAACGAAGCCCTTCAGTGGCTGGATGAACCGCAGCACCACATTGTGCACTATGCATCGCCGGAATATCCCGAATTGCTGCGCCAGATTTCCGGCGCACCCACACTTTTATATGTAAACGGCAACCTCGACTCTTTACACTTGCCCGCGCTGGCCATCGTCGGCAGCCGTAACCCGACCCGCGGCGGCATTCAGAACGCGCACGACTTTGCGGCGCATCTTGGTAATGCCGGCTTCTCTATTCTGAGCGGCCTCGCCCAGGGTATCGACACTGCGGCACATGAAGGCGCGCTTGCAGCCGGGGCAACCACGATTGCGTTTCTTGGCCACGGCATCGACAGGGTCTATCCAGCCGAGAATAGAAAACTCGCGCACCGAATTACAGAGCAAGGCGCATTAATATCCGAATACCCGCTGGGCGCCTCGCCGCGCAAAGAGCACTTCCCGGAACGAAACAGGCTGATCAGCGGTTGCAGCCTGGGTACGCTGGTTGTTGAGGCGGCGAGGCGAAGTGGATCGTTGATTACAGCGCGCCTCGCGAGCGAACAAGGCCGGGAAATATTTGCTATTCCGGGTTCGATACACAACACCTTGTCACGTGGATGTCATCAATTGATTCGTCAAGGCGCGAAACTCGTCGAAAGCGTCGACGACATCGTCAGCGAGCTCGGACCCATGGTCGAATTTCTCTCCGAGCAGCTTATGCAAAATAACAATGACGCTGATGCAAGACCCGACGTTAGTGACGATCGAGATGACGACTATAAGTTACTGATAGAAGTGCTCGGCCACGACCCGGCGACCACCGATGAAATTGCCACAAAATCCGGATTGACGATCGACCAGGTTTCATCCATGCTTCTTATCCTGGAACTTGATGGAAAAATCGAAGCCCTTCACGGCGGCCAGTACTCATTACTAGGGAGCAAATCCTGGCATGAAAGAAAACGTACTCGACGTACTGATGTACCTGTTTGAAACCTACATCGACGCTGAGGAAGATCCCGAACCGGATCAAAATGAATTGAGGGACGAGCTCATCAGAGCCGGGTTCGGAGACGGCGAAATTGATCGAGCGTTGGACTGGCTGGACGGTTTGACCGACAACCAGGACAGCTTTGTCTACAATCCCCAGACCTTGCACGGTACGCGCATCTACAATGACTTTGAGCTGCACCGGCTTGACGCCGGCTGTCGCGGCTTTGTCACCTATCTCGAGCAGATCGGTATTCTGTCCCCAACACAGCGCGAGATACTGATCGATCGATTGCTGGCGCTGGACAGTCCCGACATCGATGTTGAGCAAATCAAATGGGTCGTTCTGATGATTTTGTTCAGCCAGCCGGGCCAGGAAACCGCATACGCACGTATGGAAGACCTCGTTTTCGAAGAGGAGGCCACCGCGGTCCATTAGCTCAATTTCGGCGCGCACCTGGAAGCAGTTCCACAAATTTTTCTTGACACATCATCAAAGAGCCTGTAATTCAAGCGCGGCAGCGTTCATAGTAATCGTTCGCTCGCAACATTGATCGCAGCACTCCGCATTTACGTTTGATAGCAACCGGGCTCATACCAGCAATGCCGAAGAATCTCGTCATCGTAGAATCTCCCGCCAAAGCAAAGACTATTGAAAAATATCTCGGCAAGGACTTTGGCGTGCTCGCGTCCTATGGTCATGTACGTGACCTGGTTCCAAAGGGCGGCGCGGTTGACCCGGAAAATAACTTCGCTATGAAGTACCGCATCATCGAGCGCAATGAGAAACACGTTAACGCCATAATCAAGGCGCTGAAAAAAGCTGATGCCTTGTATCTCGCGACTGACCCGGATCGCGAGGGTGAAGCAATCTCCTGGCACTTAGTCGAGCTACTCAAAGAAAAAGGCGCGCTTAAAAACAAGCCCGTCTATCGGGTCGTCTTTCACGAAATCACGAAGAACGCCATCCTGGAGGCAATCAAGCACCCTCGCGATATTTCCACCGACCTGGTCGGTGCTCAGCAAGCCCGGCGTGCGCTTGACTACCTGGTTGGTTTTAACTTATCGCCATTGCTATGGAAGAAGGTTCAGCCGGGTTTGTCGGCCGGCCGCGTACAAAGCCCGGCACTGCGCCTGATCGTAGAGCGCGAACTGGAAATCGAGGCCTTCAACGCCCGCGAGTACTGGTCTATCGAGGCCGATGTCAGCAATCGAGGCCTGGGCTTTTTGTCGCGCCTTGTTCGCTACAAGGGCGAGAAAGTCGAGCAGTTCAGCTTTGAGAATGCTGAATCTGCAGCAGAAGTCGAGAAAACGATCACCGAGGCGGCGGCAGGCAAGATGACGACGGTAAGCGTTGACAAGAAACAGCGCCGCCGCAACCCGACCGCGCCATTTACGACCTCTACGCTGCAACAGGAGGCCTCACGCAAACTCGGCTTCAATACACAGTGGACCATGCGCGTCGCGCAGAAATTGTACGAGGGCATAGAGTTGCCGGACGAGGGCAACGTTGGCCTCATTACCTATATGCGCACTGACTCGGTAGTGCTCGCCGATGTCGCGGTAGAAGAAATTCGTGAGCTGATCGAAGAACGATACGGCAAGGAAAATGTTCCGGAGGAACCTCGAGCATTCAAAACGAAGTCGAAGAACGCGCAGGAAGCGCATGAAGCCATTCGTCCTACATCGGTTCGGCATACGCCAGAGTCATTAAAAGGGTTCCTGGACGAAGATCAGCTCAAACTTTATACGTTGATCTGGCGCCGCAGCATGGCTTGTCAGATGGTTCCGGCCGTATTTGATACGGTGAAACTCGAATTTTCAGCAGGGCCCGATTCTGCTGACGGCCATCGATTTCGAGCAAACGGCTCTGTACTCGTTGAACCGGGTTTCATGGCTGTATATCAGGAAGGCAAGGACGACAGCAAAGACGACGACGGCGATCGCTTGCTGCCAGATACCGCGGTCGGTGACGTCATCGACCTCGACGAGTTGAAAGTCGACCAGCATTTCACCGACCCGCCACCACGCTTCACGGAAGCGAGTCTCGTCAAGACGCTGGAAGAGTACGGTATCGGCCGGCCCTCAACATACGCCAGCATCATCGCTACCCTTCGAAACAGGAAATACGTGGAACTCGAGAACAAGCGTTTCACGCCAACCGATATTGGTCGAATAGTGATCGGCTTTTTGACAGAGCACTTTACGCAGTATGTCGACTACGACTTCACTGCGAACCTTGAAAACGATCTCGACGAAGTATCACTCGGCAACAAAGACTGGATACCGTTGCTCGAGAAATTCTGGAAACCATTCTCGGCATTGGTTATCGAAAAGGAGCAAAGCGTCAGCAGGGAGCAGGTCGCCCAGTCTCGTGAACTCGGCACCGACCCGAAAAGCGGCAAGCCGGTAACGGTGCGCATGGGGCGTTACGGTCCGTTCGTGCAGATCGGCACCAAAGACGACGAAGACAAACCAAAATTTGCGGGGCTTCGGCCTGGGCAGAAGATGAACGACATCACCTTCGAAATTGCGATGGAGTTGTTCAAATTGCCGCGCAAACTCGGGGAGACTGCAGACGGACTGCCCGTCTCTGCCAGCGTTGGCCGCTTCGGCCCCTACATTCGCTATGGCGAAAAATTCGTTTCCATGAAAGAGGATGATCCGTATACCGTTGAGTTGCCGCGCGCACTTGAACTAATTGAAGCGAAGAAAACTACGGATGCCGAGCGCATTATCCTGGACTTCGAGGATGATGGCATACAGGTGCTTAAAGGCCGTTACGGACCCTACATCACGAACAAGGAAAAAAACGCGCGTGTGCCGAAAGACCGCGAGCCGAATACGTTGACCCTGGAAGAATGCAAGGAACTTCTGGAAGCGGCACCTGAGCGCGGGCGACGTGGCAAGAAGAAAGTGACCAAGAAAAAGGCCGCCGCTTCGAGCACAACAACAAAGAAGAAGACGAAAAAGAAGCGCAAGAAGAAGACGAAGAAAAAAGCGAAAAAGAAAGCCGCTGCCAAAAAAGTGACCAAGAAAAGCAGCGACGCCGGCGACGGCTAGCTCCGCGCGCCCATGCCGTTTTCCTTTTCGATCCACAAGGCAGGCCGCATCGTTCGAAATGGCGGCATCGTCACCTGCCCGACAGAGGGTGTGTTTGGCTTGAGTTGCTTGCCCGGCGACATCCATGCGATCGAAAGAATCCTGACTATCAAGCAGCGCGATCCGTCGCAAGGCCTGATATTGATCGCCGCGAATGCCGCGCAACTAAGAAGCTGGATCGATACTGATCGCGAGATCCCTCATGACCCCTCAAATCCGGTCACCTGGGTTGTGCCTGCAAGCACCGCCGTACCACCCTGGATTTCCGGGCGTCATTCGAGTGTCGCTGTCCGCATAAGCTCGCACCCGGTCGCCACGGCACTTTGTGCCGCCGCTGGCTCGGCATTGGTGTCAACCAGTGCGAATGTTTCCGGGCGTGCGCCAGTGGCAAACGCCTATGTGCTTCGCCGCCAGTTTCATGGTTTAGTAGACTATATTGTTCCTGGCCGTTGTGGCGCGGCATCCAGCTCATCGGAGATTCGCGACCTTCAGAGCAACAAGATATTGAGACCTGCTGGATCATGAGTAATAACGAAATCGAACAAGTTGGTGAATTCCTTCGAGGCCTGCAAACCGACATCGTCGAGGCGTTGGAGGAACTCGACGGAAAAGCAACGTTTCGAAACGACAGTTGGAAGCGTGAAGGCGGTGGCGGCGGCACCTCACGGGTGCTGGTCGACGGCGGCGTTTTCGAGACTGCGGGTATCGGCTTCTCCCATGTGTTCGGCGATCAGATGCCACCGTCGGCGACGAAATCACGGCCCGAACTGGCTGGCAAGGGTTTTCAGGCTCTGGGCGTCTCGCTGGTTTTGCACCCGCGCAATCCATACGTACCGACGACACACGCCAACTTCCGATTCTTTTCAACTGACAGCGATGCGGGCGAGCCCGTTTGGTGGTTCGGCGGTGGTTTCGACCTGACGCCGTTCTACGCGTTTCGCGAAGACGTTGTGCACTGGCACACGAGCGCAAAGTCAGCCTGCGATCCTTTCGGCGACGACGTCTACAGCCGATACAAAAAATGGTGCGACGACTATTTCTATCTCGAGCACCGACAAGAAACCCGCGGCGTCGGTGGTTTGTTCTTCGATGACTTGAATGAAGATGGATTCGATCGATCGTTCGAATTCCTCAGAGCTGTTGGCACGCAGTTTCTGCCCGCCTATCTGCCGATTGTCTCCAGGCGCAAAGATCACGACTACGGAGAACGGGAACGCGAATTTCAGTTGTATCGACGCGGTCGCTATGTTGAATTTAACCTTATATACGACCGCGGCACGCTGTTCGGGCTGCAATCCGGCGGAAGAACCGAATCGATTCTGATGTCACTACCGCCGCGGGTTCGCTGGGAATACGACTGGCAACCGCTGCCCGGATCACCAGAGGCTGAGCTGTATGATCACTACCTGCAGCCTGTAGACTGGCTTAAAGACGCCTAGTAGCCCCTGTTCGGGTATGTTAGATTCCTTGTAAAACCGGGGTTTACATCGGTTTCTTTAAGTATTATCGGAGTCGGCGCGGACAGCGGGCTCCCCAAACAAGCGCCAGGTGTGGAATCTCTGTGAGCACTGCCCGACCAATCATCCTGTGCGGCCTGTTACTGGCCAGCTTAGGCATTGCAGGTGAGCGCAGTGATATGCGTTTGCTACCGACGCCTGTCAGCATGCATCTGGCGGGTGGCGAAGATGCCGCAGCCAAAAAAATCTATATTGTGCAGCTGGCCTCTCCTGCCGCAGCCGCTTTTCACACGCCAGCCCCGCTCAGCGTAACAGCCAAGCCAAGCGCCAACATCACACAGCCGGTTGCCGCTTTTAACAAGAGCAACCCGGCAATAATAAGTCATGTCAGCCGCCTGGCCGACGAGCAAAACAAAGTCCTCGCAAGTATTGGTGGTGCCCCGGAAAAGATTTACAGCTACCTGTACGCGTTGAACGGTTTTGCGGCCATGATGACTGCCGCGCAAGCAGACAAGCTGCGTAACGATGACCGAGTATTGAATGTCTGGGAAGATGAAATTCGTCCCTTGGCGACCCGAACCAGCGCGTCATTCCTTGGGCTGTTTAAAACAGATGTCGGGCTTCGCGGCGCACCAGGGCTAAATGGCGATGGCATCGTGATCGGCATCATCGACAGCGGTATTTCACCGAATCACCCATCGCTGAAGGACACACGGGAAGCGGACCGGCCCGGACTGTGCAAAACCGCATGGGCGCAGGCGAGCTTGCTCGGGCAGTGGCTTTGCCGCCGATACACCGTTCAGGAAGACGTTCTTGAATTCGAACCACCTGAAAACTGGAACGGTGTCTGCGAAACAGGCAGCGGTTTTTCTGCAGAAGATTGCAACAACAAACTTATCGGTGCGCGCTTTTTTGTCGAGGGCGCTCAGGCCAGCCTGCCGATCGACTCGGAAGAATTGTTTTCACCGGCAGATGTTGATGGCCACGGCACTCACGTAACCACTATCGCTGCTGGCAACAAAACCGGCGCATCTATATTCGGCACCTTGCTCGGCAATGTGCAGGGCATCGCGCCAAAAGCGCGAATCGCCGTTTACAAAGCCTGCTGGATTCGCAGTGGCGATACCTCTGCAACGTGCAACACGAGCGATCTCGCGAATGCGATCGATATGGCGGTCGCGGACGGCGTTCATATCATCAATTATTCGGTTGGCAGCAGCCTGAACAACCTGATCGCGCCGGACGATATTGCACTGGTCAATGCCGCCAAGGCCGGCGTACTGACAGCGGTCGCCGCTGGCAACGAGGGGCCCAACCTGGCAACGATAGGCTCGCCAGCGGGCAATCCGGCGGTTATTACCGTTGCAGCCTCCAGTCGCGACGGTGCGCATTCGCTTGAAGCGATGCGGGTTGCCTCACCATCGTCTGTCGCCGGACGCTACGCGGTCAAAGAGGCCAGCTTTACGCCGGCACTGAAGGACCGTGATCCCATCGAGGGCCAACTGATTCTTGCAGACGATGACAACAACGTCCTGTCAGGCGGTTCGGCAGGCACGACCAACGATGCTTGCGAATCGCTTGTTAATGGCACCGAGATGTCGGGCAAGATAGCGTTCATCCAGCGTGGCGGATGTGAATTCGACATAAAAATTCAGAACGCGAACAATGCCGGCGCCATCGCGGTTGTTGTCTTCAACATTGCTGGCAATCCGATCATTATGACGGGCACCAGCGGGCTATCCGATATACCGGCGCTGATGATAGGACAGGCAGATGGAAATCTGCTGCTGGATGAGCTGAATGACAACCAGCTAGTTGAGGTGGTGCTGGACAAAGGATTGCTGCTGTCAGAGAACGATGACGGCAATATCATGGGCTCGTTTTCCGCACGTGGGCCCGGGCCAATTGGTGACATTCTCAAACCGGATGTGACGGCGCCCGGAATTAATATTCTTGCTGGTGCGGCGCCCGACACCATTACCTCTGCGCCGGACGAAAGTTTCGGCTTTCGAAGCGGTACCTCTATGGCTGCACCACACGTTGCCGGCGTTGCGGCCCTGCTAAAACAGGCACACCCGGATTGGAGCCCTGCAGCGATCAAGTCAGCGCTGATGACCACGGCCAGGCAGGACATCAAGCAACACGACGAGCAAACCGATGCACATCCGTTCGATTTTGGCAGTGGCCACATTGTGCCAAACGCGGCTAACGATCCCGGGCTTGTTTACGATGTGTCCGTCGACGAATACGACGCTTACTCCTGCGGCATTGAGTCTCCGACCGTTGATCAGGCCCGCTGTGATCAGCTTGTCGCCGACGGCTTCTCCCTCAGGCCCTCTGACCTGAATCAACCCGCCATCGCCATATCGCGACTGGCAAACGAGAGTACCGTTACGCGACATGTGACCAATGTGAGCGACACGGCCGAGACCTACGTAGCAGAGATTACGGCTCCGGCCGGTATCAGTGTCCAGGTCGTGCCCTCAAGCCTGTCGCTGTCGCCCGGGCAGTCAGCAAGCTTCTCGGTTACGGCAACCTACCAGACTGGTGCACTCGATCTGTGGCGCTTCGGCAGCCTGACCTGGACCAGCAGCGACCACTCGGTGCACAGCCCGATCGCCGTTCGTCCAACATCAATTTCTGCGCCGGCTGAGGTCAGCTCTTTCGGTGGCACCGGCAGCTTAAGCTTCCCGGTGGAGTTTGGTTACAACGGTGCATACTCTCCCGGCGTTCACGGACTGAAACGTGCATTTGTCGTAAACGGTTTTGTCGACCAGGATCCGGACCGAACATTTACGTTCAGGTCGAACAATGGTGTGACAGTGCATTTGCTGACAGTGTCGGCAGATCAGGCATACGTTCGTTTCATTTTGCGAGACGAGTTTACCGATGGCGACGATGATCTGGACATGTATGTCTACTACAGTCCTGATGGAAATTCCTTTAACCGCATCGGGCAAAGCGGCGAATTCAATTCCGATGAGGAATTCAGCTTGCTGCGACCGCCGGCCGGTGTTTATGCCGTATTCGTGCACGGATTTGAAACCGATAGCAGTGACGCCGGAGGACCCGGCAGCAACTACAAATTGCTCGCATGGGAATTCGGTTTCAACGACAACGTCGGCAACATGACGGCAACCGGGCCGGCATTCGTTAGTGCCGGTTCAACAGAAAATGTGGTCGTGAACTGGTCCAACCTGGGCACAGATTCAATTTATCTGGGCGGCATTTCGCACAACACACCGCAGGGGCTGGTTGGCTTTACCATAGTCAGCATTCGGAATTGAAATAAATCCGGATTTAATGTTGGTCTTCCTGAAATGCGCGCGGGCTAAGTGACGTCCAGCGCTTGAACGCTCTCGAAAAATTGCTCTGATCCGAGAAGCCCAGTAAATACGCTATCTGCGCGTGCGAGTGCTTGTTCTCATTCAGATATTCTTCGGCCAGGCTGCGGCGAGTGCTTTCCAGAACATTTCGATAGCTTAAGCCCTCCGCTTGCAACTGACGTTGCAGGGTGCTCGCACTTCGATTCAGGCGGCTCGCAACAATGTTCTGGTCGGTCTTGCCGGACGGCAGCAACGACACCAGCAGCCGCCTCACATGCGACGCGACTTTGTTCGGGTCCAGCGTCTCTATGTACTGCTCGGCGACTTTATCTGTCACCTTGGCAATGTCCGGTGCTCCTCCAGGAAGCGGCTCTTTCAGGGTCTCTTTGTCGAAATAAAATGCCCCTAACTCCGCGTTGAACTCAATTGGTGCGCGCAAGGCCTCGCGATAGGCATCCGGATGGACTGTCGGGGGACACGTCAATTCGACCCGCGAAGGGCGAATTTCCTTGCCGGCGACAATATCGCATAGCGTCAGTAGTGCCGTCATACCACAGTCGATTCCTTCTTTTGGCGGCGACTTTGACGCTTCCGGAAACGCGGCCGACAAAACATAGGCGTCATCAATTTCTGTCAATTGAACCTCGACAGATGCCGTGGACAGCAGTTTGTAATAGCGCGTGAGGCGCTGCATTCCACCAAGCAAGGTGGCGCTGGCCAGCCACGAATAACCGAAGGCGTAAAACTGTGTAGGTTTCGCATAGAAACCCGTCTTCAGACCGATCGCTTCATCACCGGTCGCTTCCACGGACAATTGCCACAGCTGCCGTATCGAGGATAATGGGTAACGCGTCTGCGGCGAGGCTGGCGACCCCAGTGGAACCTCGGCTTTGGCGAATAGCGGCGCCGGGTCCAGCCCGTATTCCTCTCGCAACGATGTTGCCAGGAGGCAGGTTATGGAGGCCAGCGTGGAGGGTTCATAAAGCATCTGAAGGATATTGAATCGAAGATGACGGCTTGAGACAAGAGCCAGGGCGTTATTTTCACTACATTGCCCGAATGCACGAAAACCACACTCAACCAATCCAGCCGACCGGGCACAACCACCCACTCGAAACAGCCGACGCGGTAGCACGCGCGGCGCACCTGTGGATTCGTTCGCTCTGCTTTAACGACTCATGCAAGGCCAATGAAAGACAATGGATAGCCGGAGGTCTGGTGGCCGGACTGTGTGAGCGACTGGAGCTGGACCCCCGGGTTCGTGAGCTGGTCGCTTACGTGTATGCGCTTCTCGATGACGAAGGCGCCCAGGCTTTGTCCATCTCCCGCCTGATGCTCGACCAGCCAATCCCCCGGTCACAGCGCCAGGCATACGAAAAAGGCCGGCTTGAGGCCGCCGCTATTGTTGAAATGCTGGCCTACCACGGCAGCGCCTGAATCACCGCTGGGCGGCTGTTGGCAAGCGCAGAAGCGATCAGCTACGCTTTAGGGCTTCGGGCCAGCTTGAGTTCAGTCAATGCCAATTCATTCTCGTTGTTCGGGCGTATTCGCTCCTGTTGTCATGCCATTCGAGCGCGACTTAAGCGTTAATGCTCGCCGGCTCGTCGGGCAGTGCAAGTGGCTGCTGACGCAAAACGTTGGAATAGCGGTGTTCGGTACCAATAGCGAGGCCAACTCTCTTTCCGTCGACGAGAAGATCGACTTACTCGACCAGCTGATCGATGCTGGCATAGACCCGTCAAGACTGATGCCCGGTACAGGGCTATGTGCGCTTCCGGATACCGTCAGGCTTACCGAGCACGCGACCCGGCTGGGATGCGCCGGTGTCTTGATGTTGCCGCCGTTTTATTACAAAGACGTCAGCGACGACGGACTGTATCGCAGCTACGCCGAAGTCATCGAGCGCGTCGGCAGCAACCGCCTGAAGATTTATCTTTATCACATACCGCCGATTTCGCAGATCGCCATTTCCATCAGCCTGATTGAACGACTTGTTAAAGACTATCCGGAAACCGTCGTTGGCATTAAAGACAGCTCTGGGGACTGGAGCAATACGAAAGAAATGCTCGATGCCGGTTGGGACGACTTCCGCATTTTTACTGGCAGTGAAAAATTTTTGTTGCAGACCATGCGTAATGGCGGTGCCGGCTGTATTTCGGCAACGGCGAATATTAATCCGGCAGCAATTTACGATCTTTATGAGAACTGGCAAGCGCCCGCCGCCGAATCAAAACAACAAGAGCTGATGGTGTTGCGAGACCTGGTGCAACGCTATCCTGTGATTCCAGCATTGAAGTGCATCGTTGCCTGCAACAGCAATGAACCAGACTGGTTGCATGTCAGGCCACCACTAGAGTCGCTTGGCAAATCGCTACGTGATGCATTGATCGCGAAACTGACTGAGATGAACTTCCACATGAAGGGGCTGCATGACGGCACGCAGTAGTGAGCAAGATGCTATTATTGACCGCCTGAAATCAGGGAGCGAAGATCTTTTGAATTCCGAGAATATTTCACCACCAAAACTTATCCTCAAGCTCTTGGCGTATTTTCTGGTATTGATTTCAGCGATCATCGTAACCATATCACTCTACCCAGACGCACTGCGCTACCTGCCGATCGGCGGAACTCACGCGCTGCAAACCACCGATATCGAGATTACCGAATCCAGACTGGAATTCAGTAGCGCACCAGCAAGAGGCGGTGATGAGGTGACGCCTGAAAAAGTGAAGTTTGCGATCGTCTTTCTGGCCGCAAATCTCGCCGGCGCAATTCTAATCATGTTGCCGATAGCGTGGACCTACTCGGCCATCAGGTTCTCCTCAGGCCCACGAAAGGGCTTTGTCAGGGCTTTGATAGTGCTGCCAATATGCGCCAGCACGGTGGTGCTGCTCATCCAGGACAGCCTGGCGTTGGCATTTGGTTTGGCCGCGCTGGTAGCTGCCGTTCGCTTTCGGGTAGCGCTCAGCGAAACAATTGACGGCATCTACATATTTGCCGCCATTTGTGTTGGCCTGGCCGCCGGTATTGGCTACCTCGGTGTGGCTGCCATTATGGCCCTGTTCTTTTGTATGACCAACGCCGTCATGTGGCACATGAACTTCGGCAACAACCCTATTGACGAAGCCAAACGTAAGACGAAAAGAGAGAAGTTCAGCAACTAAGTCTGATCGACTGCTGAACGATTCTAACTACGTCCCGACGCAGGAACCATAGAACTGGCGCTGGTACTTTTTCGGATTGTTTATGGTTTTGAAAAACGCATCCACGAATTTTTTAGCGGTGCGTTGCGCGCTTGCCGACATTTCCGTTGGCACGAGATAGCGCTCAAGTTCGGCTCGCTTGTCATTGAATTGCGCTATCGTGTCAACAAGTTGCGCGTTGTGGCGACAGCGCCCTCGATAAACCCGTTGCCTTACGCTGCGTATGCGCAAACCGTCAGCCGGCATCGCATATCTTGTGTTTATCAAGCCCGCCTGATCGAAATCGTAGGGCATTACAACCCAGTTGCTTGAAGTGCCTGCCTCCATGAGAATCTTGCCGTTGTGGCAGCATCCCTCTTCGCCCGGGCCTTTGATCATTGACCAGTCCGTATTCGCAATGAGGTACTGGAATAACGCATAACGACTTGACTCAACGGGGTCGAGAAAGCTGGAGTTCACCCTGTTTTGCATCAGTGGCTCGCGATTGTGGCGCTCACCTATCTCGCGTCTCGATTCGATAAAGAACGCGTCGTAAACCTGTTCGTCTTTTTTGCCGGCGCTGTCTTTGTACGTAACTGTGATCCAACGAACGCGGAAAGAAAAGTCGGTCAGTACATTGTAAGCCTTGTAAATTCCGAACTCCTGACGCAAGTATCTCGCGTGCGTTTCGCCCTTACGGCAGTGCGTGACGATCTTTAGTTTGTTCTGGCCAGAGAATCGCGTTCCTTTCGCCTGTTTTTTCTTAATATTCATTTTCAGCGGCGGGAAATGACAATATTCTAGTCGCGAACGGCCACGCGTCGTCATCGTCATCTCAATGGCGACCTCGGATCCATCGATACCCTGATAACGCATAATGCCATCGACAACCGGTTTGTCTTCGGCATCTTTGACAATGATATCCATCGGCATTTCCAGGGTTATCGCCATTGGCTCATCGCTTAGGAACAGTGGGTCGTCTTGCGCGCAGATTGGCGACAACCACAAACACAGCAAGACGGTTAGCCAAAATCTCTCAAGGGCGATCAAAGTCATTCCTCCATCAGGTTTCAGGCGATCCAGTTTTTACTCGTCGCTCATGCGGACCCCTTATTCTTTTTAGTTGTAAAGGATTGCAGGTCGAGCAGAGATTTTCCGCCTGCTGCGGGAGATTTGCAAACTCGGTGGGGTGATTCGGGCCCTCAGGCCAGCGCTTTACACTCTTTATGGCGAAAACAGCTGATTACGTGGTCATTGACCAAGCCTGTAGCCTGCATGTGCGCATAGATAATGGTGCTGCCGACAAACTTGAAGCCACGTCGCTTCAGGTCTTTGCTTAGTGCGTCGGATTCATCGGAAGTGGCCGGCATGTCCGCCATGGTTTTGAACCGATTTTGTTTTGGCTTGCCGTCAACAAATTGCCAGATGTAATTACAAAAGCCATCGTATTCTTCTTGCAGTTTCAGGAACGCTTTGGCGTTAGTGACAGCCGAGGCCACTTTTAACTTGTTCCTGACTATTGCGGGGTCCAGCAGAATCTTTTCGATACGTTTCTGCGTGAACCGCGCGACTTTCTCCGCATCAAAGTCTGCAAAGTTTTTTCGATATCCGGCCCGCTTGTTAAGAATAGTCGACCAGCTTAAGCCCGCCTGCGCGCCTTCCAGAATTAGAAACTCAAATTGCTTCTTGTCGTCCCAAACAGGCACGCCCCACTCTTTGTCGTGATATTCGATATAAGCCAGGCTGGTTTCACCTGCCCAGTCGCAGCGTTTTACTTTTTTGGCCATGGTGAATTTGTCATGAATGTCTGGAGAATTTCTGGATAAGCAGCATAACAACCGCGCAATCGTAAATCAGTTTTCGAATATCGGCTGTATCGCGAGTTTGGAAAATCGCGCGTGTAGATCCACTCCAACACGTTAATAAGTGGATCCGACCCCTTTTTCGCAAAAAAAAGCCCGCTGTGAAGCGGGCTTTCTTTAAGCAAATGACTTGCTCAGTAAACGCGTCTTATACAGAACCGCCGCATTTACCTTCGCCACACTTACCTTCTTCGCCTTTGCCCTCGTCTTTATCGCTGCCACAACTGCCTTCATCGCCTTTGTCTTTGTCGCCGCCGCAGCTGCCTTCATCGCCCTTATCTTTGTCGCCGCCACAACTGCCTTCATCGCCCTTATCTTTGTCGCCGCCGCAGCTGCCTTCATCGCCCTTATCTTTGTCGCCGCCGCA
>Ga0114950_10000287_pt1 | contig 33156 bp, 30 predicted proteins | sample N075metaG_FD_83503 | JGI IMG/M metagenome (GOLD analysis project Ga0114950, IMG submission 83503) | Deep subsurface microbial communities from Kermadec Trench to uncover new lineages of life (NeLLi) - N075 metaG | ecosystem: Environmental > Aquatic > Marine > Ocean trench > Sediment | place...
TTCTTGCACAATTCCGGTGTACATCGTTAGGTCCTCAAATGTCCAGGTAGTATGGCTGACAGGATTTTCCACGGACTGTTTTTGACAGGGTACGTGCTTTCTTTTTGATTAAGCGTAAGGATACTGTGTTTAATTCCTGAGCAGACATACTAACCCCGGCATCGCTGGATTCCCGTTTCCACTGCGCAAGACCCGGCGACGGATATGATGAATAGAATGCGGTTAAATGTAATGATGAATTAACTAAAAATAGTGCCTGGTCGCTTTGCGCTTGTGGGTAGCAGGCGTCTATCATCAACCAGGGCAAGAGTAGCGATCGTAAAAATTAAAGTCAACCGGTGCCAAAGTTAATATTACACTTTAAGATATTTATATATCTTATTGAATTATAATGATATATCTAACTGGAAATTTATTAACAGGATACTATCAAATTGATTGATTTAAGAAGTGACACTGTAACAAAACCCGATGCTGACATGCTGGATGCCATGTTTCATGCGCCAGTCGGGGATGATGTTTATGGCGAGGACCCCACCGTAAACGCATTGGAAACAATGGTGGCAACTTTAACCGGTAAAGAGGCAGCACTGTTCGTCTCCAGTGGAACCCAGAGTAACTTGCTTGCACTACTCTGCCACTGCGGCCGGGGTGACGAGTATATTGCCGGTCAGGATGCACATGCATACCGGTTTGAAGCCGGTGGTGCTGCGGTGCTTGGTGGTATCCAGCCGCAACCCCTGCCTTTCAACGAGCGTGGGGAGTTGGATCTCGACGAGGTCAGGAGAACGATCAAGCCGGATGATTATCACTTCGCTAAAACCAGACTGCTTTGCCTGGAAAATACCCAGGGCGGTAAAGTGCTGGCAATGGACTATCTTGCTGAATTTGCCTCACTGGCCGATTCATATGGGCTTAAGAAACATCTGGATGGTGCGAGGGCTTTCAACGCAGCTGTAAAATTATCGATTAATATCAAGGAGATATGTCGCTATTTTGATACCGTTTCTATCTGCTTATCGAAAGGTCTGGCGGCACCGGTAGGATCAGTTCTGGTGGGAGATCAAGAGACGATAGACAGCGCACGCAGAAGCCGAAAAATGCTCGGCGGAGGCATGCGCCAGATCGGTTATCTGGCGGCTGCAGGTATCTATGCACTGGAAAATAATGTAGCTCGCCTGGAAGAAGACCACGGCAATGCCTCTCTCCTGGCAGATAGCCTGCAAAACCTGGCCGGATTTGATGTGAAGGAAGAACCGCAAACAAATATGGTGATGCTGGATTTACCTGCTAATCGTTTCTCAAAATTGAAAGCCTGGTTAGCTGACAATCAAGTCACGGTCTCGGGGCAACGCTGGGTTTGTCACAAGGATGTTTCAACTGATGATGTACACAGGGTGCTGGAACTCTGCCGCGAGTTCTCAACACAGTAGATACACCGGCCCCCGGGCCGGGTACGCCACTCATACTTGCGGGCTAACGTGCTTATTTTAGCCCAGTAATGCCGCCACACATGCCGTCATCGAGGTTGCCAGGGTACCGGATATCAATGTCCTGGGTGCCAGCGTCACGATTTCCTGGCGGCGTTCAGCACACATGCTAGCGAGACCCGCCACCATAATGCCGAGGCTGCCGAAATTCGCAAAGCCACACAAAGCATAGGTCATGATCAGCGTTGACCTGCTGGACAATTCCCCTGACGGGAGGTCAGTCAGGGCCATAAACGCGATAAATTCATTGAGTACTGTCTTGATGCCCATCAATGAACCTGCGGTTAAACACTCCTGCCAGGGAATCCCCATCAACCATACGAAAGGTGCGAAGAAATAGCCGAGCATTCTCTGCAGGGTAATGGGCGCACCGAGGAGATCGGGCAACAGGGACAGCAAACTATTGAACAAGCTGACCAGCGCGATGAGCACAATCAACATGGCGCCCACATTGACCATAAAACGGATGCCATCTGTCGTACCCTGGCTGATGGCATCCATCAATCCATGGTATTGGAGTGTGTCTTCAACTTCCCCGGATGGGGTATTTGATTTGTCACCAGGGATCATGATCAGCGCCACCATGATCGCGGCTGGAGCGCTGATAACAGAGGCCGTCAGAATATGCCCTAATGCATTGTCCAGTGTGTCCTTCAGAATGACCGAATAAAGAATCATCACCGCCCCGGCGATGGTAGCCATACCACAGGTCATGACGATGAATAATTCACTTCTGGTCAGTTTTGCAAGATAGGGTCTGATAAGTAACGGTGCCTCAACCATACCGAGAAATATATTTGCCGCCGTACTGACCCCGACAGCCCCTCCCACTCCCATACTTCTCCTGAGTGCCACGGAGAATCCTTTGATCACCAACGGTAAGATCCTGTAGTACCAGAGAATTGCGGACAAAACCGAGAAAAACAGAATCAGCGGCAGAACCCTGAAAGCAAGGATGTAGGTTGAGGCAGGGTCTTCAACCGCAAATGGGTATGGCACATCGCCTGGATTACCGCCAAGATATCCGAAAACCAGCCGGGTTCCGGCTTCCGTCGCATTCGATATTGCAGCAACGCCTCGATTCAATAGCATGAGGATGGATTGGACAAGGGGGATTTTGAACATGACGAGTGCGACAACAAATTGCAGAACAATACCGATCACTGCGACTCGCCAGTTGAATCCACGCCGATTTTCGCTCAACAACCAGGCAATCAGAACGAAAACGGCCAGACCGAGTATGGGTTGAAGAAAGGATAGCAGGTCATCCATCTAGCCAAATTTCCCTGGTGCGATGATGGCTTTTATCCAGCCCAATATTGAATTACCGCCTAACCGCTCTCGATTAAAATCAGCTTCGAATGATTCGTAGGGCGTTGGGCTATTAAACAGATCTTGCCGTGTCGTGAGATGATCCGGATCCAGTTCCCGGACAATCCTGGCAGGAATCCCGGCGACGACGACATTGGCGGGTACGTCTTTGGTGACCACCGACCAGGCTCCTACAACGCTGTTGTCACCAATATTGACACCCTTACAGACCAGAGCGCTATCGCCAATCCAGACATTGTTGCCAAGAACGATAGGAGCAGTGGCACCCGGCGCATAAATTCGATGCTGCAAATCATGCCAATCAGCATCGGAAAGATAAGCATTCATGGCCAGCATGCAACTATGGCCAATTGTTATTTCACATGCAGAAGAAATCCTCACGCCTGGATTCACAATGCAATAACTGCCAATGCTGATTTTGCCCAGTCCTTCGTATACGGCCAGGCGCACGGGTTTATCCCGGAGGGCCATAATATGCACATGGTCCGCGACCGTTATACCAGGCCCTGAAATCTGCAGGTACCTCGGTCCCATGACCCTGAAATCTATGCCTGACCCTTCGAGTTGAGGGCGTACAAAATGATTAATGTAGAGATTGTTGATCGAATCGAAACACAACTTTAACCAATAAGGTCGATTGTCTTTGCGCAAAGTTCACCTGGTATCATCGTTTAATCTTATTATGCACAATTCCTGTCGTTCGGCATTAAGGACGTGTTAATTATTCTCAACTGTGTAAGGATTGCCTGTTCCAATCCAGGACGGCTTGCATGTACGGCAGGATAATCTTTCTCAATGGGACATCGAGTTCTGGCAAAACGACACTCGCCTATGCTTTGCAGGAGCTTCTACCAGATCCATGGCTGCACGTCGCGTTAGACCAGTTCAGGGATGGTTTGCCGGCTAAATATCGTGGCCTGAATTCGCCCGAGGGCAGTACAGGGGATGCGGGTCTTAATGTCGTTCCCGTCACTGATACAGAAATACCCTATACGGCAATCAAATTCGGCGTGTACGGTAAGAAGATGCTACTTGGCATGCGGCGGGCGATTCGCGCGCTAGCAGAAGCCGGGAATAACATCATTGTTGACGATATCATCCTGGAGTCAGCGTTTCTTGAGGATTATCTGGCGGTATTTAGTGATCTGGATGTCATATTTGTAGGGGTTCACTGCCCGCTTGATATCATCGGTAAAAGAGAGGCAGTTCGACCCGGTCGATTCCCGGGGACGGCTTTAGGTCATGTGAATATTTGTCATGCCCATGATGACTATGATGTTGATGTCGATACAAGTTCTAAATCACCGGAGCAATGCGCTTTAGCGGTCTGCAAATTTCTTGCGAACGAAAAACCTGGCGCATTCCAGCGTATTCGACAACGTGGTTCCTGACCAGATTCTCAATTCCCGGTCAAGCCCCTAGATAACCCTGGCAACGCCTCGATAGTTGTAGGTGGCAAATTTGGGGCCTGGAATATAGCCTTCTGCCAGTGAATCGAACCGGAAACCGGCCTGACCGATTAGCTCATCGATCTTGCGATTGAGATTGCACCCTCCCGCGATCACTTTCCAGACAGGGTTAATTCTTGACTGCCACCTGGCGACACCGGCGTCCGGTGAAAGGCCATGTTCGGCGAAGATCATCTTTCCTGATGGTTTCAGAACACGACGAATCTCCTCCAGGGCCCGGGCAGGATTGGCAATAGTGCATAACGTCCATGTGATGACAGCAGAATCAAAATAGTTGTCTTCACAGGGTATGTCCTCACCGCTGCGGCTGAGGAAATCGACTTCCACACCCGATCTCTCTGCGACCTCGCGGGCATAGACTTGTAGCTCCGTTGATGGATCGATACCGGTGACTTTCACGTCGCTTGAATAATATGGCAGGTTCAGGCCTGAGCCGATTCCGACCTCAAGCACATTGCCTTCTGCCTGCGGTACCAGTTGCGCCCTGAGATTCGTTAGCTCGGGCGCTTTCATGACTGCATTCAGTATTTTTGGCAGCAAATATTTCTCGTAAAAACCCATGCGATCTATGCCATTTTCTGGTCAAATTCTAAAATTTATAAAGGTCTGGAAGGTAGCGAATATTATGAAAGCCTGGAAAGTTGTTCAAGTTTGTTTTCCAGTAAAACGAGTCGATCGTTGCCGAAGTACATGCCAGGTGTCTCAATTTGCTGTCCTGCGGAGGACAGGTCACTAATAAAAAAAGTTGGAGAACCAAATCCGCCCCGCGCGATGAGTTCATCTGTATTCATGCGCAATTTTTCCTTGTATTTCTCACTGGTAATTTTCTTGAAAAAAGGTTCACTATCGATACCTGTTTTAGCCAGGATTTCCTCAAGTACATCATCATCGGAAATATCCTTTAATTCGGTCCAGTAACTAAGAAAGACATTTCCGACATATTCTGAGATAAGCCCCTCCTCTTCCGCTACAAAACAGCCGCGCATTACTTTTACGGAATTGACCGGGAAGACCTCGGGTGCACCAATTTTAATTCCCTGAAAATCAGCCCAGTCGCGAAGATCCTTCTGGTAGTAGCGCGCCTTGGCAGGCACCGGGTTCGCTCGCTGTTCGTAGACTCCTCTATTAACACGATTGAATACACCACCAACCAGGATGGGTTTCCAGACTAGCGGTACATCGTGCCGATCACAAATCCATTCAATACGCGTATAGGACAGATATGTCCAGGGGCTGGAACAATCGAAAAAATACTCTACCTGCATTAGCAAGCCTATAAACACTGTCTAGGTTGCACACTCTGCCAAAGAATCGGTTTAATCACAAATCAGTCCTGGTACGGGATCATCTGGTACTGAAAATGACAGGTTTGATCCCGATAGCCTTTTCAGCCATGAACATCCGGACTTGAATGGGGCTGGGTGCCTTACTCCCACTATCTGACTTGAGCTTCACGTTAATCCAGTCGATAGACCAGTGCTGCTGTGCCGGTGAACATGGCGAATTTCTCGGCCTCACTCAATCCGGCCCTGGCGGCAATTCGCTTAAATGTATTCCAAAGCGTTCTGTAGGATACACACTCCTTGTCCACCGGGAAGTTGCTCTCGAACATGCATCGATCCGGGCCGAATGCTTCAATTGCGTATATATAGAATGGATATAGCAGATCGCAAAGTTCTTCTGATCCGATAGGACTGGACCGATTATTCATGTGGAATAGAGGTTCCCAGGGTCCAACTCTCTGCTGTGCTCCACCAACTTTCATGTATGCATTCTCGCAGTTGGCAATCGCGTCGATGCAAGCCTTCCACTTTGAGAGATATTCTTTCCCCCCGTCAGGGTCTATTGTGCCGCCAAGGTGATTCACAATGACTGGCACCTCTGGAAATGCGTTGGCAAGTTTCGCTAATTCCGGCAAGCGGTCAACGTCAGGCGAATAATTATCGTAGCTAAGGTTGAGCTTACCCAGCACGGCGTAACCTTCCAGAAACGTGGGATTAAGATCGCGAGGAAAGGCGCTTCGAATACCACGAAAGTTTGCTGACGCCGCGAGATGTGCCTGCAGGACTGACTCAACTGTTTTACCCACTCGAAGGTCCGCAGTGCCGAAAATACCAGTGCAGAGCCTTGTGGGTCCGTAAAGACCGGACCGACTCATGGCGGCAATACCCTGCACAAATTCCGTCTCACCAATGCATTTCTCCTGCTCGGGCCCATCTTCACGATAGAAGGCGCCACACTGGGCAAAGACTGTTTGGGTAATATTGTGCCCGCCATCTTCAATATCACATGTAATCTCTTCGCACAGGTAGACCTTCTCCTGAAAACTGGCATGGGGTTCACTATCGAATTTGCGAATATCCCAGAGGTGATGATGGGGGTCTATAATGGGTAGATCCGGCTCGATAACAGTTTCCGGTGTTTCCCGGGCCAGCCATTTAGACAGTGATTCTTGTTCTGCATGTGTCATGTGTTGTTCATCTTTTAATCAGATCGGACCGCTTGATCAATTACCACATTCCCGGCCTGGTAGATTCGGCCCACCAACGATGGTGCTTCGGCGTTCCAGTAAAATCACATCATGCCAGACACCCTGACGATGCCCCAGCTTTTCCAATCTGGCACTTCAGATTCAAAGGTCGCCACAGGAGACGCCAGACTTTCTGCGAATATCGCACTGCACAATAACCAGGGAATCTATCTCAACGTAGGCCTCATGGTCCAGTCCGGCTTCGGTGAATGCTTCTGCATCTTTTGGTACAACCTTGTAGGAATTGCACGCCATTTTTGTCGCAAAATCCAGGATCAGTCTGTCCTGTTTATCGAAGTCGTATTGGCGGTAGTCTGAAGTTATCGTGTTGGCAAGGTTTTCATCTGAGGTTTCATTAAGCAGGTACTGGCGTGTTGTATCAGCACTATATGCGCAACGATTCAGCGTTGATACCAGCGCCCGTACCATGGCATGTTGTCTGCGCGACAAGCTTTTTGACTGGGGTTTATCCAGCAGGGAAAGCGCTTCCTGGTGCAATTCATAGTGCCCGGGGCTAATGGATTCCGCTTTTAGCAGATTAGGTACAAAACCGTATCGGTCGGTCGCCCAGCAAGCAGTTTCCTGGTAGATCTTATCGTCTGTATTCGCATCAACCCAGGCAAGACCATTGGCAGGTGCCCGGTAATTGATGGATTGCGCCTTGATCCCGGCTGCAGTAAGACCCGCTTCTGCGCCATGATAGTCCTCACGTCTGCAGCCGACTGCCTGCCCGTGAGATGCTTCGGAATCGAGGCTCACACCGCCGCCATCTGCACTCATAACAAGCCACGTTTGTAGTGAGGCAATCTGTGCCCAGTCGACGATATCGCGATCGTCAAGACCGGCGCAACGCAGGGCGACAATGTCATCGAGCCCCAAATTCCATGAATCCTGAACGAAACGCTTCACCCATGAGAACAGGGTTTTGTGAATATCAGGAATGGCTGCCGAAAGGTAATCGTCAACGACCTGGGTTGCGACCTCGCTGCTGCGATATATTCGAGGAAGGACCTCCCCGATTGATTCAGTTCAGTAAAAGCAGGAACTGAACATCGCCGTGCCAAAATTAACCAGTACACCGGGTGCGGGTCCCTGTTCCGGTTTTGGCTGGTTTTTTTCGTCCACACCGCGATTAATGGCGGTGCGGTTGATCAGCATCGCGTAGTGATAATAAGGTTCGACGGTGGTTCCCACGGTATATACATGAGGGCAGCTTCGTTGATTGGCATTGTCGGGACTGAATTCAGGGATGACCCTGCCATAGGAATTGGGGATATTTCTATAATCCTCAGCCATGCGGCCGCTGGATTCTGATTCAGGGATTATGTGGACAAATGCCATGTCAAACCTCCTTCCAGATTAAAGCCTAAGTAACCATGGTGTTCGTAAGGTTATAGGCTTGTCAAGAGGGTATAGTCTTCATCTGCGTCGATCCTTTCCCTGGATAAAATTCACCGTAATCCAGGCACCCTTGTGGCGTGACCAATCCCCTCAGCGACTGGTGTCTGGTTATCTAGCCCAACGTCTGCAGTTTCGTCAGCGGAGAAAATATTGGGTGTGTTCTTTCTACGCGGCCTTCCGCGATGACTTTGCCGTCAATATATTGAGTCGCCTTACCACCTTTGCCATTTCCGTCACCGTCATAAACAAAATCAAACTTGACATTTACAAGGTATCAGTAGAATGAGCCACATTTTCTTCCCCTCGTTAATCGATCAGAAGATGGCTCATGTGTTTGTTTACAAAGAATTGCCTTGCTATCTTCCCCGCAATGTCCCGATCCCAGGGAGAAGCAAGCTGCAAATCACTATTTCAGGATCTGGACCCGAAGCAAACCCCTTACCTGGATTCTGTGGGGTTAATCGTGTCAGATCAGGGGAGTTGCTGGATCGAATAATCCACTCGCGTGACTGGGCGGCTAACGATTGTGTGTCCCGGCCGCCCCATCCAGACCCAGATGCTGTAGTATTTTTTCGATGACAGCAGGATCTTCTGTGCTCGCTATCAATAATTTTGCGGGCTAGTATATCCAGCACTATCGATTTAAAAGAGGATGGGTGCGATGAATCAAGAGACCGCAGAACAAAAAACTGTGGATCAGGAAATTAGAGACCTAAGTGAGATGATCAGGTCCAGCGCTCGTATCGTGGTGTTTACAGGTGCCGGAATCTCAACGGAATCAGGCATCCCAGATTTTCGCGGTCCTGATGGTATTTGGAAAAAGATGACGCCAATTGATTTCAACGATTTTGTTCGCTCCGAGGAGATCAGACGGGAATCCTGGACACGAAAATTCTCTGGCGGGGCCAGTATGGCGGAGGCGGATCCAAATTCAGGTCATATCGCTATCAATGAATTGGTCCAGGCAGGCAAGATCTCGCATGTGATCACACAGAATGTAGATGGTCTGCATAAAAAGTCGGGTGTACCGGACGACAAGATTATCGAGCTACATGGCAATGCAAACTATGCTACCTGCCTTGATTGTCATCAGCGCTATGAACTGTCTGATATCCAGCAAACATTTTTAGCAGACGGGACCATTCCTTATTGTGATAGCTGTCAGGGCATTGTAAAAACCGCGACCGTTTCATTTGGCCAGCCGATGCCTGTTGCGGAAATGAAACGTGCAGAGGAGGCAACTTTTAGCTGTGATATGTTCATTGTCATTGGCTCATCCCTGGTCGTTTACCCGGCGGCCGGTTTCCCGGGAATGGCAAAACAAAATGGGGCGAAGCTGGTTATCCTGAATAATGAACCAACAGATCTGGACTCAATTGCAGATCTTGTCATTCACAGGCAGATAGGTGTCACACTCTCGGCTGCAAATGCGAATTTGCATGTGCTTCACTAGTGCCTCAACTATCGGGTTCTCGAACGATTAGAAACTCATAGCAGCCGGGCCGATAGAGTCTGGATTGATTAGCGAGGAAATATGAAACTTGGCATTAGCATTAGAAATATGGGCCCGCAATCTTCCCGGTCAACAATAACAGAAGGTGCGATTGCTGCTGATCGGGCAGGATTGGATTCTCTGTGGATTACCGAACACATCGCCATACCGCCAGATGATGCGGAAGGCTCCGGCGGAAGATATCTGGACCCGTTGATTACCCTCTCCTACCTCGCTGCAAAAACCGAAAGGATTAATTTAGGTACGGGCGTTTTGATATTACCTTACCGGCCGCCACTGGTGACTGCCAAACTAGTGGCCACCTTGCAGGAACTAAGTGAGGGGCGGGTAAAGCTGGGAGTTGGCATTGGCTGGATGAGGAGTGAATTTAAGGCATTGGGGCTGGACTTGCGAAAACGGGTTCGCGATTCTGAACGGGTACTACATTTTCTGCATGAAGCATTTGACAATCATATTGTGACACAGAATGATCAATCGTTTATTTTTAGCCCAAGGCCTCAAAGACCAACGATACTGATGGGTGGCGCAGCACCACATGCGATTGAACGCGCGATTAAACTGGCTGATGGCTGGATGCCAATGGGTTTAAAACCAGAGATTCTGGCGCCGCTGGTTAAGGACTATCGGGAGCAAGCTGCTGGCGCTGGAAAACCAGAACCGGAGATCGTTGTTCTTTCCGGGCTACCTCTTACCGATTCCCAATTGTGTCAGGACCACATGGGTGCCTATCAGCGAGCCGGGGTCACCACGTTAATCCACGGACAACGCTATGAAGACACCAGTGAGTTGATTGAGTCAATTGAACGGCTGGGTGAATTGATCGCTGCCTGAACTGACATAGGTTCCAAAACTGCACCTGGTAGTTAGTCATATTTTGCTCATTTCAATCTCAAGCAGCGCTTTCATCAAAATGTTGATATCAAGCGGCCTATCTGGAATAAAGTGAATCCGCCTATCCCGGATAGCCGGTTCAGTGTTCGCACAAATGAGGATATTAAGGGATGAATTGATTTCGAGCAGATATTCAGCCAGATCCTGTTCTTCCCCAACTACAGCGACATTAATCCTTTCGGGATTCAGGCTCATAAATTCTCTGGCAGCCTTGCTGTCTGTAAAACTTGTCACCTTGAACTGCTGTGACTGCAGCAACTCCACCAGGTATTCAAGCCTTAGCGTATCACTATTGACTGCCAGCGCATGTTGTTTCCCTCCTCGGCCGCTATCTGAAGGTATTGTAGTGTGCCTCTCGCGCTGTACATGGTTTTCAGTGAGTCGTAAACCCGAATTGATTTCCTGTTGGTATCCTCTGACTGCTTTTAGTCGTTCGCCATTAAGGACTGGGTTTTCCTCCAGCATCAATTCAACTAACTCGCAATAACCAAGTGTCGTAGAAACCAGATTGTTGAGTTTATGAAGAAACTTGCGGTCCGGCTTATTCAGGGTCTGCAATTGATGTTGAACAAATCTGAGCTCAGTGACATCGCATAGCCATAAACCGGCGCACCCGGATGCCGGTAAAAGTAGAAGATGCCCCTCGAAACGTTTTCCGTCCAGGAAATTCACTTCAAACATTCCGTTAGTTGTTGAATCGACTAATTTTCGGAGCCTGGTCGTCGTTTGCTCTTCAAGATAATCTGCGAGGCCATCACCGGCTACCATGCCATAATCCCGGGCCTTGTGATTAAGAGCGAGAAGTTCAAGGCTTCGATTTATCAGTACATATCCAGCCGGTGCCAGTAGTAGTTCGGGCTTCATTGTGTCGTTTGACGGTTGACCTGAGGAGCGAATCTTCATTGAACCGATCCAATCGACCGTTCGATTGTTTCTATTAATTGAGATGCACGTACTGGTTTCGTGACGAATCCGACGGCACCAGCTTTCCGGGCAGCGGCGGCATTTTCTGTTTGGCTATAGCCGGTACACATAATAATGGGCAGCCGTGGATTTTGTTCCAGCATGGCCAGCATGATGGCATCACCGGAATAGCCAGGCATGGATTGATCGGTGATAACCAGGTCAAAATTGTAAGGATCGTGCCGGAAGTGTTTAAGGGCAGCCTCCGATTCTGTAAAGACTGTTACCCTGTAGCCCGCCTTCTGAACTATTTTTTTCAGGTAGTTGGCAACCGAAATTTCATCATCAATGATTAGGATATTTCTACCGGTAGAAGCAGCCGTTTTAGTATCTGCTTGCGCGGCAAGATCTCCGGTCCCCTGCCCCTGAGGTTTAAACCCTGGTTTATCTGGTTCTGACCGATATGGCTCTGGTTGCTGTAGCTCAGGCAGACTCGTTTCTGGTAAGTATAGGGTAACTGCGAAACCAGAACCCTTCAGGCTCAAACTGAAATGGCCACCGCAATTGTGGACTAATTCACATGCACCTGGAAGTGTATTTTCCTGGCCAATGGAAGAAGTCATAAAGCCAGGTTCCAGTAGATGCAGGAAATGTTTTCGATCGATGTGCAGGCCATCCTGCTCCAGGTTAAGGCATACATAGCTGGTGCCAGGGTCCTGTGTACAGGCGCTGCACCGAGCGTCAGTCGAGTTAGATATCGACAATTTACATTTCGACTCGCTATCACCCTCATTGATCATGAATTGAAGCACAAGCCTTATGATTTCTTCCAGTTCACTTTCTGCGACACTCGATTGAAGAAATGAATTCCCTACAATCGAAATCCTGTGCCGATCCGCGATCTTTTTAATTGAAGCACCTGTACCAGGTTGGTTCTGGTCAGCTGTTGAAAGTAAGTCACGAATCTTCTCACCGTTGGTCAGCACCTCCTGGGCGAATCCTTTTACTTCGATTGGAATATGATCATTAGTTCGAATCATATCTGCATAACCCAGAATTGAAGCGAGTTGGTTCATTAGCTGATGATGCGTTTCTTTTTCCAGTCCGTTCACCCTGGATCTGGTCACGTCAATGTGGATCCCCCGGCTTAGAACAGCGTTGCCGTCAGCATCTCTTTCAACAACAAAACCCCGGGTCTCTATATCAAGTTCCACTCCCCTGCCGGATGCCATCTTGTACTGTATCTTAAAAGGGCAACTCATTGTCGCGGCTTGAATAGATTCGATGTCAAATTTGCGATCATCGGGGGATATAACGGAAAACCAGAAAGAGAGTTTATCGATATTCTCCGTTGCCCTGTAGCCAAGGTAGTCAAGCCAGCTCTCATTATGAACCAACAGACCAGTCCTGTGATCCAGTTCCCAGACACCATGCCCAACATCCAGAAGGTTGCTAACGGGTGTTTCGAGAAAGCTGTTTGTGGCATCAAGGCAGAAAAACGCATGATAATATTCTTCTGCCGGATCTTTGGAGATATTCCATTGTCCCTTTTTGTTGATTGCCCCGATTCTGATGTTCTGCCTGAGTATTAAATTGCCTCGTCTGGTCAAGCGTCGGCGGTAGATACTGACCAGGCGCTCACTGTATCCGGAAGGGAATACATCTTCTAAAGTTAAATCATCGCCTGCTTGAAGCGCAAAGAGTTCTTTGCTCGCTTGATTAAAAGAGACGATATTTAAATTCTGGTCCAATTTAAGATAAGCCAGTAGATTTTGTTGCAGCAGAATATCTCCACCGGTCGCATCTTCTCGCTCTGGCCGATCGCTACCGGAATGATCCAGGACAATGTCCATATACCTGTTGTTCTTGTCCAACAGCACAGCAAGATGTTGATTAACCATATTGCCCTGGCGATCCCGGAGTACGATATCGGTCCGAAGCCCGCCGTTCCCATTCAGGGTCGAATCCTGGCTCAATCGATAAATCTGGTAGAAATTCTGTTGGGGCAGGTGTGGGTGCGCAGTAAACAGTGCCACACATTCCAGGTTATCCGCGTAGCCAAGTAGACGGCTAAAAGCACGGTTACAAATCAGGGGTTCAAAGCTGACCAGGTCAATCCTCAGGATAGGATTCGGAAGATCATCAAAAAGTTGTTTCAAGTGACCGAGTTCCTGTCTGGCACGCAGCCATAGGAAACCCACCCCTGCCAACAGGACAGGCAGCACCAGCGTGACTGATTTTCCTACCAGGTATTCTCCATCCATGGTCGAGGAGTATCACACATCTGGTTGTTCATTTGGCAGCTCGTAGTACCCTCGCTGCTATTTTCTGGAGATCAGCCAGGGAATTACAAACATCTGCGGCGTGACAGGCAGGCAGATAGGCTTCCATTTCTGCATCGCCGGTACGCCATCTATCTCTCTGCTCAGGATTTAGCCAAATCAACTGGCGGCATTTGTTGGAAATTTTCTTTAACGTGACTGCCCCGTTCGCATAGTAGTTATTTCTGCTATCACCCATTACGATGATAGTCGATCGGGAATCCACATCTTCCAGGCAAAGCTCTGCAAACGTCCTGAATGCCCTGCCATAGTCAGTTGATCCTTTTCCGTAGTCATCCAGGCTCATATCCACTGCTTCATCCAGTTCATACTTTTCGAAATACTCTGTGACCTCTCCTAATTCGTTTGAGAAAACAAAAGATCGTACTCGCGGCAAGACTTCGTTGAGACTATATAGGAAGGTCAGCAAAAATCGGGAGACATTTTTCACACTGCCGCTAACATCGCAGAGGACAAAAATAGAAGGCCTTTCGTGCTTCACCTGCTTCCATTCCAGTTCGAACAGGGCGCCGTCATAGGCGACGTTTTTGCGAATGGTTTTTCGGATATCAAGTTGGCCCCGGTTGACAACCTTTTTCCTTTTTGCGTACCGTTTGGCAAGTTGATGCGCCAGTTTTCTAACCGTTTCCTTTAAATGTTCGAAGTAGTAGACCTGGGCATTACTTAATTTTGTCTCCAGCAATGCATCAGTAAGGAATCGATTTCCGCTGCCATCGACAATGAGCAGATATTGTTCCTCTACATAATCCTTCACCTGTTCAACAAGATACCCTCTTGCTTCCGAGAGTAGCAAAGCTGTTCGTTTTGGCTTGTCACCTGTTTCGCGCGACAATCGATCAATCTCTGAATCGAGTTGGTTTACGCCCAGGTGAAGCAGAATTCTGCGGGTATATATTCCCCTTTCCCGAAGTGACTTGATGCGATTCAGGTTTATCTCTTCGGCAGCCCGGACCAGGGCAAGCGCCAGGTCGTTCGCGTTACCAGAGAGCAGTATATTTCCAAGTCGGGAGTCATAGTAAGCTGGTGATCTTCGTTTCCCTGATGATCTTTTTCGTTGACGAATCTCTCCGGGTTCCAGTTCCATCCCTTGCGCGGACATCTCCAGAAACTCGGATTGCAGCCGTTTCAAGGACCGGGAATTCTGGTCGAATTGATTGAATGAAAAGAAACGATCAAAACACAGATCAAATTGTGCCTTTTCCTCCGGAGTCTTTGCGAGAATAATTGACAAAGTATTCTGGAACAATTTCTTATCGTCGAAGCCAACAATATCGAGGGCGGCCATTGCATCGAGCGTTTCGGCCGGAGAAACAGCTACATCAGCTCTTCTCAGTGCGACGACGAAGTTACCAATCGTTCTATCCAATTTCCCTCCCTACCTGTGCTCTTTTCGAGTAGTGACACAAGCCGTATTATAGTTCAATTTTATTGTTTCGCTGCAGGCTCCTATCCCTCTTCTTTTTGTAGGATTAGTCTTGCAAAATAATGCAGGAATTCCTTATGCCTTGTTGCTGTACCCTGCCTCTCGAGACTTTCCTCGCCATTTTTGCTAACGATAAACTCGTAGCAACTGGTGACATCCGCTCCCTCTCCCAGCACTCGTGCTAATTCTTCGTTGAGAAAATCATGGAGTGAACTCAGGTCTTGTTCCTCAATGCCTGACCTCTCCGGTTCAAGTACGGCATTGCCCCAGATGGTTGCAATAAAGACCTGAAACTTTTCCTTGTCAACGATCCCCTCGGCAATTTTACATTGATCCAGAATTTCTTCGATTGCGGGAATAAATCGCTGCCGTAATTCAAATAGCTCCATGTCGCGTTTGATGCCAAGATAGGTCAATTGAGATTATAGACGGATGACGCGCTGCATGCATCAGGCTGCATCGATGAATTCAGTCAGGTTTACACGGATTCGGATCGATAAGTTGGTTTCAGAAATGGAAGTACCACAGAGGAAAATAATCCATATCGATATGGATTGCTTCTATGCCGCTGTCGAAATGCGGGACGACCCGACATTAAAAAATATTCCGCTGGCCGTTGGAGGAGCCGCTAATAGAAGGGGTGTAATATCCACCTGCAACTATATTGCAAGGGAATTTGGAATTCACTCTGCTATGGCAACAGCTTATGCGCAGAGGCTGTGTCCCGATCTCAAAGTCATTCCCGGTCGCATGTCCCATTATCAGTCAGTCTCCAGACAAATTCGGGCTATTTTTAAACGTTATACGGAGATTATTGAGCCGATCAGCCTTGATGAAGCCTTCCTGGATGTAACAGAGGCAGGCTTATTCCGTGGCAGCGCGACCCTGATGGCACAGGACATCCGTGCTGCCATTCGAAGAGAGCTAAATCTCACCGCTTCTGCCGGAGTTGCACCCAATAAGTTCCTGGCAAAAATTTGCAGCGATGAAAATAAACCAGATGGCCAATGTGTCGTGACACCGGGACAAGTCGCAGCGTTTGTTCAAGACCTGAACCTTAATAAAATACCCGGCGTCGGAAAAGTCACCGTTAAACGGCTGGCCAGGTTTGGATTGCAGACTTGTGCAGATATAAGGGAAATGGGAAAGGCGGAACTCATCAGATTGCTCGGCAGTTTCGGTGAGCATCTGTACAAACGTGCCCAGGGTATCGACAACCGGGAGCTGACGACCCAGTGGATACGTAAGAGCCTGAGTGTAGAAAAAACCTATGCGCAAGACATCCCTTTACCCGCGATAGCGATGGCGTCATTGGGTGAGCTTTTTGATGAACTAAAACGACGCCTGGAAAAACACGGCAACCGCTCGATCCGAAACCAGCAGGTTAAACTGAAGTTTTCGGATTTTCAGCAGACAACCATGGAACGTGGCTGTCATCAACTGGACCGGCGACTATTTGAAGAATTGTTGCCACTGGCCTGGGAACGAGGTAACGGGAAAGGTATCCGGTTACTCGGAATTGGCGTGACTTTCAAGGATGATGACCAGATCGCTGAAGAGGTTCAAATGAATTTGTTCGAATCCGGCTGATACCGGTCTTTTGCCGCGTCTCGCCTGATCTTGCGCTGGCAGAAGGGGTCTGATGAAAGCGTGGTTTAAGGCGTTTGCATTCTGTATCATTGCGGCCCTCTTATGCCGAGTGTCTCCCGAATCATGCGAAAGACCAAGATTATTTGCACTATTGGTCCTGTATCCAATTCCTATCCCATGCTGGAAAAGCTCGCCCATGCAGGGATGGATATCGTGCGCTTGAACATGTCCCATGGGGATCATGAGTCTGCTGCGAAGGTCATCAAATCCATCAAGACGTTGAACAGAAAGATCACCTACCCTATTGCCATAATGTTGGATACACAGGGTCCGGAAATCAGAACGGGCGACCTGGCTGATGAACTGGAACTGAAAAATGGCTCTGTTATCACGATCAGCGTTCGTGATTCCGAGGATGTAGAGCGTTCGTCTGTGCACATTCACTATGATGATCTTGTTGATACTGTTTCAGTCGGAGATCGCATTACCGTTGATAACGGCATCATAAATTTTGAAGTACTGGAAAAAAATGATGACGGCACCATGCAGTGCAAGGTCATTGATGGAGGCATCCTCAAGAGTAAACGACATGTAAATCTTCCGGGAATCAGGGTCAATTTACCGGCTATAACTAAAAAGGATAAATCCGACATCCTCTTCGCCATGGAGCAACAGGTAGATTTCATTGCTCTATCTTTTGTCCGGGAAGCCCAGGACATTCGTGAACTCAGGGAGTTAATGGGCGAGAAGGCAAAAAAAATTAAAGTAATTGCAAAGATCGAGGATCAATCCGGTGTTGAAAACCTGGAGGAAATCCTGGCCGAGGCTGACGGCATTATGGTCGCCCGGGGTGATCTGGGAGTTGAAATTAATGTTGCCGAACTGCCTAATGTACAGAGGCGCATCGTCCAACTGTGTGCGGAAAAGGGGAAACGGGTCATCGTAGCCACCCACCTCCTGGAATCAATGATAGAAAATCCGATTCCGACCCGTGCCGAGGTGACGGATGTCGCCAATGCAATCTACGAGGAAGTTGATGCCGTGATGCTCTCTGGTGAAACGACTGTAGGCAAACATCCTGTCCGCTGCGTTGAACAGCTGGTGGAAATTGCAGAATCAACTGAGTCATTTACCGGCCTCAACTTTACCCGCAATCTAAACAGGGATGAGGAAAAACAACAACTCGCTATCACTGCCGTTCAATTGGCTGAATCCCTGAAAGCGAAAGCGATTGTGGTGATCACACGCCGGGGGTTTATGGCTGACTATGTCACTAATTGTCACCCTCAACACACTCGAATTTGTGCGTTTACCAACGATTCTAAAACCAGACGTCGCTTAATGCTGAACCGAAATGTATCTCCCTTTCGAACCGCCTTTAGCAAGGATCCGGAAAAGACACTGCAGATTGCATTTGATGCCTTAAAATCACGAGCTTCATTTGAAACAGGAGACAAGGTGGTCGTTATCTCCGACATTCTGGAAGGCTCGGGCATAGAGGCTATACAGATCAGACAGATTCCCTGACCTGGCAAAAGATCAGGCGAAAATTTTCCCTGGATTCATGATGTTCTTTGGGTCCAATGCCCGTTTAATGCTCTGCATCATCGCTATCTCTGGCTCACTTCTGGACCAGGACAGATAATTTTTCTTCTGTAATCCGATTCCGTGTTCTGCGGAGACAGAACCTCCCCGTGTAGTGAGACCCTGGTAGACAACTTCCTCCACTGCTTTTTTCGTTTCCTTCGAATCATCCCCGACACCGACAATGACATGAAGATTACCGTCCCCTAAATGCCCGAATATCATCAGGCTGTTTTCGCTCCATTTATTATTGATGTCGGTTTGCATTTCGTCGACATAGGATTCCATTTTATCCAGTGATACGCTGATATCGAAAGTAAAGATAGGCCAATTTTGCGCTACCTGCCCCACGTCATCGCGGATGGTCCACATGGCATCCCGCTCTGACTGACTCTGGGCGATGACTGCATCGGCAATAACCTCATCTTCCAGCGACCTGGAGAGCACCTCAACAAATCTGTCTGCGTCATTTTTAAGATCACCACCCATTGCCTCCAGAAGGATGTAGTAGTTGTAGTCATGGGAAAGTGGTGGCGATGACTCCGCCGGGGGGGTGGTCACCAACCTGTAGTAATCCTTCCATAAAACCTCGAATGCACTTAAGGTTCCTCCCAGTTCTTTATCGACATGGTTCAGGAACGCCGTGACCTGGGAAAATTCATTAACGGCAACAAAGGCCATATCCTGGCTGATGGGTTTGGGCCTGATACGCAGTACCAGCCGCGTGACAATTCCCAGCGTCCCTTCCGCACCAATAAAAAGTTGTTTGATATCGTAACCTGTATTGTTCTTGATAATTTTTTTCATCGTGGAAATGATCGTTCCATCTGCCAGCACGACTTCCATTCCGAGAACCTGGTCCCGCATCATGCCGTACCGGATGACCCGATTACCGCCTGCGTTGGTGGAAACATTGCCACCGATAGTTGCTGATCCACGGGCGCCCAGATCCAGCGGAAACAGCATATCCGATTTGTCTGCCTTCTCCTGTACAAGTTGTAGTGGCACACCCGCCTGAACCGTCATTGTCCTGCTTTCGATATCGACTTCTTCAATCTGGTTCATTCTTTCAAGCGTGATGGCAATTTCCTGGTTGTTTGACGTGGTCCCTTCCACCAGTCCGGTCAAGCCTCCTTGTGGTACAACGGGCTGGCCTGCCGCATAACAAAGTTTCAAAATCTCGGAGACTTCGTCTGTAGAAGTTGGCCTGACCAGGGCCAGCGGCTTGATATCGGCTTCACCGAAAGCACCATTACCCGGGAAATGCCTCTCCTTGAGTCGATCACCAGAATAAATACCATTTTCACCCAGTAGCGCTTCCAGCTTCTCAATCAAGTCTGACATGATATTTCCCCAAGATTAGAGGGAGATGATAGCAGGGATTCCGGGCATTAGAGAATGCCGAATAGACCGGTTGTAGGGGACGGGCATCGAATAGCGCGCAGAAATTCTGAAGCCAGGCGGGTGCAACGATTTTACATCGCGAATATCTGTATGCCCAAAGGGTTCATACAGGTGCTAGTTAAAACAGATACTGGCGACCTCGTTATAGCTGGAAGCAAAACTGACTGTAACGCCTTTTTTAATGTAATCAGGCACCTCATCAAAATCCCGTTCATTGTCTGCCGGGAGAATAAGCTCATTGAGGCCCGCTCGCTTTGCCGCAATAACTTTTTCCCTGATCCCGCCAACGGGAAGCACCCGTCCTGTCAGCGTCAGTTCTCCCGTCATCGCGATATCTCTTTTAATCTTCTTACCCTTAGCCAGTGAAAGTAATGCGGTCGCCATGGTCACACCGGCGCTGGGTCCATCTTTTGGCGTCGCACCTTCAGGCACATGTAGATGAATGAATGCATTGTCGAAAAAATGTCGCCTACCCTTTAATTCTTCCAGGTGTGACGCCACATAGCTATAGGCGATCTGGGCGGACTCGCGCATTACGTCACCTAGCTGGCCGGTTTGTTTAAAGCCCCGACTACCGTCATGAATGAGTGAAGCTTCAATTGCCAGGGTCGTGCCGCCCATTGCTGTCCACGCCAGTCCATTCACTACCCCAACACCTCGATGGGGGTGTTGCTTTTTAAATAGTGGTGCGCCGAGATAGGATTCAAGATTGTTTACACCCACTGATATCTTCTGATTGTCATCTTCCAGAAGTGACACAACTGACTTTCGCACGATACGGCCCAGTTGTTTTTCCAATGCCCGGACGCCGGCTTCCCTTGCGTAGCCATCAATCACTTTTCTCAGCGCAGCATCTGTAATCTTGAGTTTGGAGGCTGGAACGCCCGCTTTTGCCAACTGTCTTTTCCAGAGGTGGTGTTTTGCAATCAATAACTTTTCTTCAGTCAAATAACCGGACAATCGAATCGTTTCCATTCGATCCAGCAGTGGCGGCGGAATGGTATCGAGCTGATTTGCTGTGCAAATAAACAACACATTTGAGAGGTCTACCCTCAGATCAAGATAGTGGTCGAGAAATTCACTATTTTGTTCGGGATCCAACACCTCGAGTAGTGCCGATGCAGGATCACCATGATATGAGGCGCCAATCTTATCGATCTCGTCCAGCATGATGACCGGATTATAGACTTCCACTTCTTTGAGTGCCTGAACGAGTTTGCCAGGCATGGCACCGATATATGTCCGGCGATGACCCTTGATTTCTGCCTCGTCGCGCATACCGCCGAGGCTAAATCGATAGAATTTTCTACCCAGCGCATTTGCAACCGACTTTCCTATACTGGTTTTACCCACTCCCGGGGGACCAAGCATTAACAGAATTGAGCCCGACATCTCACCGCGATAAGCACCAATTGCCAGGAATTCGATGATTCGCTGTTTAACGTCATCGAGACCATCGTGGTCCTTGTCCAGTACCTTCCTCGCGTGAACCAGGTCTAACTGGTCCTTCGACATCACACCCCATGGTACCGCCGTTATCCAATCCAGGTAGTTGCGGGTAACACCATACTCGGCTGATGAAGGTTCAAGCACCTGTATTTTTTCCAGTTCCTCTTCGACCCTGGCTTTTACGTGTTCCGGTGGATTGAGTTTCTCCATTCGCGAGATGAATTTCTCCGCATCCGCTTCCCTGTCATCCTTGGCTATGCCCAGTTCCTTCTGGATAGCTTTGAGCTGTTGCCGGAGAAAGAATTCTTTTTGCTGCTCAGAGACCTGTTCCTGCATCTGTTCTGTAATTTTCGCCTGGAGTCTTGCCACCTCTACTTCCTTGCCAATCAGCAGGAGTACTTTTTCCATTCTTTCAAGCAGGGGAATCGTCTCCAGGATATCCTGCAGATCATCGGGTTCTGCCGAGGTAATGGCAGCGGCAAAATCTGTCAACGGCGATGGATCATTCGGGTTGAAGTAGTTGAGATATTGTTTGAGTTCCTCGTTGTAAAGTGGATTCAGCCCCATCAACTCCTTGATGCCATTGATAATGGACATCGCATAGGCTCTTAACTGGCTTTCATCTTCCACAATCGGTGCATCAAAATACTCAACCCTGACAACATAGGGTGTCGTTCGCTTAATCCACTCGCGAATTCGAAATCGCCTCACTCCCTGGGCAATAAATTGCATTTTCCCTTTGCTCTCGTGCAAACGGTGGATACGCGCAACACAGCCAATGTCCCGGATGTCCTCCGGCTTTGGAATACCTTGATGGGCCGTGGGAGCGTAACTCAGGGCGATGAGTTTATGGGCGCTTTCGGAGACGATTCTAACGCCCTGGCCCCAGGGATCTTCATCTACAACAACAGGTTGCACCAGGACCGGGAAATAGGGCCTCGATGAAAGAGGAATGAGTTGCAGGGTATCCGGCAGGACATCATCGGGCCTTGCCAGTTGTTGATCATTCTGGCGAGGAATAAACTCACTACTATCGTTTTCGATATCATCCATTGTGTTGTCTGTAATACGGGGTTACTGGTTTAATTGGGGACAAACCACACAAATTCAAGGAATTCACTTCCGTACAGGCTTTCATGTAGACACTATTTATCAGTCCAGGAGAACTCGCCCCGCGAGCGGCGCGAGTTCTCCTGGCGAGCCACTTCCTTGTAAATCAACCGATATGGTGCTGCGACAGTGTATTCCCGGCTACCTGGGTCAGACTTCCTGATCAGACCTCCACCAGATGATCCCCTTGTTATTTATTCCGGTACAAACCTGGCAAAAGCGCAGATCCGCAAAGAACTTCAAATTGATGTAAAATAAGGAACTGCCCTGTGCCTGGTTAGCCCACTTCTGCCTAGTTTGCGACTCCAGATGAAGCCTGCTGCCAACCTGCAAAATTGGAAATATCAGGGGTGATCGCACACCCGTTATCGTCCTTGCATTACCTCAAAGCCCCGCTACCCCGGCCGTGGTGCAGAGTGTTAATAAAAAGTGTACCTGGCATATTGATCAACATACCATTAACCCTGGTGCCAGGCGAGCCGCCTTTGCACCTGTATAGCTCAAGGAAGAGAAGCGAAATTAGTGAAGCATTGCTTCACCGTGTGGCGTTAAACTTCACAAAGGAATACGATGGACCTAAATGATTTTCAGCGAATATTCGCGAAAAAAGAACCGAAAGTTCTGGTGGTTGATGACGATGCGATGACCTCGGAGATTGAGAGCGATATCCTGACCAGGGAAAATTTCAAGGTAGTTGTCTGTTCTGACGGTTATTCTGCACTACAAAAACTGCGAGAAGAAGATTTTGATGTCGTTCTGCTTGATCGGCAGATGCCGGGCATGGATGGCGTCGAAGTGTGCCGCAAAATTCGCAATGAACTGGGGAACCTGCTGATTCCGATAATCATGGTCACCGGGCAGACCGAGCGCCAGAGCCTGGTTGACTCGCTGGATTCCGGGGCCACAGACTTTGTAAAAAAGCCCTTTGACCCGGTAGAGCTGGTTGCCCGTGTACGTGCCGCATCCCATCAGAAAAATCTGACAGACCAGTTAGACAGTGCTGAATCCATGTTGTTTACCCTCGCCAGAATGGTGGAAGCCAAAGATGAATGTACGGGTAATCATTGCAGCCGTTTATCGCGCATATCACTCAAGTTTGGTGAAAGACTCGGGCTGAATGATGCCTGCCTGATCGCGCTGGAACAAAGTGGTGTTTTGCATGACATTGGCAAGCTGGGAATCCCGGATTATATATTGAATAAACCCGGGAAGCTTACAGACGAAGAGATGGCTATCATGCGTACCCATACCATGATTGGTTTTCATCTGTGTGAGGGCTTGAACAGCCTGCGATTGACCTTGCCGATTATTCGCCATCACCATGAGCGCTGGGATGGTTCGGGTTACCCTGACGGTCTGGCCGGGGAAGATATTCCAATTATTGCAAGAGCATTCCAGTTAGCAGATATCTACGATGCCTTGCGTAACCAGAGGCCTTACAAACTGGCCTTCTCGCTCGACAAAACTATCGGCATTATAGAAGATGAAGCGGCGAGCGGTCTGCTTGACCCCCACCTCACGGTCAAATTTATCGAGTTCGTTCGGGAGTCTTCTGCCGATTTAGACTCAATGGATGACAATATCGACCTGGGACAGTCACGGTACCTTGGTATCAGGAATATCGGTCCGATCGTCCCGCCTGCATTGGGCTAAAGCGGCCCTTAAAGCAACCAGAAATTATAAATCAATATCGCGGTGGCACCATTGGTTAAGATTGTAGAAAGCATGATGCCATCTAAATGGCGTTAGAAGGGCTGGATCAAATACCCTTCGATGTTTATTCGTGGCAACTGCATCCGTTAACTTGCTATGTTGACCGGTGGACGTCTTTGATCAGTCTGGCCATTCTGCCGCATCATAATAGCGAGTACCACGATGGCCCTTCCGGGGATAAGGCGCGTCGAGTCGTTCACCCGGAGCCTCGACAAAAATCAGCGAACGGGGACGACCGGACCGGGGATGTACTGCTCCGCCAACAATTCGGCTAATCCTCATTCTGCCGTGGAGTCTATCCCCGAATATTGTATAGACATAATCCCCTGTTTTTAGTTTCGATGGCGTCCCCGCCATATGAAATTCATACTCCGAAATCGAACCGTCATAGAGGGAATTCAGCCTGTTTAATCCGGCACTCGCGGGTATGGTCTTGGTTATTCCTCTCATTAACTCGTTCCTGTGGGGACACAGATAAATTGGTTGCAGGTGGCTAAACTAGAACACTATTGGACAAGAAATCAAGCACGACGATTGAAATAACCTGATCCCGATGATTGTCTTTGCCCTTGCCATGACGGAGTCTGTGCTTGCGATCAATCAAGTATCGTCACTGTGCCTGCAGCGCCATCGACAACAATTCGGGTGCCGCTGACAATACGCCGGGTGATATTGCCTGTGCCCATCACTGCAGGGATACCGTATTCCCTCGCGACGATGGAACCGTGGGCCAGGATGCCGCCAATATCTGTCACCAGGGCGGAAGCTTGCGAAAATAATGTTGTCCAGGCCGGGGTTGTCGCAGGACAGACCAGTATCGTATCGGGTTTCATATTTTCAAAATCTGCTGGCGACATAATCACCGAGGCCGTGCCCGTGACCCGACCAGGACTCACGGCAAATCCTTTCAGGATATTGCTGTTTTTCGCGTTGCGTTTCTGTGTTTCCATAAAGCTCATATCGATAAAACCAAACATAAATCGACCTTCAGGGACCATCGGCGGTGGGTGCAATTTTTTGCGGGCCTCCCGTAGCTCGTATCGGTCATTTGCGGTATCACCCAGTTCGACGATTGCCCTGCCTTCTTCTCTGGCAATGAAGGCCCGGGTAAGCTCATTGGTATTGAGGTAAAAGACCCTGTCGGGTGATGAGAGCGTGCCTATTTTAACCAGGCGTCTGCCTAGCTCGAACGCGAATTTCCTTAACACCGGCCAGGCAGCGCCCATGTAGAAGAGGGCTTCTTCACGATAGGGACCATAGTGTTGAGCCCAGCGTAATAACTTTCGAAATATCCATCGACGTACCGGTCCAATGGATGCCAGGGTTTGCCTTGCTAACAGATCTCGTTCCTTGATGTGTTGCTTTTGTCGTGCGTTGGTATCCACTCCTCCCGGGGTTGTATGGTCTTCCCTGCGCGTTAGCTTCTTTAGGGCGAGTAGTACAGGAAGTGGCTGTTCAATTTGTGTTTCTTCAACAAAATCCAGCGTGTAGATACGATGGCCATATTTCTCAAAATAAATTTGAATATCTCTCGAAACAGGCGCAGCACTGGCATGCTGCTTCAATGACTCAATCAGCTCGATGGCTGGCGTCCCATTAACCAGGTTGCGCAATGAATCAGTTGCCCGGATTTGATTGGCGATCGTTTCCAGATCTACTTCTGCCTCCATTGTTTTTGAAGGGAAGCCCCTGAGGAACATACCGCTAATCAACTTACCTTTAACCAATACGGATAAGAAGGTGTGCAGTGCGCCATCAGTAATCTTGGCAACGCCCATTACCATTGCAACCCTGCACCAATAATCTGCATCCGCGGTCGCTAACGCCTGTACGCCACTCAATAAATGTTCATCGGAAGCAGTATGAATATCAATACTCTTCCACTGCTCAATTGCCGCGAGGTAAACGGGTAAACCATCATCCTGCCACTGGGGAATTATGTCACGCAGCATTGAAGGAATAAATTTAAGGTACCAGACAAGTATGCCAAATAGTTTTCGCCATGGAATATTGTAATTCGCTCTAGAATAGGCATAACCATTTACGGTGACGAAGATGGGACGGCGGACAAAATCAGAGATGTCTATGGGCGCCTGCCAGTGATTCATCAGCATATCGATGGATTGCTCCAGGCCGATCTGAAGATACAACTCGGAAAATAAAGGTGATAAAGGATCAGGCATATTCTCAACAACCTGACGTCGAATTAACTTATCTCCGCTGTATTGTGGTTCCCAGAGAACATCAATTAATGGCGCGACAGGCAGGCGAGTAATGGGCCGCGATTGCAGAATGAAAATTTTCCCGTTCTCTTGAGCCCACTCAATATCTTGTGGGATGCCATCAAAGATCTGTTCAATATCGATACTCAATCTGGCCAGGTCCCTGAGTGTTGACGGTGACACCGACGACTCGATTCGTTTTCCCATTGCGACAGACCGGGTTACAACGCCCTGCTTGCCAATTGAAACCACTTGTACTTCTTTAGAACCGATGACGGTGTCTTTAATGGCCAGACTGCTACGATCCAGCACATAAGTATCCGGCGTAATCTTTCCTCCTGCTATTGATTCCCCAAGACCATAGCTTGCGTTAATGACAATCTCTGTACGGTCACCGCTCGCCGGATTCGCCGTAAACAAAATGCCGGATACTTCTGCTTCTACCATTGATTGAACCACAACACCCATGGCCAGGGCACCTTGATCGATACCCATTTGCAGGCGATAGCCGATGGCGCGTGAAGTCCAAAGCGAGGCCCAACAGTTTCGTACGGCTTCGAGCAGTTCAGTTTCACCGTAAATATTAAGGTAAGAATCCTGCTGACCTGCAAAAGATAAGTCTGGTAAATCCTCAGCGGTAGCAGATGAACGTACCGCAACCGCCGTACTACCCAGATCAATATACGCGCTTGCTATTGATTTGATTATCTCCGTGGGCATAGCCGAGTTGGCGAACAGGGACTGTATACCTGTCGATGCAGTTTCGATGGAACCCGCGTCACGGCGCACCGCATCCTTAACGAGATCCTGGATCGTCCCTGCCAGGCTATTTGTCTGAATAAAATCCTTATAAGTTGCCGTCGTTATAATGAACCAGGGAGGTACTAACAAATTGTCTATGGCAGAGTTTGATGGGGCGTGTTTCGTACGAGATGGCATTGCCAGTGAAAGCTTTGCAAGGGAATGACCTTTCCCTCCTACAAGCTCCATCGGGGCTTCAGGAGATTCAATCGATATTACTGCCTGGCTGGTCTGGACCATGGGTACTCCATTCGGAAAGCGATCGGCGTTAATCTCCTGCTATGGGAATGCGTTCGTTCCAAACACGCGAATTTCATCAACTTCAATCGTAACATTCAATGGCCTGCTGAACACTCGACCTTACTGTCGATAAATCACCTGTACGTGATCACGGAAAATTGCCGCTTCAACGAATTTGCTGCCTGGCTCGATAATCATAAACAGCAGGCCACGAGTAAAATAGAAGGCCTTTGTTTCTGCTGACAATTTGGTTTCCAGCACGATACAGGACTTGTACTCACCTTCACCTGAAAACTATCCTGACACAGTGGGATTTGCAATTGCCCTTGCATGAGACCACTGCTGGTAAAGCAAACCACAACTGATGAAGACGAGCCCAATATAAGTTGTGGGGTAGATGGTTTCACCCAGTACCTGGTTAATAAATACCAGGGAGAGAAAGGGTGATAAAAAGATCAGGTTGCTCACCCTGGATGTATTTTCTGACAGGCGTAGTGCGAAGGACCAGAAAAGAAACGCCAGGCTCATTTCAAATAGGCCGGTATAGATAGCACCCATCAATCCGGGAAATGGGACTTTAAATCCGGAGAAGACCTGGCACATGATCGCGACAACCGGAAGTGCCACCAGGAAATTAAGAAACATTCCAGTGACTGGATCCCGGGGATCGCGCACATTCAAGATCCAGTAAGATGCCCAGAGAATCGTTGAAAATAGCGCCAGGCCCACCCCTACCCTATCTGAGGATCCAAATCCGGATAGATCACCTTGCGTGGCGATGACGACAACCCCTGTGTAACAGACGAGAGCAGCGACAATGTCTGCAATTGAAATTTTTTGCTTTAAAAAAACGATTGACATAAAAGTCAGGGTGATGGCCCAGGTATAGTTAATGGGTTGCGCGACCTGTGCCGGTAACCGGTCATAAGCTTCAAATAATACAATGTAGTAAAAGCAGGGATTGAGGGCGCCTGCCAAAAGGGTAATTTTCCAGTGCTGCCTGAATATCGATATGAGGTCACGAACCTGATGCCTGACAACCAAAACAGCCAACAACATAAGCACTGAAGTCAGGCAGGCATAGAAAAGGAGTTGGAAGATATCCAGGTGACGCAATGTGAACTTAAACGCCGTTGCGACAGTCGACCAGAAAAGTACTGTGATGATGGCGAAAAAGTATGCGCGGGTCTGATTAGTCACAGCGACAGGTTACCATTCCGAATGGCACACAGCATACCGCCATTCAATCCTGGCAACTCACTAACCCATATTTCGATGGCGGGTTATGCAACTCTTGTGTTGAATCCTGCAGCGATGGCGGAACCTGGTAATGCCTGCGATTGATCGTCATCGGAACAGTAATAATATTGGTACCCCGGGGCCGGGGTCGAACGTGGAATGTTTGGTGCCCGGGGCCGGGGTCGAACGTGGACGGCCGAGTCCGGTACCGCTGGCGGTGCAAAATACTTCCTATTATTAAACAAATTTGCAACGGTAAAATGTTTGGTGCCCGGGGCCGGGGTCGAACCGGCACCGCCCAAAAGCGACGAGATTTTAAGTCTCGCGTGTCTACCAATTTCACCACCCGGGCAAGTGCGAAGGCGCGTAGTTTACAGAGTCATGAGTGGTTGCTCAATCAGTCATCGAACAGAATTTACATATCGGCCTATCTCACTCGAATCAGACCTTCTTGCATACAACTTGCCACCAATTTCCCGTCGGCGGTGTGTATGGTGCCACGGGTATACCCTCGTGATCCGCTGGCTGCTGGACTTTCAACCGAATAGAGCAACCAGTCATTAACGCTGACTGGATGATGGAACCAGATGCTGTGGTCCAGACTCGCAACTTGCATTCTTTCCCGGTTAAATTTCCCACGGTGAGGTAATCGGGCCGTTCCCAGCAAAGCCTCGTCCGATTGATAGGCAAGTAGCGCCATATTTAATCTTTCATCGCCAGGTGCGATTCCATTTCCCTTGATCCATAGATGTTGGACGGGTTCCTGGGGAGATTCCTCCAGTAGTCGTTTGTGATCTTCCCGCCAACTGATAAAAGGTCGCTGTTTTAATCCATCTACAATTTCCGAATCATCGGGAGGCGTAAGATTGTGCATTTCGACCTGGTGTTCCAGCCCTTTCTCAGGCACCTGGAAGGAGGCATCCATATTGAAGATCGCTTTACCGTTTTGAATTACAACGATTCTCCTGGTTGTAAAAGATCTGCCCTCCCTGATGCGTTCGACATCAAATAGAGCAGGAACTGAAGGATCCCCCGGTCTAAGGAAGTACGCATGCAGTGAATGCGGCAAACGATTCTCAGGGACGGTTCGCGTTGCAGCAACGAGTGCCTGGGCTATTATCTGGCCGCCAAACAACCGCCTGGTTCTGCCTTCGGGATGATAGCCGCGAAATAAATTGTGCTCTATGACCTCGAGATCCAGGAGATCCAGGAGTTCTGTGAAAGGTGAAGTCATTCAGGCAGTACTGCCGCCATCGGCCATGTAAACACCGCCGGTGAGGAACGAACTCTCATCAGACGCCAGGAAGAGCATAATGTTCGCAATATCTTCCGGTTCACCATAGCGCTGCAAAGGTATACTCGCCGCAATTAACTGATGGGCAGCATCTGCATCTTCCGGGTTAATTCCTGCCTCCAGACTTCGCATCATTCTCGTCTCGACAGGGCTTGGGTTAACGGTGTTCACTCGAATATTGTGAGGTGCACCATCAAGGGCAGTTGACCGCATTAGCCCAATGACAGCATGTTTGCTTGTATTATAGGCTGATAATCCTGGTGCACCCTTCACTCCGGCGGTTGAAGAAGTAATGATAATACTGCCACCACCGGCTGCCTGCATCACGGGAAACATCTGCTTGACCCCGAGCCAGACACCTTTGACGTTCACCGCCATGACCTTATCGAACATTTCTTCGTCATAATCCACGATGGAGGCTACTTTGCCTTCTATTCCGGCATTGGCAAGATAAATATCGACACCACCGAATTGTTCGACCGCTGCTTCAACGTATTTCTGTGTATCTACGGCCTGGGTGACGTCCGCAACACAATAACTTGCGACGTTGCTCCCCAGTTCCGTCGCCACCTCTTTGAGCGCTTGTTCATCGATGTCAACCAGCATGACCTTCGCGCCCTCTGCAACGAATCGAGCGGCTGCGGCTCTGCCAATACCACCGGATCCACCGGTAATCACGGCTACTTTATCGTTAAGTCTACCCATCATGATCCTTCTGCAAATCTGTGTTGGCTGGATGCCTGATCTAGAGCCTACCAAAGACTTGCTCAATAGACATCTCTGCACTTCGGCGCGATAATATCTTTTGGCAGTTATGGTGCCACAAAATCATTTAATTGGCATAAACAATGTCCGAATCTGACGTCTTTATTGATACAACCGATGGCCGGCGCATGCGCAGCCGTGACAGCAAGCGAAAGATTGTGGCAGCAATGCTGGAGCTGGTGCGCGAGGGCCATATTGCCCCAACTGCCGAAGAGGTTGCACAGCGGGCGAACGTTGGATTGAGGACAGTATTCCGGCGTTTTAAAGATATGGAAAATCTTTACGCTGAAATGGCAATCGCAATTGGCCAACAGGTTTCACCCATTACCGATGCAGCACTGGGCAATCATGACTGGCCAGTAAATTTCTCACAACTTGTCGCCCGAAGATTGCGCGTGTATGAAGTCATTATGCCCTACCGCGTTGCGGCAGAAGTACTGAAATTCCAGTCCAGTGTTTTGCTAAACCACCATCTTGAAATCGTTCGCACGGAACGTGAACGTCTTAAGGCAGTCCTGCCTGCTTTTCTCCTCGAAGACCAACCTATCATTGAGGCGCTGGAAGCAGTACTCAGTTTTGATATGTGGAACCAGCTGCGAAATGATCAAAATCTTTCTACCGAGGAGGCAGTTGAAGTGATAAACAGGATTCTCACCAAACTCCTGCCTGAAATAGAGTTAACAAACGCTGTTTCCTGATAATAAATTACGATAGACTTGCGCACTTTCCCGATCATGGCTGGGTGGCAGAGTGGTGATGCCGCGGTTTGCAAAACCGTTTACGCCGGTTCAATTCCGACCCCAGCCTCCAGTTTCAATTCGAATTCCAGATAACTGATGTGTTTACGCCGAACTAGGCGTCCCCAACTAGGCGTCCCCGTACCATTCCGACCCCAGCCTCCAGCTTTATCTCTAGTACGAGTTAGCTGAAAGTAAGGTAGTACCAAAACGAGGCGAGGGTTATGCGCCATGTCCGGATCGCCGGAGATCCTGTCTCGGAATGGGTAGATTTGAAACACCCGAATATGGAATAGGCGTAAGGTTATCGGTCGTTAATGCGCCAATCAGATCGTTTCCTTCTACCCGTGTGAGCGTCATATCCACGATCCGACCGCAATTTTCATAGATCACAAGGTGATCCCCCGTCTCCAAGTTCTCTTCCAGGTTGGTCTGCTCTGGCTCCAAACCTCGCATAGCCGATGCTTGATTCGAATCCTGTGGCATGTTCAGCTAGACAGTGTTCTTCAGGATGTAATTAGAATGATGCGATGGTTTAGTTCACTAGTGATTCTTGGTCTGTTAACGATTAACCTCCATTTACATGGCGAAGAGAATGTTGGTCGAATAAAGCACGACAATGCAAATGGCTCGAATCTACTGGTGGAATCGAAAAATGCTATCGCTATCATGACCTACAATATCCAGCAACTTGGCTACGCTAACTGGATGGCTAACCATTTTGAAAAGGAACGTCTGGCACTTATACCAGAAACAATATTGGCGCTTGATCCGGCTCCGGATGTTCTCGTATTGCAGGAAGTTTTTACTGAAAATTCATTTGAATTCCTCATAAACGAGTTAGCGATTTCTTATCCGTACCATACGGAAGTCATTGGGCAGGATTGTGAGAGTGCTGACTGGACGAGTGTCGCGGGCAATTGCCAGCAAAATACCTGGAAGGGTAATGGTGGCGTCTTCATCCTCAGCCGCTGGCCTATTGAAGAGAAACACGCCTATATTTATCATGCCGGCCGGGTTAGCAGGACATTTGATTTTCTCGCGCAGAAAGGTGTTGTCTATGCGAGTATCAGTGTTGCTGGGCAAGGCAGAACGCAGCAAATCCACGTGCTGGGAACACATCTGCAAGCTGATAGCGAAAGTCATGATATTCGTATGTTGCAGCTTAAGGAGATGCGTCGCTGGTTCGATAAATTTGAGGTAGCAAAGTCCGAGGCAGTAATTCTTGCTGGTGATTTTAATGTCAGCTCAAACGATCCCCTGAAATTCGCCGAACTCCTGAAACAGACGCGCTCGCGACTGGTCTTTTCAGAGGGGGCTATTGGCTCCAAGTCACCGAGCACCAATCGTTATCTGAATATCATTAGCTCAGGTAAAACCGAGAAAACACTCGACTTTATACTCTATCGAACAGACCACCTGATACCCGTTATTGAACCAACACTGGTGGTGTTGAATTTTAAATCCGCCGGTCCCTGGCAAGGCCAGCGCCTCTTCAGCGACCCGGTAGAAATGAATGATCTTTCCGACCACTACCCGACCTTTATGCTGCTCGAGTATTGAAGATACCAGAAATCTATGGGGTCGGAGTAAAGTGCCGGAGTAAATCGCAGTCGTTTACCCTGGCACCTTACTCCGGCCCCATTAAATTAGTTCATTCGAAGCCTTATTCTTCTGGTTTCAAGCTAAAACTCGCCATCCGGTCCCCATGAAA
>Ga0114950_10000288_pt1 | contig 33137 bp, 26 predicted proteins | sample N075metaG_FD_83503 | JGI IMG/M metagenome (GOLD analysis project Ga0114950, IMG submission 83503) | Deep subsurface microbial communities from Kermadec Trench to uncover new lineages of life (NeLLi) - N075 metaG | ecosystem: Environmental > Aquatic > Marine > Ocean trench > Sediment | place...
TCACCTCCTCGTACACGCGCCCGAGGTATTCGCCGATGACGCCGAGGAAGAGCAGCTGGACTCCGCCCATGAAGAGGATCGTGAGGATGAGCGCCGTGAAGCCGGCGGGGGACCGGTCCATGAAGAATCGCGCCCAGAGGGAGTACGCTCCGAAGAGGAGCGAGCCCGCCACGGTGACCGCGCCGCATAGGGTCGCCGCGCGCAGGGGGACGGTCGAGAACGCGAAGATGCCGTCGCCGGCGAGCCCGAGCAGCTCGGCGAGCCCGTACTTGCTCCGGCCGGCGACGCGGGCGCCGCGTTCGACCGGGATGCCCGTCTGGCGGAACCCGACCCACGTGCGCAGGCCGCGCAGGTAGCGGTGCCGTTCAGGGGCGCGCGCGATCTCGTCGACGACGCGGCGCGAGAGCAGGGCGAAGTCGCCCGCGTCGAGGGGCAGGCGGATCGTCGCGAGGCGCGCGATCAATCTATAGAAGAGGAAGTAGGCGAGGCGCAGGAGCAGGCCCTCCTTGCGCGCCACCCGCTCGGCGTAGACGACGTCGAAGCCCGCGTGGTAGCGCTCGAGGAAGCGCGGGATCGCCTCGGGCGGGTCCTGCAGGTCGCCGTCCATCACGACGACGACGTCCCCGGTCGTGTGGTCGAGGGCGGCGGCGAGCGCCGTCTGGTGCCCGAAGTTGCGCGAGAGCGTGACGGCGACGAGGCGCGGGTCCGAGTGAACGGCCTCCGCGAGCAAGGCCGCCGTCTCGTCCGTGCTGCCGTCGTCGACGAACACGAGCTCGTGCGGGCCGCCGGGCTGGGCATCGAGCACCGTGCGCAGCCGGCGCCGGAGCTCTTCCAGCGTCGCGGCCTCGTCGCGGAGTGGCACGGCGACCGAGATCGTCGGTTCAGGGTTCACGCCGCGCTCTGCCCTTGAAGTAGACCATGTGCCAGAGAGGGAGCCCCATGAGCCGGACAGGGTACGGTTCGAAAAGGACGGGCTCAAAGCGCTCGGTGAACAGATCGCGCCAGGCTGCGAGCGTCCGGGGGTGGTCGCCGCGGTCCGCGCGGGCCAGCGCGCGCGCGATGCACGGCGATTCGGGCAGCACGAGGTCGAGGACGTGGACGTGACCGTCGTCCGTCACGAGCCGCGCCAGCTGCGCGAGCACGCGCCGCGCGCCGGCGTCGTCCACGTGGTGCAGGAAGCTGTTCGCGAGGATGAAGTCGAAGGGCGGCTCGTGCGGGAGCAGCTCGCTCCGGGCATCGGCCACGAGGAAGCGCGCGCGGGGGTGGCGCGCGCGCGCGTGCTCGACGTAGCCGGGATCGAGGTCGAGGCCCGTGTAGTCGGCGTGCGCGAAGTGCCGCGCGTCGAGGCCCGGCCCACAGGCGACGTCGAGCACGCGCCGGGCGCGGGCCACGTCGCCCGTCGCGAAGACCGGCGCCAGCTTCTGGCGCCGGAAGGGCGCCTGCCACAGGCGGTAGAGGCGCGGGTGGGCGAGCGGGTGGCTGGGGCTCATCCGGCTCATTCGGCGCTCCGCGCTTCGAACCGACCGAAACGTACAGCCGCCGGGTAGCGCGCGCAGAGGGCTTCGTAGAGCTCGCGGTCCATGGGGCTCGAGAACTCCGGCTCGAGGTTCACGACGACGGCCGCGACGGCGCGTGCCGCGAGGGCGTCCAGGATGCGCGCGGTCCGGCCCTCGCGCTCGTCGAAGAAGTCGTAGAGCGTGCGCGTGGGGTTCTGCCTGTCCGCGAGGAAGTAGAGCTCGTGGCAGTCGGGCGCGGCGTAGATGAAATCGCCGCCCCGCGCCTCGATCCAGCGCACCACGTCCTCGTACACCTCGGCGTCGTCCGGATCGACGCGCAGTCCGGCGCGCTCGAGCGCCAGGGGCCGCGGTTCGCGCGCGCGCCAGAAACCCCAGCCGAGGTCGGACAGGGTGCCCGGGTGCAGCCGGAGCGCGGCGAAGGCGAGCAGGAAGAGCGCGACGGCGCCCAGCAGCGGGCGTGCGGGCCGCTCGCACCGCGCCGCGAGCGCCGCGCCCGTGAGGGCGACGAGCGGCGCGACGTAGCAGAAGTAGACCGGCACCGCGAACGGGAGCTGGACGAGAGTCGCGAACGTGGTGACGCCGAGCAGCAGGAAGACCGCGCCGGCTTCCACCCGGTCCCGCCCGAGCGGCGCGTTCGCGTGCAGCCACGCCCCGAGCACGACGAGCAGCACGGGCAGGCCCTGGACGGCGGTCCACACGGCGCGGTAGACGGGCTGGCGCTCGCCGGCGACCAGTACGGCGGCGAGCATCACCCCAACGATTGCGATCGTCACGCGCTGCCGGCGCGCGGGGAACCACGCGAGGAGCAGCAGCAGGGGCAGCGCGTAGAGTGCCTCGTGGATGGGAGGTGGCGGGAGCGCGGCGTGCTCGAAGCGCCGCGCGGGCAGCACGAAGAGCCCGCGCACGAGGTCGGGGACGGCACCCGCGCTCACGTAGAGCGCGAGGAAGGGCAGCAGCGCGAGCGCGGCGCCGAGGACGAGCGGGAGCGCGCGCGTCGCGAGGCGGCGCGCGCGCGCCGCGAGGGGCAGCGACGGCGTCTTCCACTCGCGCGCGAGGAGGGCGAGCGCGAGCGCCGCGAGGGGCAGGCCGAAGTGGTAGAGCTCGGCGCGTCCGAGCAGGCCTTCGGCGCGCGTCGCCACGCCGCCGAAGGCGAGGAGCGTCGCGAGCAGGAGCAGCGTGAACGCGCCGCGGCGCACGTCGAGCTCGCCGGCATCCTCAGGCGTCGCCTGGGTGCTCTGCTCGTCGTGCAGCAGGAACAGGAGCGCCGCGCCGAGGAACCCGAGGCCCGAGCTCTTCACGAGGAACGAGAGCCCGCCGCACAGCCCCGCCGCGACGATCCAGCGGCGCCGGCCCGTGTCGAGGTAGCGGAGGAGCGCGAGGACGCCGAGCACCGCGAGCACGAGGTTGTACCAGGAGGGCACCGCCGCGAAGTAGTTCGGCAGGCTCCACGCCACGGCGACGAGCACCGTAACCGCGGCGCCGGGCGGTCCGAGGAAGCGCGCTGCGATGAGCCAGAGCGCGGGCACGAGCGCGAAGAGCGCGACGGCGAAGAGCGCGAGCCGCAGGGACTCCAGGCGCTCGCCGAGGACTGCGAAGACGAGCGCGTGAAAGCCCTCGAGCCCGCCCGTGTACACGGCGTCGAAGTCGCGGTGGGGGAGCTCGCCGGCAAGGACGCGCTGAGCGCCGTGCGCGAGCGTCCCCTCGTCGTGCGGGATCCAGCGCGCGTCGTGGCCGCGCCACAGGAACGCGGCCGCGAGGGCGAACGTCAGGACCGCGAGGGGGAGCTTGCCGATCGTCAGAGCTCCTCGTACCGGAGCGCGTCGAGCAGGACGCCGAGCTCGCCTGAGGCGACTCCGCTCCAGAGCGCGAGCGCGACGGTCCGCGCGTCCGCGCCGTCGCTCAGCCGCGTGCCGGACGTGCCGCCCACGCCGCCCGACAGGGCCCGCAGGCTTGTCGCGAGGTGCGGCTCGAGCTCCTTCACGGCTGCCCGGAACTCCCGCGCGTCGCGCTCCGTGTCCCAGACCGTGACCCAGTGGACGAGGTGCCCGGAACCGTTCCCGAGCAGGACGAGCTCGTCCCCGCCCCAGCCCTCGGCGGCCTGGTTCGTGTAGCGGATCGCGAGCAGGGCGAGCTGGTTCGTGAGGTCCGGGTTCACACGGTCGTCGAGCGTTTCCGTGAAGAGGGCCGTGACGAGCTCGCCCATGACATCGCGCTGCATGAGCTTCCAACCCTCCGGCAGCTCATCGATCGCGTGCCGGATTGGCCGTGGCTCGTCCTGCTCGTCTACCTTCCAGTACTTGTCGGGGTGCAGGATCTGCTCGGTCGAGCGCGGCGGGTTCGCGAACGCCATCTCGATCGCGAGGTTCGCGTCGGGCTCCTCGCCCGCCTGCTTCGCGAGCTTCTTCAAGTGCTTGCGCCCGGCCTCGAGGAACGCCTGCCCGCGGACGTAGATGGCGAGCAACGGCTTCCAGACGAACGGCGGCGAGCTCGAGAGGGTCTCCATCCCCATCTTGCTCGCCTGCTGCAGGTCCTCGAGGTTGAGGTCACCGAGATTGCGCATCGCCCAACGCGACATCACGACCGTCCCGCTGCCCTCGACGACGGCTGAGAAGGCCATCTCGGCGTCGCCGCTGGCCGAGCGCTCCTCGAGCAGCGCGTCGAGGTCGAAGAGCTGGTCGTCGAGCGCGTGCGTCAGCTCGTGGGCGAGGATGATGCGCGCGAGGCCGCCCGTGAACGACTCCATGAGGTAGAACGTGTCCGTGCCCGGCGCGTAGAACCCGCCGACCTGTTCCTCGAGCACCTCCATCGTGAGCGCGAGCAGGTCCAGGTCCGGGGGTATGAGGCCCAGGTGCTTCGCGATGATCTCGTCCGCGACGAGGTCCTCCTCGGGCTGCATCTTCGCGATGCGCGCCTGCATGTACGCGAGGAACTGATCGCCGTCGGACAGCTCGACCTTCACGGGCCGGATGAACTTGGTGGCGCGCAGCTCCTCGATCTCGCCTTGAATCTTGCGCGAGGCGGCCTCGAGCTCCGCCTGGGTCCACTGCTCGTCGACCCCAGAGGGGCTGGAGGCGGCGAGCCCGAGGAGCAGTGCGGTCGTGATCGTGACGATGAGAGGTTTCATGGACATGCCTGAGTGCGCCTGGTCGGGAGGGCGTCGTGTCCGCAGATTCTAGCGCGGCTCCGCCTCGGACCGACGCGGCATGGTCGATCGCTTCGCGTCTCGCCAATCCCGCCGGCAACCGGACGGCCCTTCGGGTCGGGGGATTCGCGCCCTGCGCGAGATCCTGGCGACGCCACCGGGACAGTCTGCAAGACTGCCTCGGGCCTTGCGGCGCCCATGGCATCCAGTGGGGGCACGCTTCGAACCCGCGCTTCACCGGGGCCCGAAGAGTCGATTCTGGGCGAGGTCGAAGTCGCCAGAGGGCCCTTTCCCAGCGTCGGGAGATCGGTCGCTCGCCCTGAATTATCGGCTGGAGCGATTTGGAGTTGCGAGTCGATACCGGCGCCTGTAAAGGTGAAGTCCTCTCGTTCGGGTAAGTAGGAGGAAAGTCACGATGGCAAAACGCAAGCAGGTCTCCAATTCCGCGCGCAAGGGGACGGCCACCACGAGCAAGAAGACGGCCACCACGCGCAAGAAGACGGCCACCCGCCGCACCGCGCAGGAGATGATCTCGGAGCTGCAGGCCAAGATCCGCGACGTGAAAGCGCGCGAGAAGGTACGCGAGCTCAGGCGTTCGCCATCGATCTCCAAGACCGTCAACGTGCTCCGCGGGATCGACCAGGCGCTGGAGTTCGCAGCGAAGGAGGGCAACACGACGCTGCGCCACGCTCTCGCCGGCGCGCGCCGACCCCTCGGGGACTACCTGACGTCCCAGGGTCTCAAGCTTCCCAAAGTGAAGCTGCCGCGGGGACGCAAGCCCGCCATCCTCCGGTAGGTCCTGAGCGGGTCCCGTAGTGGGAAGCCGCAGCAAGTCGCTGCCTCGCCCTCACCCTCTCCCTTCCGTTCCGTTCCCTTCCTGCCCTTCCTGCTATGTCTGCTTCTGGTCAGGCATGAGCGGTCGCCCATGCCTGACCAGAAGCAGACATAGCAGGAAGGGCAGGAAGGGAACGGAAGGGAGGGAGGGAGGGAGATCACTGGGGCGAAGATTGCCGCGACTCCGTACCCGCGGACTCCGCACGCGCGTATTATTCGCCACATGGCCGAGGAACCTGGCGACGTCCCCGAGCATTCCTGGGGCAACATCAGCGAGCACCACTGGACTCGTTCCCGCGCGGGGCTGAACCAGGAGGCGATCGACTACTACCGCGAGCGCTCGAAGGCCCCTGGCGTCAAGGAGGGCGGGGGCATGCGCGCCCACTACTGCATGAGCTGCAAGGGCGTGATCCCGCTCGAGTACGACCAGCGCGTACCGGCCTCGAAGGAGCTCCAGCACTGTCCGCACTGCGGCGTGGAGCTGGACCCGCGCGTGCGCGAGATGTTCAACTGGGTGGAGATCGACCAGCCGCCCGACAGCGACTTTCGCGCGCTCCTGCCCATCCTCCTCGGCGGCCTCCTCGTGCTGGTCGCCATCGCGATCGGCACGTGGCTCCTGTTGCGCTGAACCAAGTCGGATGATCCGCCGAGAGCAAGAGCCCGCCTGGCCGCGCGTCGCGTTCGCCTGCTACCTCGGCGTCTGCGCCTGCGCCCTCGTCTGGCCCGGCTACGCGCTGGCGGGGGATCGGATCGAGCCGTTCGTGCTCGGGCTGCCGTTCGCCTTCGCGTGGACCATCGGCTGGGTGCTCGCCGCCTTCCTCGGCCTCCTCGTCTTCCACGGGCTCGCCGGGCCGAAGGACCGAGGTTGAGCGATTCCCGCATCGTCGTAGGGATCGCGGCGGTGTACCTCGTCGCCTGCCTCGTCATCGGCATGCTGCCGGGGCGCAGGGCGAGCGACTCGGCCGAGGGTTACGTCGCCGGCGACCGGACGCTGGGCCCGCTCGTGATGTTCTTCATCACGGGGGCGACGATCTTCAGCGCCTTCGCGTTCCTCGGGATGCCCGGGAAGGCCTACTCCCAAGGTGCCTGGGCCTTCATGGTCCTGGCCTACGGCGCGTTCGGTTTCATCCCGTTCTACTTCCTCGGTCCGCGCGCCGCGCGGCTCGGGCGCGAGTACGGGTTCGTGACCCAGGGGCAGATGGTCGCGCACCGGTTTCACTCGCTCCCGATCCCGGGCGTCATGGCGCTGATCAGCGCGGGCGCCTTCGTGCCGTACCTGGCGATCCAGATCAAGGGCGCGGGGTACGTCCTGAACTCGATGACGCAGGGCGCGGTGTCCGAGCAGGTGGGTGGAGCGATCGTGTACGGCGTCGTGCTCGTGTACGTCCTGAAGAGCGGTGTCCTGGGCGTCGGGTGGACGAACACGTTCCAGGGCATCTTCATGATGGTCCTCGCCTGGGCGATGGGGCTCTACCTGCCCTACGCGCTCTACGGCGGCGTCGGTGAGATGTTCCGCCGGATCGCGGAGGAGCGGCCGGAGCTCCTGCGCGCCCCGGGGCTCGGCCCGGACGGCGCGCAGGGGTCCTGGGGCGAGTACACGAGTGCGGTGATCGTGACGTCCATCGGGTTCTCGGCCTGGCCGCACTTGTTCATGAAGGCCTTCACCGCCCGGAGCGAGGCGACGATCCGCAGAACGGTCGTCCTGTACCCGATCTTCTCGATCTTCCTCGTTCCGATCTTGCTCATCGGCTTCTCGGGCGTGCTCTTCGAGCCGGCCCCCGCGCAAGCGGACCAGATCCTGCCGCACATGCTGATGAGCATCGAGCTCTCGCCCTGGATCGTCGGCCTGTTCTGCGCGGGAGCGCTCGCGGCCTCGATGTCCTCGGGCGACGCGATCGTCCACGCGTGCTCCTCGATCCTCGTGCGCGACGGCTGGATCACGGCCCTCGGCAGGAAGCTGGACACGCACGCCGAGCGGCGGCTCATCCGATACCTGATCGTCGTCCTGCTCGGCGCGTCCTACGGGCTCGCCTTCCACTACGAGGGTTCGCTCTTCGACCTCCTGCTCTACGCCTACGGGCCCGTCGTCCAGTTCATGCCGGCGGTGGTCGCGGCGCTCTACATCCGACGCGCCACGGGTCCCGGCGTGCTCGCCGGGCTCGTCGTCGGCGTCAGCGTGAACATCCTGTTCGCGGTGTGCCCGGACCTCCGGCCGTTCGCGCTGCACGCCGGACTCTACGGGTTCGTGGCCAACGTGGCCGCGCTGGCGCTCGTCTCGGCCGTGACCCGGCGCGAAATCGACGGCGAGGAGCGCTACCTCGCCGTCGCCGCCGGGGACGACGTCCGCGAGCCGAGCTCGTAGCGGGGCACACGCTCCCGCATGTCATGGACTACAATGGGTCCGCTCCCGCTCACAGGTTCCCCCCACGCCATGCACAGCTCTCCTCGCCGCCTGGGCGCCCTCCTGGCGCTCGGTCTCGCTGTTCCGCTCGCCGCCCCGCTCATCGCCCAGGGCCCGCCGGGTGGCTACTACGACCCGGTCGACGACTCGAACCCCGCGGCCCTGCGCCAGACGCTGCACGCGGTGATCGACGACCACCAGCGCTTTCCCTACACGTCGGGCTCGACGGACACCTGGGACATCCTCGAGCTGGCGATGGAGGATCCGAGTGACTCCACGCGCATCGTGGAGCTCTACAAGAACGCGAGCCTCGCGAAGCAGGGTGGGGGCAACAGCTTCTACAACCGCGAGCACACCTGGCCGAACTCGTACGGCTTCCCGGACAACGGGAGCGGCAACTATCCCTATACGGACTGCCACCTGCTCTTCCTCTGCGACATCGGCTACAACTCCAACCGCGGGAACAAGCCGTTCCGCACTTGCAACGCCGGGTGCAGCGAGCGCCCCACCATCAGCGGTGGCTCGGGGACATACCCGGGCAACTCCAACTGGATGAGCGGCTCGGCCGTGCAGGGCACGTGGGAGACCTGGATGGGCCGGCGCGGGGACGTGGCGCGCGGGCTGCTGTACGCGGACGTGCGCTACGAGGGCGGGACGCACGGCGTCACCGGCTTCTCTGAACCGGACCTGGTCCTGACCGACGTCGAGGCGCTCATCGCTTCCACGCAGACGGGCAACAACGAGTCGCTCGCCTACATGGGCATGCTCGCGGTGCTGCTCACCTGGCACGTGGAGGATCCGGTGGACGCGCGCGAGCGTGCGAAGAACGACGTCGTCTTCGCGTTCCAGGGCAATCGCAACCCATTCGTGGATCACCCCGAGTGGGTCGCGTGCCTGTTCGGGTCGGACTGCGGCGTGGGCGCGCCGTACTGCTTCGGGACGGCGTGCCCGTGCGGCAACGGCGACGCCGGCGCGGGCTGCGCGAACTCGACGGGCTCGGGCGCGCTCCTCGCCGCGCAGTCGGGCAGCCTCTCGTTCTCCCACGACGACCTGGTGCTCGAGCTCTCCGGCATGCCGGCGAACCAGTTCGGGATCGTCTTCATGGGCGGCTCGACGGCGGGGAGCGTCTTCGGTGACGGCCGGTTGTGCGTGGGCACGGTCCACGGGCGGTTCCCGGTCCGGGCCGCGGACGCCGGCGGGAGCTTGCTCGAAGGGCCGGGAATCGTCGCCTTCACCTTCGCGGGCTTCCCGCCCGCCGGCTGGATCACCGTCGGCGTCCCGTACTTCTTCCAGGGCTGGTACCGCGACCCCGGCGGGCCGTGCGGCCAGTTCTTCAACCTGAGCAACGGGCTCGAGCTCCTGTTCACGCCGTAGGCCTGGTCGACTTCACGCACGCACCCACGCCCGCGGGCCCGATCGTCGGCGGCGCCACGCGGAACTCCCTGGCCTGGTACCGCGACCCGGCGGGGGGCGGGGCGTTCTTCAACCTGGCGGATGGATTGAGCGTGTTGTTCGCGCCTCGAGTGGTCGCAGGCGGGATGCACCACGATACGTCACGATCGACCTACGGCAGGGGCACCACCTCCGGCAGGCTGCTGTTCTGCGCCTTATTCCTGTTTCTGCGGAAACGCACGGACACGCCGCGCATTCGCGCATTAAGGGGGAGTGGGCGCGTAACGTCGCCGCCCGACAGCCCTAGATGACCGATGGAGGGAGTGCCGTGAGCGTCCAGATGCACGATGAACGTGATGCAGCGTCCAAGCCCGACGCGCGCGAGGGAGCCGCCGATCGGGTGTCTCCGAGGTGGATCGCGAAGGGTTATCGGCGGATCGCGAGCGGCACTGTGTGCCACGGCGAGGACGTGGAGGACCTGGCCCAGGAGACCTTCCTGCGCATGCAAACGAGGTATCCGGCGCAACTCGCTGACTGGCCGCTCGTCCGCGCGATCGCCCGCAACCTCGTGCGCGAGAGCGCGCGCCGAGCCTGGTCCCGGCCGAGGCTTGAGCAGGCGAACGACGCCGATCCGTCGGAGACGCGGCGGACCGAGCGCGCTTCCGCCGGCCAGCGCGAAGTGCTCGAGAAGCTCTCGCTGGCTCTGGCGGAGCTGCCCGACGCCCTGCGTCACGTGCTCGTGTTGCACGAGCTCGAGGGCCTTCCGTACCTGGACGTCGCGCGAATGCTGGATATCCCAACGAGGACCGCTCGGAGCCGCTGCATGCGGGCGAGATCAGAGCTGCGCCGGGTGCTCGAGCGCCGAGGCGTGCGGTCCGAGGATGTCGCCGCGATCTTGCCCATGCTCGCCTGGCGCCGGAAACCGAAGCTCGTTCGGCGGCTCGTGCAGACCCGCGCCGCGGTCGCGTTCCTCGTCGCCGTGCCCGCCGCGATGCTCGTGTACGTGACGCTGCGTCCACTGCGAGGGACCCAGGGCGACCTCGACGAGCCGCTCGTCACGGCCGAGCCCAGTGCGCCGGGCGACTCGCGGTGGGCGCGGGACCTCGAGCAGCCCGCGCGACCGGATGTCCAGCGCTTCGCTCTGCCACGAGCTCCCGACGAAGTCGACGACGAGCCCCGCACGGCGACGACTCGCATCCACGGACGCGTGGTCGACGAGCTCGACGACGGCCGCCCGCTGCCGGAGTTCGCCCTGTACTTGGGGAACCGAGAGGGCAACGAGGAGTGGCTCGTGACCGATGCCGAGGGTCGTTTCGAGAGCCGCCGCACGTACGCGGAGGGTCCAGTCGACGTCTTGCTCCGCGACCGGCTCCCCCACTCCGTTGCGATCGGCGGCATGCTGAGCCCGGGGCGAGGGGAGGGCGACGTGACGCTCGAGCACACAGTCACGGATGACGAGCCCGTCGAGATCGCCGTGCGCTCCGGACCGACCTTTCGGCTCGAGCTCGAGCTCGACGCCGGCGTGTCTCCGAGCGACGTGGTCGGCGAGCTGCGCCCCGATCCCCCGGAGGAGGACCAATCCAAGGGCCTCTACGCCCCCGTTCATCCGGGGCCCCCTCCTTGGATCCGGTTCGAATGGGACGGCTACTGCGTGGGCGCGCGCGAGGCACACCTCCAGTTCGGCACGCGCGATGGGTTGTGGTGGGGCACCGTCGCAATCGATCCGCCGCATGGTTTCGCGGCCGAGCCCGTGCGCGTGCGGCTCGATCCCGTCGGCTGCCTCGTCGGGACCATCTTGCTAGACGGCGACCGGAGAGCCTACTCCGTCAACGTGCACGCGGTGGACGAGGAGGGCGGCGTCGGTCGGCGAGTGCGCTTTCAGTTGGCGGGAGTCTGGGACGAGAACCTCGCCGCTCTGAGGCGGACCGCCGGCATCGCCCCGCGCCGCGCCCGGATTGCTCCGGACGGCACCGAGGTGCCCCAGGGCGCAGCGATTCCGTCTGGCTCACGTGACAGGATCGTCGCGACCGTGTACATGGTCCCCTACCTCCAGCCGGGGCGCTACTGGGTCCGAGTCCAGGGCAGCGCCAGGCGGGTCGTGGCCGAGCCGGCCCTCGTCGTCGTCACGGCCGGCGCCGTCACGCGGTGCGACTTCCGGATCGACCCGAAGCGTCCGAAGTCTCCGCTCGCCTCAGGCAGCGTCCCGCCGCGCGCCTACGAGTCGCATGCGTCTGCGCCGCCGGTCCCGGTCGTCCGCCTGAGGTTCGTGGTCACCGACGCCGAGACCAAGCAACCGCTCGTGACTTTCGACTGGCGGGCTTCGAGCCTGGAGGGGGACGACAGTTGGGACGAAAACGTCCGCGAGCTCGAGCTCGAGCGCCCTCTCGACTCCCACCTCGAATGGGTGATCGACCACCCGAGCTACCAGCCGTACTGGGGCTCGCGGCTGCCTGGCCCCGCGGCCGGGCCGACCGAGACGATCGAAGTGGAGCTCTCGCCCGGTTGGGGGACCGAAGTGTGGGTCCGCGACCAACACGAACGGCCCGTCGCAGGAGCCGGCGTGCTCCTCGACGGAACGCCGGCGGGCGAGACGGGACCGGACGGGACGTTGCGCGTCGCCCGCTCGCAGCGACCGCGGCACATGGCCGTAGTACACGAGCGGCTCGTCATCGAGCCAGGGTGGGACGTGAACCCCCTGATCGGTCAGCACACGGCATCCGATATCGCGCGCACTCTCGTCTACCTGCAGCGGCGCTGAGCCTGCGTTCAATCGTGCTTCGAGAGACCGATCTCCTCTGGGTCTTCGCCTACCCGATCTAGCCGAAGCCTTCGTCTCGCTACGGCCCTTCTTCGACGGACTGCGAATCCCCGTCGTCCGAGGCCGAGCGCCGGACCAGTACGATGCGCGTCGAGTGGACGCGGATCGGCTGGTCCAGTTGCTCCCGCGCGCGCGCGACGAGCTCTGCGCGTCGATCCTCGGGCACGTGCTCCAACCAGGTCGGCGCCATCAGCGCGAAGTCGAGGTGGAACGTGCCGCTGATCTCGTCCTCGTCCGAGCGACAGGTGACGAGCTCGAAGCCCCGCTCGCGGGCGATCCGCTCGAGGCCTGAGCGCCGGCGCACGCGCGGGACGGCGGCGGTCGGCCACTCGGGCCGCGGCAGGCGGGCCTCCTCGAAGACGCCCTCGACCACGGCTTGCCAATCGGCGGCGGGCTCGTCCGCCGTCGTCTCGAACGAGTGTCCCCAGAGGTTGAAGGCATAGATCGCGCCGGGTGGCAGCACGCGCCGAAGGCCCGCGAGGACGCGCTCCTCGTCGAAGAGGTGCGCCGTTGCGTTCGCGAGGCAGGCGTCGGCGCGGATCCCGAGGCGGCCCACTTCCTCCGCGGGAGCGACGTGGGCCGCGGCGACCCGGGTTCCCAGGCGGGTCTCGGCGATCGCCAGCATCGCGGGTGCCGGTTCGACGAGCACCGACCGGGCGCCGGGAAAGCGTTCGAGGACGAGCGCCGACAGGAGCCCCGCGCCCGCGCCCAGGTCGAGCGCCGTGCCGGAGAATCCCTCCGGTAGCTCGTCGACCAAGCGCCCCGCGACCGCTCCGAAGAGGGGCCAACGCTCGGTCAGGTCGTGGTAGGCCCGGGCGCGGTCCTCCCAGCTCGCGATGGTCTCGGCTCGGTCGCTCACGGACATACGGATCCTAGCAGGTGCCCCGAGCGAGAGGCGTGGAACCGCCCGGGCGCGGCCATTCGGAAAGAAGTTCGCCCGGCCGGCGCGCGCGTCCGAGGCTGGCGCGCCTCCCCCGAAGTGGGCTAAAGATCGTGCTTTCCGCGCGTCGAATTCATGGCTCATGCCCTCCGTCCTTGCCCCGGAATGGGAACGAGCCTGGTCCGGGCGCGACGGGTCCCCGGCGCGATCGATTCGCACCGCAGGGGGCCCCGTCACGCCTCCGGCAGGAGGACCGTCTGCGGCTTCGAGCGCGAGCGCCCCGCGCCTGGAGGGCCGCCCGTGACAGAGATGACGACCGCCAAGGCGCCGGCGGCCAGCGCCCTCTCCGTCGCACAGATGCTCCATCTGATGCGGATGGAGGTCGACAACGCCAAGCTCCACGGCTACGCAATCTGTTGCCTCATGATCGGTCTGGACGAGTTCCAGACGCAGGCAGAGCGCGAGGCGCGGCGGTGGCTGATGCCCGCCATCTTCAGCGAGCTGAAGGCGATCACGTTCCAGCAGCACATCCGCGGGCTCGGCCTCACCCGCGAACACTTCATCCTCGCGGTGTTCCCGCACATCGGCGTGAAGCAGGCGACCGAGCTCTCCGAGGAGCTGCTGGCCAAGGCGCGCGAGCTCGAGCTTCCGGGGATCACGGGGGGCACGCCCGTCACCATCAGCGTCGGGGTCGGCCACAACTCCCATCCCCGGTCCGACGAGCTCGAGACCCTCATCGAAGACGCGGAGACGGGCCTCAACCTCGCGCGCTCCGGCGGCGGCGACCGCTGGATGCAGTGGCGGACCGTCGAGGACGAGCTCGAGGATATCCGCGGCGAGCTCGATGAGCAGATCCGCGAGATGCGGGAGCTCGGTCCCGGCGAGGAGTCGGACGCGGTCGCGAGCTGGGGCCACGCACTGGTCCGGAAGATCGTCGACGCGTTCGCCGTGGTCGAGCCGTCCGCGAGCCTGAACCAGGTCCGCAGCGACGTGCTCGCGATCGTGTCGAGCGAAGTCGATCGCTGGCGCGACCTCGCGACGATCCGCCAGCTCTCCGAGCGCGAGAAGACCATCGATCTGCTCGAGCGGCGCATCACCAAGCTGACCGGCTCTCTCGATCAGACCGAGAGCGAGCTCAAGCGGATCGCATCGCTGAAGGCCATCGACACGGGCATCTCGTCCATCTACTCGACGGTCCAGGGCCTCCTCGACGGCGAGGACAACACCGAGGCCAAACGCGAGATGCTCAAGGACATCTTCGAGGCGAACCTGGCTTTGCGCCAATGACGCCGCGGAGATCGTGAACCCGAATCCCGAACGGCCAGGCCCGACTCGCCTGGCTGAGAATGCAAAGCAGCAGTAACCGCAAGAAGGCACCCCAATGACTACATCGAAGAACACCGACATGGACCCCACGGCCGAGCCCGAGGAGGCCGCGATCGCTCCGGAGACGCAACCCCGGGAGGTCGCCACGATCGAGCAGCGGGCCGCGGCGGCCGGCGAGCGCGGCGCGGCGGCGGTGGCTGACGCCATCGAGCAGGGCGAGGACGCGGAGAAGGCCGTGGGCGTGCTCTACCTCGGGATCGACCTCGGGACCTCGCGGACGTCCGTGTCGGCGAGCAACGGCCAGCGCGAGACGATCGCTTCGTACGTCGGCTACCCGAAGGACGCGGTCAGCCAGAAGCTGCTCAAGAAGCGCGTGCTGTTCGGGCAGGAGGCCCTGGACAAGCGCCTCGCCCTGAACTTCTTCCGCCCGCTGGAGCACGGCGTGCTCAAGTCGAGCGAAGAGGGCACACCCGAGTACGAGGACAACCTGCGGGCCGCCAAGGACCTGATCTCCGAGGTCATCCGCCGCGCGAAGCCGCGCAAGGACGAGCTGATCTACGCCGTGATCGGCGTCCCGGCCCAGGTCTCGATCAACAACAAGCAGGCGGTCCTGGACGCCGCCCGCGAGTCCGTCGACTCGGTCATGCTCTGCTCGGAGCCGTTCTCGGTCGCCTACGGGCTCGACATGCTCGATGACGTGCTCGTGATCGACATCGGTGCGGGGACGACGGACCTCTGTCGGATGCACGGCACCATGCCGGAGGACGCGGACCAGATCACGATCACGTTCGCCGGTGACTACATCGACAACAAGCTCGCGGAGTACATCCGCGAGACCTATCCGGAGGCGCAGTTCTCCATCGAGATGATCAGGAAAATCAAGGAGCGCTACGCGTCCGTCGCGGACGAGGTGGACAAGGTCGTCGTCGACCTGCCCGTCAACGGCAAGCCGACGTCCTTCGACCTCACGGACGGACTCCGCGCAGCCTGCCAGACCATCGTGGGACCGATGGTCGATGGCCTGTCCACGCTCGTGTCGACCTTCGACCCCGAGTTCCAGGACCGCCTGAAGAACCGCGTCCTGCTCGCCGGCGGCGGGTCCCAGATCAAGGGCCTCGACCTCGCGATCGAGCGGGAGATGGCCACTCGCCTCGGCGGCGGCAAGGTGATGCGTTGCGAGGAGCCGATGTACGGCGGCGCAGGCGGCGCCCTGAAGGTCGCGCACGACATGCCCGCGGAGTTCTGGGAGAAACTGAAGTAGAGAGCACTCGGGGCGGGGGGGCTCGCACCCTCACCATGATCGACAACGTCGCCCCTTCGTTCCCGAGTCTTCCGGACCTGCCTTGCAGAGGGGCTCCGGCCCCCGGATTCGAGTCGAGCCTGCGCCTCCTCGGGGGCGCAGGCTTCGTCCATTCCAGGCAAGGATCGGCACCGGATGCGGGGTAGGATCTTGCCGCCGGGGACCATGATGACGATGCGAGAGCGAGCGTGGCACGCGGGGTACGACGAGGGCGTCGCGCCCTCGATCGACTACGAGAAGGTGACGATCCCGGAGTTCTTCCGGCGGACGGCGGCGGCCCAGCCCGACTCGATCGCCCTGTACTTCCTGAACGCGAGCCTCACCTACGGCGAGCTCGAGCACGAGGTCGACGGGCTGGCCGCCGGCATGGCCAAGCTCGGTGTGGAGCCGGGGAAGCGCGTGGCCATCCACCTCCCGAACATGCCGCAGGCGGTGATCGCGTACTACGCCGCCCTGACGCTCGGGGCGGAGGTCGTCCTCACGAACCCGATGTACACCGGGCGCGAGATCGAGCACCAGTGGAACGACGCCCAGTGCTGCCTCGCGGTCACGACGGACTACCTGTACGACCAGCGCATCCGCGACCGACGCGCGGACCTCGCGCCCGAGACCTACATCCTCGCGCGCGTCCCCGAGTACCTCCGGTTCCCCCTGAAGTGGCTCGCGCCGTTCAAACTGATGCGCCAGGAACCGCCGGCGTACGCGGGCATCGAGAAAGAGTCGGGCGTGCACGTCTTCCGCGACCTCATCGACGACTCGGACCGCAAGCCCCCGCGCCCGCACATCGCCTGGGACAGCGTCGCCGTGCTCCAGTACACGGGCGGCACCACCGGCGTCTCGAAGGGCGCGATGCTCACGCACAAGAACCTCGCGGTGAACGTGCAGCAGATGGACGCCTGGTTCGGGGCAGCGGGCAGCGACGACGAGGTCATGCTCGTCGCCCTGCCCCTCTTCCACGTCTTCGGGATGACGGTCGGCATGAACTGGTCGGTGAGCCGGGGTTGGGCGATGGTGCTCCTCCCCGATCCCCGCGACACGCGCCGGCTCGTGCAGTGCATCGAGAAGCGCCGCGTGACGATCCTGCCCGCGGTGCCGGCGATCTTCAACGCCCTGAACAACTACCCCGGCATCGAGGACATCGACGTCTCCAGCTTGAAGAGCTGCATCTCCGGCTCCGCGCCCATCACCCAGGAGGTGCTGGAGCGCTTCGAAGAGCTGACCGGCGCGCGCATCCTCGAGGGTTTCGGCATGAGCGAGACCTCGCCGGTCACGCACGTGAACCCGCACCAGGGCGAGCGCCGGATCGGCAAGGTCGGGCTCCCGATCCCGGACACCGACGCGAAGATCGTCGACCTGGACACGGGCCTCGAGCTCCCGCCGGGCAAGGAGGGCGAGCTCGTCGTGCGCGGCCCGCAGGTGATGCTCGGCTACTGGAATCAGCCGGAGGAGACGGCGCGCGCCCTGCAGGACGGCTGGCTCCACACCGGCGACCTCGCCGTCATGGACGACGCCGGGTACTTCCAGATCGTCGGCCGCAAGAAGGACATGATCAACTGCAGGGGCTTCAAGGTGTTCCCCGACGAGGTCGACCGCGTCCTCATGGGCCACCCCGCCATCCTCGAGGCCGCGACGATCGGCGTGCCGGACCCGGTCCGCGGCGAGACCGTCAAGTCGTTCGTGGTCCTGCACCCGGGGATGGAGGCCACCGCGGAGGAGATTCAGGCCTACGCCCGCGAGCGCCTCGCCGCCTACAAGCTCCCGCGCCAGATCGAGTTCATCCCCGAGCTGCCGAAGAGCACCGTCTTGAAGGTCCTACGCCGCGAGCTGCGCGACCGCGAGCTGAAGAAGCGCGCTTGACCGCCTCTTGGGCGCGCGGCGCAGCCCGGGAGTGCTCATGGTCGAGCGACGGCAAGTACATTCTTACGGCTCTGTTTGTCGAGGACCCGGACCTCCTCGCCGTCGCGGATCCAGTCGGCGAGCTCCTCCAGGGAGACGTAGCGGCTCTCTTCGGTGCTGTACAGCTTGCGGCTGGCGTAGCGCTTGATGATGCGGACCATGGGAAGACCTCCCGGGTGTGTGCTCGGACCGCACTCGCGATCCAGCGACCCTTAACGCCCCACGGCATGGAATATCTCCGCTTTCGCCGCATCGCGGCAAGCACGACGCAACTCCAGGACCTGCAACTGGTTGCGGTTCGTCAGGCCGAGCTCAGCGCCGTCGGTCCGGGGGAGCGGCGGCCGGGCTCCGGCCCGTCCTCCAGCACCGCCGAGCGCATGTACTCCTCGAGCGTGAAGGCGTCGACCTGGATCGCGTCCTCGCGCGCCGCCTCCGCTTTCGTGACGAGCTCCGCCTCGAGCGCGGTGATCACGTTCGCCTTCAAGGCTTCATCGATGAGCTCCGCCGGCCGCTTCTTCGGCAGGGTCTTCGCACGCACGGCGGCCTTGATCTTCGTCGCCACGGCCTCGGCGTCGTAGCACAGCCGGAAGGCGCGCTCGAGTCGGCCGAGGGCTTCCTGCTCGTCCGTGGGGATGTGGATCCCCGAAGTGAGGGCGTCGCGCGTCTCGCCGGGCACCTGGAGCGCGGCTGCGACGCGATGGCCGAGGGCGTCCGAGGGTCCGGTCGAGATCGGGTTGAGGCGCGACCACAGGGCCACGGGGCCACGCAGGAGCGCGCCGAGCACGGGCACGTCGAAGTTCCCGAACAGGCCGTCGAAGCCCGCCTGGATGCGGCCGAGAGCGTGCTGCATCGACCAGTGGAAGAAGGGCAGGTCCGCTTCGCGCCGGCCTTCCGCTTCGAAGCGGCGCAGCACGGCGGTGCCGAGGTACATCCACGAGAAGATGTCCGAGAACCGGCCCGTGATCGTCTCCTTGCGCTTCAGGTCGCCGCCGAGGAACGCCATGGCGAAGTCGGCGAGCAGCGCGAAGGAGGCGGAGCTCCAGGCGAGCTTCCTGTAGTACGGCGCCGCGGGCCCGGAGACCGGCGACTTCGCGAGCCGGCCCCGCGTGAGCGAGAGCAGCACCGAGCGCGAGCCGTTGCGGGCGACGTGCCCGACGTGGGCCCAGAAGGCTGCGTCGAAAGCAGTGACGTCGTTCGCGGCGGCGGCCTGCATCTCCTTGTAGGCGTAGGGGTGGCACCGGATCGCGCCCTGCCCGAAGACCATCAGCGTGCGCGTCAGGATGTTCGCGCCTTCCACCGTGATGCCGATCGGTAGCGACTGGTACAGGCGGCCCAGCATGTTGCGCGGGCCGAGCGAGATCCCGGCCCCGCCCAGGATGTCCATCGCATCCGTGACCGAGTCGCGGCACGCCTCGGTGAAGGTGTACTTCATCATCGCCGTGACCACGGCCGGCTTCGCGCCCCCGTCGAGCGCGCCGCAGGTGTAGCGCCGCGCCGCCTCCAGGATGTAGGCGTTCCCGCCGATGCGCGCCAGGGGCTCCTCGATGCCCTCGAACTTGCCGATCGAGAGCCCGAACTGCTTGCGCACGGACGCGTACGCCCCGGCGATGCGTGCGGCCATCTTGACGCCCGCCGTCGAGAGCGCCGGGAGCGAGATCCCGCGCCCCGCCGAGAGGCACTCCATGAGCATCAGCCAGCCCTTGCCCGCGCCCTCGGGTCCGCCGATGATCGCGTCGATCGGGACGACGACGCGCTCACCCGTGGTGGGGCAGTTGTAGAACGGCACGCCGAGCGGATCGTGGCGGCGTCCGGTCTCGACGCCGGGGGTGTCCGTGGGGATGAGCGCGCAGGTGATGCCGAGGTGTTCGCCCTGGCCCAGGAGGTTCTCCGGGTCGTGCAGCTTGAACGCGAGCCCGAGCACGGTCGAGATCGAGGCGAGCGTGATGTAGCGCTTGTTCCAGTCCAGGCGCAGGTACAGCTCGCCGTCCGGCCCCTTGAACACCTCGCCGCGCGACGTCATCGAACCCGCGTCCGAACCCGCGCCAGGTTCCGTGAGTGCGAAGGCCGGCATCTCCTCACCGCTGGCGAGCCGCGGCAGGTAGTGCGCCTTCTGCTCTTCCGTGCCGTAGTGCGCGAGGAGCTCCGCGGGCCCGAGCGAGTTCGGGACCATGACCGTGATTGCGAGCGTGGTCGAGCGCGACGAGAGCTTGGCCACGACGGCGCTGTTGGCCGAGGCCGAGAAGCCGAGGCCGCCATACTCCTTCGGCACGATCATCCCGAGGAAGCCGTTGTCCTTGAGGTACTGCCAGACCTCGGGCGGGAGGTCGCGCCGCTTGGCCACATCCCAGTCGTCGGTCATGCGGCAGACCTCCTCGGTGGGGCCGTCGAGGAAGGCCTGCTCCTCGGGCGTGAGGCCCGGGTACGGCTCGTTCGCGAGGCGCGTGAAGTCGGGGCTACCGGAGAAGAGCTCACCGTCGGCCCACACCGTGCCCGCTTCCAGCGCCTCGCGCTCGGTCTTGGAGATCACCGGCAGGAACTTCAGCTTCACCAGGAGCCGCAGGATGCGCGCCGAGACGAGACGCGCGCGCAGGGGGCGCACGTTGAACACCACGGCCGGGGCGAGGCACAGGAGCCAGAGCCACAGGGTCGCGCCCAGGCCGAAGAGCAGCACGCCGGCGAAGATCGTCCAGAGGGCGAGCGGCGCACCCTTGTACCCCAGGCCGAGGGCGCCGAGGAGGGCTATGGAAATCGTCCAGAGGGGGTGCGCCTCCACGAGGAAGCTGCTGATCGTTGCGAGGTGGGTCATGGCTTCGTCCGTCCGCTCTTTCTTCCGATCGTGGCCGCGGGTGTGGGATCGACCGGGGCGCGGAGCATTATTCCCCTATCGAATGGCTCGGTACCAGCGGCGAAGCCCCGTTCGGGCAACGAAGGCGCCGGAGCCGGCCCGCGCCGCGCCACCGGCTCTTCCGGGAGGGTGAGCATCCACGGGTGGCGCGGGTCTTGAACCGAACTCTCGAATAGGGCACATCTCCGGCCTACGGGAGCCCCGATCCATCCCTTTACCAGTACTGCCCGTCCATGGCCATGATCCAGCCCCCCGCTCGAGATTCCGGTTCGACGATCGTCCTGGCGGCCGGCCTCCGCTCGCCGTGGGTGCGGGCCGGGGGCGCTTTCAAGCGCGAGGACGACGGGCACCTCGGAGCCCACGTGGCGCGCGAGCTCCTGGCGCGGACGGGCCTCGATCCGGCGGAGCTCTCGGAGGTCATCGTGGGCTCGGTCGGGCCGCCTTACGACCAGGCGAACGTGGCGCGCGTGCTGGCGCTCCGGGCCGGGGTCCCGTGGGAAGTGCCGGCGCGCACGGTGGCGCGCAACTGCGCGAGCGGCATCGAGGCCGTGACGACCGCCGCCACCGCCATCCGCGCGGGTCTCGGCGACACCTACCTCTGCGTCGGCGTCGAGGTGATGAGCGCCTACCCGCTCGTCTTCGGGCGCCGGATGACGGACCTGTTCGCCGCACTCGCGCGCGCGCGCAGCCCGATGCAGAAGCTCGGTGCGATCGCGCGCTTCCGGCCCTCGTTCCTGGCGCCCCGCATCGCGCTCATGGAGGGGCTCCGCGATCCCGTGACCGGCCTGCTCATGGGCCAGACGGCCGAGGTGCTCGCGCGCGACTTCGGCATCTCCCGCGTGGACTCCGACCGGTACGCCTTGCGGAGCCATGAGCGCGCGCAGGCGGCGCGCGAGCGCGGCCGCTTCGAGCGCGAGATCGTCCCGCACCTCCCGCTTGGACAGAAGGGCGCGAAGGGCGCGAAGCGCGGCGCGGGGTCCGTGATGCACGACGACGGCATCCGCGACGACCAGACCCTGGAGCGGCTCGCGAAGCTGCGCCCCTACTTCGAGCAGCCCGACGGCATCGTGACGGTCGGGAACTCGTGCGGCATCACGGACGGCGCGTGCGCGCTGCTCGTCACGACCGAGGAGCGCGCGCGGGCGCTCGGGCTCACGCCGCTCGCGCGGCTGCGCGCATTCGCCTGGGCCGGGCTCGACCCATCGCGCATGGGTCTCGGACCGGTGTTCGCGACGGCGCGCGCGCTCGACCTCGCCGGCTGCAGCATGGCCGACCTCGGCACGATCGAGCTCAACGAGGCGTTCGCGGCCCAGGTCCTCGCGTGCAAAGTGGCCTTCGAGAGCGACGCCTTCGCGCGCGAGCACCTCGGCCGTGACACGGCCGTGGGCGAGCTCGACTTCGACCGGACCAACGTCCATGGCGGCGCGATCGCCCTCGGCCACCCGGTCGGCGCCACGGGCGCGCGCCTGCTCCTCACGACGGCGCACGAGCTCGCGGCGGGGGACCACGAGCTCGGCCTGGCGACCTTGTGCATCGGCGGCGGCCAGGGCGGCGCCGTGATCCTCGAGCGGGTGGCGGCATGATCGACCTCACGGGTTTTCCCTTTCCCGACGACGCGCCGGAGCCCGGCGCCTGCGTGCGCATCGAGCGGCCCGAGCCTGGGCTCGCCGTCGTCGTGCTCGACCCGCCCCACCGCAAGCTGACGGTGCTCGACGGGCCGGTCCTGCGCGACCTGGACGCGGCGCTCGACGAGCTCGAGCGCGACGTGACGCTCTCGGGCGTCGTGATCACGGGGCGCGCGCCGGACGAGTTCGCCGTCGGTGCCGACGTGAAGGCGATCGAGAGCGTCACGGACCCCGCCCTGATCGCGGACGTCGTGCGCGCCGTACACGGTCTCTTCCGGCGCATCGCGGCGCTCCGCCCCAGGACGGTCGCCGCGGTGGGCGGCCCCGTACCCGGCGGCGCGTACGAGCTGTCGCTCGCCTGCGACTGCATCGTGGCGACGGACTCGGAGCAGACGCGCATCGGCCTGCCGGAGACGCAGCTCGGCATCATCCCCGCGTGGGGCGGCTGCCACCGGCTGCCGAAGCGCGTCGGCCTGCCGACCGCGCTCGCGGCGATCCTGACCGGCAAGCTCTACCCGGCGAAGCACGCGAAGAAGTTGGGCCTCGTCGATCGGCTGACCAAGCCCGCCTACCTCGCCGAGGTCGCCGCGGGCATCGCTCTCGGACGCGAGGTGTGCCGGGTGCCCGCCCGCGGGTGGCGGGGGCTCCTGATCGACCGGAACCCGATCGCGCGCGCCGTCATCGTGAAGCAGTCGCGCAAGCAGGTGCTGGCGAAGACGCGCGGGCACTACCCCGCGCCGCTCGAGGCCCTGCAGCTCGTCGCCCATGCGCCCGGGACCTCGCTGGCGGAAGGCATGGAGCTGGAGGCCGCGGCGGCGGCGCGGCTCGCCGTCGGCCCGGTGGCGAAGAGCCTCATCGCGATCTTCTTCGCCTCCGAGGCCGCGAAGAAGCTCGGGCGCCGGCGCGAGGGCGTCGAACCGCGCCAGCTCGACCGCGCGGGCGTGATCGGCGGGGGCGTCATGGGCGCGGGCATCGCCAGCCTGCTCGCGGAGCGCGGTGTCGCCACGCGGATCATGGACCTGTCGCGCCCGGCCCTCGACGCGGCGCTCGGGGGCCACCGGGCGGACGTCGAGCGGAAGCGCAAGTCGCGCCGCCTGACACCGAGCGCGGCCACGGCGGCCGTCGACCGGCTGGACGGCACGACGGAGCTCATCGGCTTCGGGCGGACGCAGATCGTGATCGAGGCGATCGCGGAGAAGCTCGACGTCAAGCGCGCGGTCTTCGCGCAGCTCGCCGCGCAAGTGCCGGACGACGCGATCCTGGCCACGAACACGTCTTCGCTGTCGGTCGACGCCATCGCGGAAGGCCTGCCGCACCCCGAGCGCTTCTGTGGCATGCACTTCTTCAATCCGGTCAAGCGCATGCCGCTCGTCGAGGTCGTGCGCGGCTCGCGGACGAGCGAGCGCACCGTGACCGAGGTGGCGGCGCTCGCGCTCAGGCTGGGCAAGACGCCCGTCGTGGTGAAGGACGTGCCCGGCTTCCTCGTCAACCGGATCCTCGGTCCGTACCTGGACGAGGCCGTGCGGCTCTTCGTCGGCGGCGTGGACCCCGCGGCCATCGAGCTGGCCATGCTCGAGTTCGGGATGCCCATGGGCCCGTTCGCCCTGCTCGACGAGGTCGGGCTCGACATCGCCTTGCACGCGGCCGACGCTCTGCACGAGGCGTACGGCGAGCGGATGACGCCGTGCGCGGGGCTCTTCGAGGTCAAGGGTCCCGAGCGGCTCGGCAAGAAGACGGGGCTCGGCTTCTACCGCCACGGGCGGGGCAAGCCGGAGCTCGCAGGCGACCTGCGCAGCTTCCAGCGCGGCGACGCCGCGAAGGGCCTGGGGCGCGCGGACATCGTCGACCGCCTCGTGCTCGCGATGGTGAACGAGGCGGCGCGCTGCCTCGCAGAGGACGTCGTGGCGGGCGCGCGGGAGCTCGACCTCGCGACGGTGTTCGGCACGGGCTTCGCCCCGTTCCGCGGGGGGCTGCTGGCGTACGCCGATTCGCTGGGAACGCGCGAGGTCGTCCAGCGCCTCGAGCGCATCGCCGCCGCGCCGGACGTCACGTCCCGCCCCGGCGGGACCGAGCGGTTCACGCCGGCCCGGCTGCTCGTCGAGATGGCGGAGTCGGGGCGTGCGTTCCACGACCCGCCGGCGCAGGCCGCGCCGAGCGCGGACCTCAGCACGGTGGCGGGCTGAGCGGGGATGCACACCGCCACGGCGACGATCGTCCGGCGCGCGCCGACGGCGCTCCTCGCCGTCTTCGGACTGCACGCGGCTCTCGCCTGCACCGCACCCGCGCCCTCGGCCGGCGAAGACGCGGCAGCGCGCGCGATTCTCGCGGAGACGGAACGGGGGCTCGCGCGCGACGCGGACGATCCGAACCTGCACATGGCGCGCGGCCGCGCTCTGGCGGAGCTCGAGCGCTACGACGAAGCCCTCGCGGCGTACGGCCGCTGCCTCGCGCTCGATCCCGCGCGCGGCGAGGCGCACTTCCGGAGCGCGCTCGCGCTGGACGATCTCGGCCGCTTCGCGGAGGCCGTCGCGGCCTACGACGCCGCGCTCGCCCGCGGAACGGAGACGCCGCCCGCGCGCGTGCACTACGACCGCGGCATCAGTCTCGGGCGGATGGGGCGCCACCGCGAGGCCCTCGCGGCATTCGATAGCGCACTCGTGGCTGACGCGCGCTACGCCGCCGCGTACTACGCGCGGGGCGCGGCGCTGAACGGGCTCTTCCGCAACGACGAGGCCGTGCAGGCCTACGAGCGCGCGCTCGTGCTGCGCCCCGACATGCCGGAGGCGCTCAACGCGAAGGGCGTGACGCTCCTCCGGCTCGGGCGTCACGCCGAGGCGTTGATCGTGTTCGAGCGGCTGATCGAGGTCGCGCCCGAGGACGCGCTCGCGCGGCTCAACCGCGGGCTCGCGCTCGAGGACACGGGGCGCTACGACGAGGCGCTGGCCGCGTTCGAACGGGCGCTCGCGCTGGACCCCGGCAGCGAGGCCGCGCAAGCGGGCCTCGAGCGGATCGCGCGCCGGATCGGGCGCTGACGAGCGCGCCGACGACGGCGCAGGCCCAGGATCGAGCCCGCGTACGACGGCGCGCGACGGGGTGTCCCGAGCCCTGCGCCCGCGAGCAGCAGCCCCCCGCGAGCAGCAGCCCATCGCGAGCAGCAGCCCATCGGGGAGGGCGCGATGCGCCCACCAGGGGCGACGCCCGAGCTCCCGCACGGCGCCCGTCACGACGAGTGATAGCGCAGCGATTCCGAGCGGGTGCGCGGGACCGGCGATGACGACCTTGGTGGCCGAGGTGGACAGGGAGAGCCACGCGACGCCGAGCTCCGGGATCTATCGGTGGCGCGCCGGACCCGCGCCGGGCGCGCTGGGCGCGGTCATTCGGCGCCCATGGCCTCTAGTGGGGTGCGAGCTCGGGCGTGGGGGGGGGCCGCTTGCGCCGTTCCTCACGCGGCGGCCCCGACGAGAGCATCACCGCGATGGGGCGCGTGTTCTCGCGGCTCGCGAGGATGATCTGGATCGTCGCCGTGAGGGGCACGGCGAGAAAGCCGCCGACGACACCCCAGAGGCCGGCCCATACGACCACCGAGATGATGATGACGAGCGGCGACAGGTTCAGCTCGCGGCCGAGAATCTTGGGCTCGATCCAGCTTCCGAGCACGAGGTTCACCGCGAGGTAGGTCGCGGCCACGGTGAGCACGACGTTCAAGGGCCTGTTGATGGCGAGCGCGGTCACCGTCGGCAGGATCCCCGCGATGATGCTGCCGAAGGTGGGGATGTAGTTGAGCAGAAACGTGAGGAACCCGAAGAGCGGTGCAAAAGGGAGCTCGAGCCAGGTCAGGACGGCATAGCAGATCGCGCCCGTCACGAGTGACGTGATCGTCTTCACCCCGAGGTAGCGCTGGATCCCGCGACCGATCGTGTCGAGCACCTCGGCGGTCTCCTCCCGGCGGTCGCCGGAGATCGACAGGATCTTCCGCCGGAACACGGCCTGCTCGGCGAAGATGAAGAGCATGTAGATGAGGACGAGCAGAGTGCTCCGACTGAAGTCGATGCCGCTACCGATGGCGCCTGTCAGGAGCCCCGGCGCGTCGACCTCATCCAGCGAGGCGAGGAGAAAAGTCGCGACGGGACGCGGAACGGACGAGGCCTCCACGCGCTCCCGGATGCCTTGGATGATCGCCTTCCAGCCGTTGATCGCCTCGGCACGTGTCTCGGGCACCTCGCTGAATGGGTCGGTTGGCCGGCGGGGTTCCCCGGGCTCTTCGGACTCGCTCGGCTGGGCGGTCTCGGTCGGATTCCCGAGGATTGCGACGAAGTTGTTCCGGACGAGCAGGCTCACGCGGGCGATGCCCCAGAACAGCATGCTGACGATCAGAACCACCGTCACGATGGGCGGGATCTTCACCCGCGCGAGCCCGCGCACGACGGGCTGCAGCATGCTCGCGAGGAGCAGCGCGATGACCAGCGGCTGGAGGATCCCCGCACCCACGTGCAGCACCCAGCCGAGCATGATCGTCGTCAGGATCCCCAGCAGGACGATGAGCGTGCGATTGGCGGGGGGCATGTCTCGTCTAGGGTAGAACCGGGGGCATCGTTCCTCCATCTCCGGAGCGCATCATCCTGGAATCCGACCGCAAAGCCCGGTCGCGGTCCGCGCGCCTGACGCCTGGTCGGGGGACGCCCGCAGGTATGGCTTTCGTCACGAGCGGCTCCGGCCTGAATTCGGCTCAAGGAGCGGCGCAGCACGCTCGAAAGGAGCTTCGGAATTCACTTTTCCGCCATTCACTCTGCCCCCCGCTTCCCAAGGTCTGATGGAGGGCCTTCATCGATGGAGCAAACCCGTCGCAAGACCAAGCTGATCAAGCCCTGGCTCCAGATCCAGATCGGGCTGGGGTGCCTGGCGATCGCCGCCATCGTGGTCGTCGTGCAGGGCGTGAACCTCTCGCACTCGCTGATGCGCGTCGCGGGTGACCTGCCATCGGAGGGGGCCCTGGTCCTCACCCGGATGTCGGGCATCATCACGAGCAACATACTCTTCACGCTCGCGTTGCTCACCCCACTCCTGATCGCCGTCGGCGTCCTGCTCACCTTCCGGATCGCGGGGCCGCTCCATCGCATCGAGACCTACCTGGAGGCGGTCCTCGCGGGTAAGGAGAAGCGACCGTGCTCCCTGCGGACGGGCGACTCGCTGCAGGAGCTGTGCTCACTGGTGAACCTGGTGTCCGCGCCGATGCGCGAGGCGGTTCCCGAAGCGCTCGAGCAGGACGACGAGTCCGAGGTCGCGTCGCTCGTGGTGTCCTCGTCGTCTTCCGTGACGGTGGGCAGCGAGTAGGCGGTCGTCAAAGGTCCGTAGCGATGATGTAGAAGAGCAGGGCGAGCCCGGCGACGAACCCGGCGACGACGATGATCAGCACATGGAGTGCAGGCCGGTCTTCGCGGAGCAAGGACAAGTGCCGCCTCAGTGCAGGAAGCTCAGGGTCGCGAAGAGCGCGAGCCAGATCGCGCCCATGAAGTGCCAGTAGACGCCGCAGAACGTGGCCGAGGAGCGCGCCGTGTCGATGCTCGCGACGCGCCCGAGCTTGACCAGGACGAGCGCCACGTACACGAGGCCCGCCACGATGTGGACCGCGTGGAGACCCGTGAGGGAATAGAAGATCGTCCCGTAGGCGTTCGACGTCTGCAGGCCCTCCGCGATGAGCTCGCGCCACAGGTAGCCTTGCGCGAGTAGGAACGCGAACCCGAGGCCCATCGTCGTCGCGAGCCACCGGCGCGCCCGCGCCCGGTCTCCCCGGCGGAGGACACTCTGGAACCGTGTCATGGCGGCGCTGCTCACGAGCAGGATGAGAGTGCTCCACCAGAGCCCGCCGGGGACCCTGGGGGTACCGGGCGGCGGCCACTCGACCGAGGACCGCCGCAAGAACAAGCTCGCGGCGAGGAACGTGAGGAAGAGCGTGCAGATCGCGACGAGCAGGAGTCCGAAGGCCACCTCGAGCAGGCCGATGGAGAATGCCTCGGGTTCCTGATGGGAGCCCTGCCCATCAGCACCGCTGCTGCCACGGTTGCCGTCGTCGTCGCCGTCGTCATCCCTGCCGCCGCCCCCGTCGATCGGGGGCGGGCCCCCGAGCTCGAACCCCGGGTCCTCGCGCTCGGGCGGTGCGAGCACCCCGGCGCCCGCCGTGGAGAGGAGCAGGGTTCGCATGGGTCACGGGCAAGACGTGGCCGAGAGCGCCTTGCAGAGCTTGAAACGCGGACCGCCCGGATCCGCCGGGTCGCGGTGCCAGAACCGGAACCGCCCCGTCGAGCCCGGAGTGACGTGCACGCCGGCCCCGGGGGGCTCGCCCGAGTCGAGGGTCAGCGCGTCCGGGAGGTTGAGCCGGAGGAGCTCGAACGGCTCGACGCCGAGCTGCTCGCGGGCCAGCGCTCGCGCGTCGGCACCCTGCACGGCGTGCGCGGAGCCGGTGGCGAGCAGGGCGGCGGCGAACGATGACGGGAACCGGGAGCGTTCACTTCGGGTTGCCAGGCTGTGCATGGGCTGTTCCGATGGGGGGCGATACTCAGTCTATCAGGCCCCGCGCAGCGAGCGCGGTAGCGCCTCGGATACGATGTATCATCTCGCGCCGAGCCGCTCCGATGACCCCTCGCCTGACCCCTCGCTCCCCGCACGCCGCGCGCCCCGCACTGGCTCTACTCGCTCTCGCGGTGAGCGCGACGGTCGCCTCCGCACAGTGCGAGGATGCGAAGCTCGTCGCGCGCGACGGTGCGGGCGCCGACCTCTTCGGCCGCGCGGTCGCGCTCGCCGAGGGCCGCGTGTTGATCGGCGCGTGGCTCGACGACGAGGCCTGCCCGCTCGACCCCGACTGCAACTCGGGCTCGGCGTACATCTTCGATCGGACGGCGTCGGGTTGGGTCGAAGCGGCCAAGCTCACGGCGAGCGATGGAGCGCGCAAGGCGCTCTTCGGGATCGCGGTCGCGCTCGACGGGGACACGGCGGTCGTCGGCGCCCAGCGGGCTGTCGTGGGCGGGGTGGAGCGGGGGGCGGCGTACGTGTTCGAACGCAGGGGCGCGGGGTGGATCGAGACGGTTCGGCTCCGATCGCGCGATGGTGCGGCGGAGGACCGCTTCGGCGCATCGCTGGCGATCTCGGGCAGCACGATCGTCGTCGGCGCGCCGGACCACGATGCCACGGGCTACGAGGATTCCGGCGCAGCCTATGTGTTCCAGCGGACCGCGACGGGCTGGGAGCAGGCCGCGAAGCTCCTGCCGACCGTCGCCTTCACGAACGACGCGTTCGGCGCCGCGGTCGACATCGCGGGTGACACTGTGCTGGTCGGATCGCCGGGTGAGGACCACGCCGGCGACTCCTCCGGTTCCGTCTACGTCTTCCGGCGCGGGCCCTCGGGCTTCGAGCCAGAGGCGCGCCTGTCCGCCGCAGACGCCGATTGGCACGACGGGTTCGGCGGGTTCGTGTCCGTGTCCGGGCAGCGGGCCCTCGTCGGCGCCTCGGGCGACGACGAGGGGGGCTCGAACACCGGCGCGGCCTACGTGTTCGAGCGGTCGGGCACGGACTGGACGCAGACGGCGAAGCTCGTCGCGCTCGACGCGGAGAGCGGCGATCGGTTCGGCAGCGCCGGCGCGATCGCGGACGGCATCGCGGTCGTCGGCGCTCCATTCAAAGACACGACGGGCTTCATCTCCGGCGCGGCCTACGTGTTCGTGCGTGGGAGCTCGGACTGGAGACACGTCGCGCGGCTCGTGCCTGAGGAGCTGGTGGCGGGAGACTTCCTCGGGGCGGCAGTGGCCGTGCGGAGTCGGACCGTGGCCGTCGGCGCGAGGGGTGACGACAACGCGGGCGACCAGGCCGGCGCGGCCTATCTCTTCGAGGTGCCGGACTTCGCGGTCCCGTTCGGATTCTGCGGAGGGCAGCCGGCGACCCAGACGGGCTCGGCTGTCGGAGTGGTGCGCAAGGGCGCGTGCGGCAACCCTGACCTCCTTGCCGGGTGCGCGAACTCCACCGGCACCGGGGCCGAGCTCGCCGCGTGCGGCAGCGCGAGCGTCGCGGCGGACGACCTCCTGCTCGTGCTCGCGGGTCTGCCCGCGGCGCAGCCCACGCTCCTGTTCATGGGCGCGGGCGCCACGCAATCCTGGTTCGGAGACGGGCTCCTCGCCGTCGCCGCCGGTGACGCCGGCCTCCTCCGGTTCCCAGTGCGGCAGGCCGATGCGGACGGCGCGCTCACCCTCGGTCCCGGGCTCGTCGCTCTCGCGCGGGCGACTTTTCCTCCGGAGGCGCACCTGCTCGCTGGCGGCACGTGGAACTTCCAGGCGTGGTACCGCGACCCGGATGGCCCATGCCATTCGGGGTTCAACCTCTCGCACGCGCTCGCCGTGACGTTCTCGCCCTGAAGCCGCGAGCGGGTCACGCTGATCACGTCCGGCGGCTTTGCAGTGCGCTCGCCGAGGCGTACGCTCCATGGCATCCCAGCCCGACGTCCCGGCTCCGCCAGAGACGAATGAGCATGCGCCCCGCTCCGTCCGAGTGCTCCTACGAAGACTATGTGACGAGGTGATCCCTTACATCATGGCCGGCCACGAGTTGCACCATCGCGCCGTCCTGGAAGAGCGATATCTCTGACATTCCCGGGCGCCACGGTTGAGAACTCGCCGGTGGTGACTACTCTGAATCCATGGCGAAGGCCGCGAAAGCGATGGATGAAGACGTCGCTCCGGTTGTCGGCTCGGATGTCGGCCCCGACGTCAGCTACGAGAGCACGCCGCTCACGCGGTCCGAGTACATCGCCGCCATCGTGCACCTGTACCGCGGGGAGCTCTACCGGGCGAACTCGTGGCGGATCCGGCTGGACAACACGACCAACTGGGCGGTGCTGACGACGGCGGGGCTGCTCACGTTCTCCTTCGGCGAGGGCCTCCACTCCCACTGGATCCTGCTGATCGGAATGGCGCTGATCACGGTCTTCCTCGGCTTCGAGGCGCGGCGGCTCCGGTTCGCCGACGTGTGGCGCGCGCGGGTCCGGATGATCGAGGAGAACTTCTACGGACCGATCCTCCGCCGCGACCCGGTCAGTCGCCAGAAGGGGTGGGGCGCGCTCGTGGCGAAGGACCTGTTCCGGCCGCGGTTCAAGATGACGAAGCTACAGGCCTTGCGGGCCCGGTTCGTGCGCAACTACTGGGCGATCTACGCCGTCCTCCTGTTCGCCTGGGTGGTCAAGGTCTTCGGCCACGTCGACCCGAGCGGAGCGGAGACCTGGCCGGACGTTCGCGGCCTTCTCCGCGTGGGCTTCGTACCCTGGTGGGTTCCACTCGCCTACATCGGGTCGTTCCTCGTCTTCGGGTTCCTGCTGGTCGCGACCGTCAGGAAGCACACCGACGAGGTCTCGGCGTGGTCCTCCGACGACGACGACGCCGCCTCCGATTTTCTGGCCGACCTCTGATCCGAGAGCGATCACTCGGAAGGCCGCGACGCTCACGTCCGGTAGTCGGCGTTGATCCGGACGTAGTCCGCGGAGAAGTCGCACGTCCAGGCCTCCGCGGAGGCTTCGCCGCGCGCGAGGTCGATGCCGAGCACGACCTCGTGCTGCTCCAGCATGTGGCGGTGCGCGGCGGGCTCGTTCTCGGGGCGCGGCGTCCCGTTGGCGAAGAGCTCGGCGGGGCCGATCCAGACGCGCGCCCGATCGATGTCGATCGCCGCGCCGCACGACGCGGCGGCAGAGAGGATCCGGCCCCAGTTGGGGTCGCGGCCGTGGACCGCGGTCTTGGTGAGGGGGCTCGTGGCGATCGCGCGGCCCACGCGGGCGGCCTCCGCCTCGCTCTCGGCGCCCTCGACGACGATCGTGACCAGCCGCGTCGCACCCTCGCCATCGGCGGCGATCGCGCGGCAGAGCGCGCGGCTGACGAGCGTGAGATCCTCGGGGCGGACGGGACTCGGGCGTGCGGCGCTCGACCAGAGCAGCACCATGTCGTTCGGTGACGTCTCGCCATCGATGGAGAGCCTGTGGAACGAGCGCTCGGCCACACCAGAGAGGGTCGCGCCGCGGCCCTCGTCGAGGGCGCCGTCGGTGAGGAGGAACGCCAGCATCGTCGCCATGTCGGGATGGACCATGCCCGAGCCCTTCGCGATGCCCGAGACCCGGTAAGGCCCCGGCGCCTCGAGCACGTTCCATTTGGCGTGCGTGTCCGTCGTCCGCACGGCCTCGGCGAAGTCCGCGAGACCCTCAGCGTGCGCGCCATCGACCAGATCGGAGATGGACGCGACGATCCGATCCTTGGGTAGGGGGGCGCCGATGACGCCCGTCGAGAGGAAGAGCACGTGTTCCGCCGGGCAGCCGATGACCTCGGAGAGGCGCGTCGTCACCTCGCGCGCGTCGGCGAGCCCCCGCGCGCCCGTCGCACAGTTTGCGTTGCCCGAGTTCACCAGCAACGCGCGCGTGCGCCGGCCGGAGCGCGCGAGGTGGTCGCGGCAGAGCGCGATGTGGGCGCCGTTCAGGCGGTTCGTGGTGTAGATCGCGGCGGCTGGCGCGGCCTGTTCGAGGAGCACGAGCCCGAGATCGAACGCGCCGTTCTGCTTGATCCCCGAGTGCTTGCCCGCTGCGCGAAAGCCCTCGGGCAGGGACGGACGATCGGTCACCGGGAGTCACCTTCGCGCCGGAGCCTCGCGCCCGTAGCTTCGACCTCCTCCATGACACGCAGGAGGTTGCCCCCGAGGACCTTCGTCACCGCGTCCTCGCTCCACCCGCGCCGGAGGAGCTCGAGCGTCACGGTCTCGAGCTTCGAGCAGTCATCCAGCCCTACGGGCAGCTCGGGGACCCCGTCCCAATCCGCGCCGAGGCCCACGTGGTCCTCGCCCACGAGCGTGAGGACGTGCTCGATGTGGTCGATGACGACGCTCGCGGGCGTCGGGCCGGGGTCGTGCTCGGCGTAGAGCGCGATCCGCTGCTTGCGCGCCTCCCGTGGGTCGTCGGGGTAGCGGGCGTAGATCTCCTCGACCTCCGGGCGGAGTCGCGCGGCGAGCGCGGACTTCCTCGGATCGATGTATCCGGTGGCGAAGTTGATCTGGATGACGCCGCCCCGCTCCGCCATGGCGACGATCATCTCGTCGCTCATGTTGCGCGGGTGGTCGGAGACGGCGCGGCACGACGAGTGCGAGGCGA
>Ga0114950_10000289_pt1 | contig 33115 bp, 28 predicted proteins | sample N075metaG_FD_83503 | JGI IMG/M metagenome (GOLD analysis project Ga0114950, IMG submission 83503) | Deep subsurface microbial communities from Kermadec Trench to uncover new lineages of life (NeLLi) - N075 metaG | ecosystem: Environmental > Aquatic > Marine > Ocean trench > Sediment | place...
AACCCAGGACATCAACCTCAACCACATTGCGTTGACCCTGGGCGCCTGGGGCATACGGGTTCGCGAGGCCCGCGTCATCCCCGATGTCCAAGACGTTGTGGTGGCGGCGGTAAACGAAGCCCGAGCGAACTATGACTACGTGTTTACCACCGGGGGCATTGGGCCCACCCACGACGACATCACCGCAGAGTGCATCGCGCGCGCGTTTGGCGTGGATCTGATCATCTCCACCGAGATCGCGGCCATCATCGAACAACGCCCCGCGCCGCCAGAGGTAATGGCCGCGCGGATGCGCATGGCGCGCATTCCCGAAGGTGCCACGCTCATCGATAATGTGACCGGCGGGCCCCAGGGATTTCGCATCGACAACGTGTTCGTTATGGCGGGAATTCCGCGGGTCATGCAGGCGATGCTGCAAAGCCTGGAAGGCAAGCTGCGCCGCGGAGAAGTGGTGCGCTCCAGATCGGTCACCGCCTATCTGGGCGAAAGCCAGATCGCCAACGATCTGGGCGCTATCCAGGGGCGCTTCCCGGACATCGATCTCGGTAGCTATCCATTCCTGCGCGAGGACCGCTACGGCACTTCGCTGGTGATGCGCGGCACCGACGAAGCGGCTCTGGAGGCGATGCTCGAAGAGGTGAAGTTGGCGATTATCGCGGCGGGCGAAACGCCCCAGGATATTCAGAAAACTTGAACCGGGTGAAAATCTACCTGCGATGGTTGCTGGTTGCGCTCGCCCTGATGGGCCCGGACGCGGCGGCCGATACGCCGGCCGACTACGAGACCCTGCGCGGCAGGAAGGCACTGGCACAACTGCCTGGCGACAGCGCACGCATCTACGGCATCGCACACTCTCAGCCCACAGATCTCGCCGCATCCCGGTCGGCCATGGCAAGCTGCGAGGCCGAGCGCTCGGACACCGAGACGCGTTGCGAGGTGACCCGCCTAAACGACGAAGCAATCACCTCGGGTCAGCAAATTCGCGCCCAGGTCGGCTCCGAACCTCACCCGCTGTATCTATGGCGCTACCAGTCGGAAACTGCCACGGTGTTTCTCGCCGGATCAATTCACGTTCTGAAACCAAGCCTCTGTCCGCTGCCCCCGCAACTCGACGAAGCATTCAGCCAAGCCGATTATCTAGTCCTGGAAGTCGACACCGAGCGCATGTCGAGTCCCGACCTGCAGGCCCAGTCGCTGCGCTTCGCGCTGCTTCCCGGTCAACAGACGCTGTCAGATGTGCTGCCAGCGCCGCTCTATGAGCGTCTGAACGTGCACCTGATGGCGTACGGCATGAGCGCCCGCACGATCGGCCGCGCAAAACCGGCAGTGGTCATGAACGAGTTGGTTCTGGCGCGCCTTACGGCGCTTGGCTACCTTTCCGACTACGGCCTCGAACAGCATTTCCGAGCCCGACTGGGGACGCGGCAAATTCTCGAGCTCGAGTCCATCGAATCGCAACTTAGCCTGTTGTTCGATCAGCCGATGGCGTTACAGATCCAGCTGCTCATCGACACCCTGGACCAGGAGTATCTCATCGAACCCCTGCTCACGGACATGCTCATCGCCTGGCTGTCCGGCAACGACCAACGGTTTCTTGATCTCTTCGAGCAGCAAGCGGGAGATTCCAATCTTGCCATAGCGTTCAACCGCCAGCTGCTCGGCGAGCGAAACGTCGGTATGGCGAACAAAGTGCGCGACTACCTCCAAGGTCAGGGCACCTATTTCGTGCTCGCGGGCGCGGCCCATTTCATTGGTCCAGAGGGAATAGTCGCGCTGCTTGCACAACAGGAGATCCATGGGCACCGGGTAATGTCCGACGAATCGGCCATCTTCGCTGCGCAAACCAACCAGCATTGATCGGTACGCATTCACTGAAGCTTGGGAATTGTTTAACGTAGAGTCAAACAGGAGGCTCATTCAACATGGATCCAGCAGGAAAACGTGCCATTATCCTCGGCGGCACCTCGGGGATCGGATTGGCCACCGCAAGACAACTGCAACAGGCCGGTGCATCCGTGATCGTCATGAGCAGGTCCGCGGAGAACACCGCCAGCGCCAGGGAGGTCCTCGGACCCAACGCAGACGTGCGCCAGCTCGACGTCCTCGATCGCCAAGCCATGGCCGCGACCTTCGAAGCGCTGGCACCGTTCGACATACTCGTCAACGCGGCAACGGGCGGCGAGCGGGCCACCGGCCCGTTTCTACAGATGGATCTCGACGGTTATCAGGCTTCGTTCCAGAAACTCTGGGGTTACGCAAATTCCGTCCGACTGGGCACCCCGCACATGTCCGAACGAGGCTGCATCGTCCTGGTCAGCGGTTTCCCGGCACGCAAATGTCCGCCCGGATTCGCCGCCATCTCCAGCGTCGGCAACGCCATAGAGGGCTTTTGCCGTGCCGTGGCCACGGAGATCGTCCCGCGTCGGATCAACGTGGTGTCGCCCGGGTTCATCGACACCCCGATGTTTCCGGTGCAAGGTGAGGCCCGGGAGCAATTTCTGACCCAGGCCACCGCCGGCAACCTGATCAAGCGGCCCGGGACGGCAGACGAAGTCGCCGACGGGATCCTTTTCACCATCCGCAATGATTTTGTCACCGGTACCACGCTCGATGTCGACGGTGGTGCGTTGCTGCCATGAATGGCGCCCTCGGAAATCTTGCCGGCAAACGTCAAAGGGAATCATGAGCCAAGACTACCGCATCATCGGCGCCGAGGAGTCACCCTACTCGGTCAAGGTCCGTTCTTATCTTCGTTACAAGAAGCTACCCCATCAGTGGTTGACGCGCGCCCAAGCCGGCAAGCTATACCAACAGCACGCGAAGCTGCCACTGATCCCCCTGCTGGTCACGCCTGATGGCCAGGGGCTGCAGGACTCGACACCGATCCTGGAAACCCTCGAGGCGCACAACCCCGAGCCCGGTATTCACCCTGATGATCCGGTCAGCGCCTTCATCTCGGCGCTGCTCGAAGAATCTGCGGATGAGTGGGGCAACAAATGGATGTTCCACTACCGCTGGGCGCGCGACGTGGATTAGATCGCATGTGCCAGGCGCCTCGCCGCAATTGTGGCACCCGATGCCGGCGAAGAAGAGCTGGAACAGACCGCGCAGACAATCCGCGAGCGCATGGTAAACCGGGTCTGGTTCGTAGGATCCTCGGCGCACACCGCGCAGCAGATAGAAGACTCGTTCAAGGATACCCTGGCCCTGCTCGAACCCCACCTGGCAAAGCGTCCGTATCTTTTCGGACGTCGTCCCGCTTTCGCTGATTTCGGCTTGTGGGGCCAGCTCTACAACACGCACCGCGACCCCACGCCCAGAGCCATCATCGAGGTGCAGGCGCCAAACACGCTGAGCTGGATCGAGCGCATGCTGGACCCCAAAGCCGAGGGCGACTTTGAATCCTGGGACAACCTGGCAGCGACTCTCAAACCGCTACTCAACGACCAGGTTGGCGGCTTGTTTCTACCCTGGAGCCACGCCAACGCCCAGGCCATTGAGCAAGGCGCCGAGTCGTTCAGCATCGAGCTCAGAGGCGGCAGCTGGGAACAAAAGCCGCAGAAGTATCACGCACGCTCCCTTGCCGCATTGCGGGCAAGGCACCGATCTGTCAGCAATGACGAAGCGCTCAATGCGGTCCTCAGCGAAACCGGCTGCCTCCCATATCTGGCTCAACTTGCACAGTCGGGCCAATAGTTTCATATTGCACCCATTCGCCTGATGGAGAGCCGACTCTCCGGGAGTTCGAGCATGAACAAAGGCATGGAAGACTTCGTAGCGTTAATGGAAACCGCCGAGAAGGCGGGCATCAACTCGATTCGCAAACTCCGCTACTTCATTGAATTTGCCGACAACCAGGGCAAATCCATGGCTGAGCTCGCCGGCAAGGCCAAAACCCAGCAATACAATGAGATACAGCAGGCCGTGATCGAACTCAGCGTGGGCCGTTACAATGCACTCAAAGCGCCCAAGCTCCTGCAGCTCGGCAACCAGAAGACGGCCAAGCCGGGTACCGGCCGGCGCAAGCCCATCAGTCTCACCGCAAAGGGTCGACGTCTGCACGCGAGGATCGAAGCGTTCTGCGGAAAACGCCGTCGCTAAGCTCTTCGAACCGACCGGGGGCAGGCCGATTTTTTGTTGCGTGCATTAACAGGTCAACACACGGGCAACCCCATCGGCCATTTGCGGGACCCGCACTGCATGCACGAAGCTGGTGACCTCAAGGCGCGTGAAGGCGCGTGCCTGCGTCCAGCGCTCGATCAATCAGGGATGGGAATACGCGAGGGCACCTCTGATTGGTGATCAGCTTTACGCTTGTGGTTTCCAGCTGTCACGCAAGGTTACCGTGCGGTTGAACACCCCGCTGGACTTGCTGTCCTTGCAGAAGTAGCCCTGGCGCTCGAATTGGAACCGCGTTTCGGCGCTCGCGACCACAGCAGGCTCTACGATGCCCTCCCGTTCAACCAGCGATCGCGGGTTCAGCTCGCTGTGCAACTGTGTTCCCTTTGGCGCGAGTACTTGAAACAAGGTGTCGTAGAGCCTGATACGCGCCGGTACGCCCTCGGCCGCAGATACCCAGTGAATCACCCCTTTGGGTTTCAAACCGCTGTTGTCAGCACCACTCTTCGAGTCCGGAAAGTAGTTGCAGCGCAGCTCAGATACCACGCCCAGGTCATCCCTCACGACCTCATCGCAACGAATGATGTAGGCGTAGCGTAACCGTACCATCTGACCCGGCGACAGGCGCTTGTACATCTTCGGCGGTTCCTCGATGAAGTCTTCGCGCTCGATGTAGATTTCCGACCCGAACGGCAATGTCCGGGTACCCAGCGCTGCCTGCCGCGGGTGCCATGGGGCTTGCAGAGACTCACCGGAATCCGGGTAATTGGTAATCACGACTTTCAGGGGGTCCAGCACCGCCATCCCCCGGTATGCCGAATCTTCCAGGTCCTGACGCACGCAGAAATCCAGCAGGTTCAGCTCCACGAGGTTGTCCTGCTTGGTGACGCCGATGCGTCGACAGAATTCACGGATCGCACCCGGCGTGATGCCGCGGCGACGCATCCCCGCCAGGGTCGGCATGCGCGGATCGTCCCACCCCTCCACCAACCCATCGCTGACCAGCTTCTGGAGCAGCCGTTTGCTCATGACTGTGTACTCCAGTCCGAGGCGAGAAAATTCAATCTGCGGCGGGTGATAGTTGATGTTGATGTTGTCCAGCACCCAGTCGTACAGCGGTCGATGGTCCTCGAACTCCAACGTGCACAGCGAGTGCGTGATGCCTTCCAGAGCATCACAGATGCAGTGAGTAAAGTCATACATCGGGTAGACCACCCAGTCGGCCCCGGTGCGCTGATGGATCGCGTGACGAATCCGGTAAAGAACCGGGTCGCGCATGTTGAGGTTTGGGGAAGCCATGTCGATCCGCGCCCGCAACACATAGGCGCCGTCTTCGAACTCCCCCGCGCGCATGCGCTTAAACAGGTCCAGGTTCTCGGCCACCGATCGGTCGCGGTACGGGCTGTCGGTGCCGGGTTCGGTGAGGGTGCCCCGCGTTCCACGCACCTCGTCCCCGCTCAAGCTGCAGACGTAGGCTTTTCCCCGCTCGATGAGCTGCACGGCAAATTCGTAAAGCTGCTCGAAGTAATCTGAAGCATGCGTGAGGTGATCGCCCCAACTGTAGCCCAGCCACGCGACATCCTCCTGTATGGCCTGCACGTATTCGTCACTTTCCTTGAGCGGGTTGGTGTCGTCGAAGCGCAAATAGGTATGCCCGCCATATTCTTCGGCAACGCCGAAATTCAGACAGATGGATTTGGCATGCCCGATATGCAGATAACCATTGGGCTCCGGGGGGAACCGCGTCACCACCTCACCTTTGAACAGCCCATCGGCCAGGTCTGCACGGATGCGTTGTCGAATGAAGTCCGTAGGTTTCGAAGCCATCTGCAAGATCACCACCATGAGAGGCCGGATATTTTACCCCGAACATCCCAAACAATGGTGCTGAGCGGATCCCCGTTGGCCGAGGAGGGCTGCCGTGAGTCGCACGCCACCTCGACCCCGCGTTCTGAGGTAGGCCGAGCACTAGCTGTTACAATCTCCGCGAAAGCCATTCGAGGCCGCGAGTTGCTGGTACGTTTGTCGATCGGGAGCGGAGGATGCGTGCTGCTGGGCGCACTGATCTATGTGCTCGGGCAATTTTCCCCACCAGCCATCCAAAGCGCACAAAAACTTCTGGGCGAGCGCTGGTACGAGCTCGAATTCGAACAGCATCGGGTTGGCTATCTGCACACCCACGCAATGCGCGATCGCTCTGGTCGCTGGCTGTTTACCAGCGAGCTGCGCTTCGCTCTCACTCCCCGGGAACCGGTCACGATGGTCGATGAACTGATCTTCGACGCGAACCCTCCCCACCGACTTCGATCGGCGGTTCATCGGAACAAGCAGCGCGACCAGGAACAAATCGTCGCCATTGCCCGCCGAGACGGTGGCTATGAGGCAACCATCGACTCGGCTGGCTACGCCCGCGCCCGACACAGCAAGAACCTGGACTGGGAGTACGATCTCGCCGACTACGTGTCGTTTGAAACCTGGCTGAGGCTCAGTGCTCCTGAAGTGGGTGCGGTGAAGACTGTTCCGACCCTGGATTTCACGCGCCTGGACGTCGTATTCAAAAAGTATCGGATCATCGCCCACAATCAGACCGGCTACCGCGTGGAGAGCCCGGCCCCGTTCGACTACACCTCCATCCAGCTGGACCGCAACTACGTCCCGGTAACGCTTGAGATGTCGGGGTTGTTCACCCTCGAGCGCAGCAGCCGGGAGAAGGCATTGGGACCACGCAGCGCCCTGCAAACGGCCAGCTATTACGTACCCACTGACCGGCCATTGGCCGACCACACCCGAATCGAGCGCATGGTTCTCGGCGTTCACAGCAACAACGAAGCCGATGTCTTCGGGGCTTCGTGGTCAGACCTGGTACCCCAGGACGACGGCTGGACGCTGACCTTGTACGCAAACCCGCTATCTGCGCTAGAACCTCACCGCAACGATCTCGAGGAGACTCTAAATTTTCCGATCTCTAGCCGACGTATCGTCCGACTCGCCCGAGACGCCGTGGGCGATCTTGTGGACGCCACAGATCGAGTCGCAGCGCTGAACAGTTACGTACACCGATTTCTCACCTATGAACCGGGCGCTCCATCGCAATCGGTGCTTGCACTGCTCGACCGCCGCATCGGTGATTGCACCGAATTCGCGGATCTTTTCACGACCCTCGCTCGCAGCCTGAACATCCCCGCACGGACGGTGTTCGGACTCGCCTACGACGACGGCGACAATCCTGCGTTCGCTTTTCATGCCTGGAACGAAGTATCCGTCGACGGCGTCTGGAAGTCGGTGGACCCGACCTGGAACCAGCTACGCGTGGACGCCACCCATATTCCGCTACCAAGCAACCAGACCACTGCGCTGCAGCTGCTAACGGGAACGGTGGATCTGAGTTTCTCGGTGCGCGAGGTGGACTACTTCGCCACCGCTGAGGGCTGACGATCGCAACGTTGCCGAACCAGGCGTTCCGGAGTCACACAAGCCATCAGAACGCCTCCCGGTAAAGAATTCCCGAGGCACGAGGCCGCGTGTCCATCGGGATGTTGCGAAATTCGGAGCGCGGCTGCGTTCGTGAACAAATTCGTTGAACCGGCCGACTGATCCCGTGTAAGCTTGCGCACCCGCTCAACTTGCGAGTTCAAACCAGGAGGCTGAGGTGCAGTGGACCACACGTCAACCGGCAAGTTTCCCTCGCGGAGACACCGCCAGCATACGGTGAGTCCGTCCTTGGTTTGAGTTAGATCAGCAAGAAGGACCCGCTCACCACCGAGCGGATTCTTTCACCCCAGATATCCTCTTTTCGAATCCGCTCGACGCGCTCGGTGAGCCGGGCCTCCGCCTAAATCGAGGCCCGACCCGGGCATTGGTCAGCAGGATAGACGCAAGATGAAAGCAGTTAGACAGATGACACTTTGGCAGATTACCCAGGGCCAGCGTTTGCGTTACGCCGGGGCGATACTGGCCATGGGGCTCACCAATATTTTCATATTCAGCCCTGTGCTGGTGACCGGCTCGGCCATAGACGTGATCTCCAAGCAGGATTTCACCTACGCGACCCCGGTTCTTCTGTGGTTGGCGCGCGATCTCGCGGGGGACGCACCATATTTTGCCTACTTGTGGATCGCAGCCTTCGCCGCGTTGCTGATGACGGCCATCGGCGGCGCATTCCTGTTCGCTCGCGGAAGGTTCGCAGCGGTGGCCTCCGAGGCCATCGTTCGTGGCTTGCGCGAGCAGATTTACCAACGCCTGCATGATCTGCCCGCGCGCTTTTACGATACCGCTGATACCGGCGATCTGGTGCAGCGTGCAAGCTCCGATGTGGAGACTTTGCGCGTCTTTCTCGCAGCCGATGTCGTGGAGATCGGCCGCGCGATCATGCTGCTTGTGTGCGTTGCACCGATCCTCATCTGGCTTGAGCCCCGACTCGCCGCGCTGTCGTTGTGTCTAATGCCGTTTCTCGCCACCGGCGCATACATTTTCTTTTCCAAGGTTAAGGACGTTTTCCAGATCACGGACGAGTCCGAAGCAGCCATGACGGCGACGCTGCAGGAAAATCTCACGGGCATCCGGGTGGTACGCGCGTTTGCCCGCCAGGCATACGAGATCGAAAAGTTTGCCGCGCAAAATGCGGATTTCCGTAACAATAACTATCGCTTAATCCGGCTCATGGGTATTTATTGGAGCATCAGCGATGTTTTTGCATTGTCGCAGATCGGCATCGTGCTGATTGCGGGCGCCTTGTTCGTGTTAGACGGCTCAATCACTATCGGTATGCTGTTCGAGTTCATCACGATGGTCTCGATGGTGATCTGGCCCGTGCGCCAACTTGGTCGGGTGTTGACCGATACCGGCAAAGCGGTGGTATCTCTCGGTCGGATCGACGAGGTCCTCGAACACGAGCAGGAGCCTCCCGGGGTCACCCCGGGCCAAGGGCGCGCCCGGGGCGAGATTCGCATCGAAAATCTCGAATTCGCGTATGAGCCCGGGCGACCAGTGCTGAGCGACATTTCTGTCGAGATAAAGCCCGGCGAATCATTGGCCATCGTCGGACCACCAGGGTCGGGTAAATCCAGCCTGATCCGGGTGCTGCTGCGCATGTACCCCTACCAACGCGGCTCGGTGAAGCTCGATGGGCACGAAGTCTCCGAACTCGATCGGAAATGGCTTCGCTCGCAGATCGGCGTCGTCTTGCAGGATCCATTCCTGTACTCACGCAGCATTCGCGCCAATCTCGCAGTCGGTCGGCCCAGCGCACCCGAGACGGAGCTCATTCAAGCCTGCCAGGATGCTGCGATTCACGACTCAATCGCCGGTTTCCCAGACGGATTCGAGGCCATGGTGGGAGAGCGGGGTGTGACCTTGTCCGGCGGTCAACGTCAGCGTCTGGCTCTGGCCCGGGCTCTCCTAAAAGACCCGCCCGTGCTGGTTCTGGATGATTCGTTGTCCGCCGTAGACACCGGCACGGAACGGGAAATTCTGGCCGCACTGGAACGCCGCAAGGGCCGCCAGACCACGATCATCATCGCGCACCGGTTGTCATCGGTGATGCACGCCGATCGCATCATGGTCCTCAACCAAGGTCGCATGGTGCAACTCGGTGACCATGCGGCGCTCGCCAGCCAGCCGGGCCCGTACCGCACACTGTGTGAGATTCAAGGCGCGTTGGACGCTTCGATCCGCAAGGACGTGGCGGCAACGGAGGAAAGCCATGGATAGCTACGATGACGAAAACTTCGATGACGGATTCGATGACGCCGCACTCGCCACGCAGATGAACCTCGGACTTTGGCGCAAACTGTTCACCTACGCAAAGCGCTACCCGCAAGATCTGAGCTGGCTGGGTGTTTTCGCATTTGTTACCGCGGCCATGGAGGTGACCTATCCATTGATCACCAAATGGGTCGTCGATGACGTGGACGTCGCGTTTCAGACCGGCGGCAGCTTTTCCGTATGGCCCTATGTGTTGGCGTATGGGGCCTGCACGATCACGATATGCATGGCGATCGGCGGCTTTATCTGGATGGGCGGCAAAATCCGTACCCATGTAGCCCATGACATCCGGCGTGACGGTTTTGAAAACCTGCAACGTCTGTCGTTCTCATTCTACGATTACCGCCCCGTGGGCTGGCTGATGGCACGCATGACATCGGATTGTGAGCGGCTGTCGAACATACTTGCCTGGGGATTCCTGGATCTGGTCTGGGGAACGACGATGATGATCGGCATCGCCGCTGCCATGCTGGTGATGAATGCTAAGCTTGCAATCGTGGTGCTGTCGATTCTGCCCGTTCTCGGCTGGGTTTCCGTGAAGTTTCAACGCCGAATCCTGACAAGTGCGCGCAAGGTTCGCGCCACGAACTCACGGATTACAGGATCTTACAACGAGGCGATCATGGGTGTACTCACGAGCAAGGCGTTTGTTCGCGAACAAGCCAACCTCAGTGAGTTTCAGACCCTCACGCAGACGATGTACGGGGCCTCGGTTTTGAACCTCACTCAGGCCGCCGTGTACCTGCCTATCGTGGTCACGCTGGCGAGCCTCGCCACTGGTCTTGCGTTGGCCATGGGGGGAATGGAGCTGCTCGGTAACACCATAGCCATCGGCACGCTGATAGCGTTCATGGCCTACACCCGACACTTCTTCGATCCCATCGAACAGCTCGGCCACTGGTTCGCCGAAATGCAGATGGCGCAGGCTTCTGCCGAGCGGATCCTGAGCCTGATTGAAGCAGATCCCGCGATCAAGGATTCAGCAACGGTAATCAGCGCGCTCCAACAGAATTTGGATGCGCCCGAGCGGATCAACTACGCGCCCGACGGCGGTGCTGCGGAAATCCACGAGATTGATCTGCGCCATGTCGGCTTTGCATACGATCCAGCCAGCCCGGTGCTGACCGACATCAATCTGACGATACGTCGTGGCGAGACCGTCGCCATCGTTGGCCCCACGGGTGGCGGAAAAAGTACTCTGGTCAACGTGATCTGTCGCTTCTACGAACCCACAGTCGGACAGGTGCTCATCGACGGTCTGGACTACCGCAACCGTAGCCTGCACTGGCTGCAGTCCAATCTCGGCATGGTGCTGCAGAACGCCCACGTATTCAGCGGCTCAATTCTGGAGAACATCCGCTACGGAAACCTGGCTGCGAGCGATGATGAAGTGATCGACGCGGCCAAGCTTGCAGGCGCTCACGAATTCATCACGGCTTTAGAAGCAGGCTATGCAACGCAGACCGGCGAAGGTGGTAGCCGAATTTCGGGCGGGCAGAAACAGTTGGTCTCGTTCGCCCGCGCGATTCTGGCCGACCCGCAAATCCTGATCATGGACGAGGCGACGTCATCGGTTGACACGGAAACGGAACGGCACATCCAGCGGGGCATGGTCAACCTACTGGCCGGGCGCATCGCCATCGTGATCGCGCATCGTCTCTCGACGATCCGCAACGCCACCCGCATCGTGGTCGTGGAGGCCGGTCGGATTACCGAGGCTGGCTCTCACGCCGAGTTGATGGCCAAGCGCGGGCATTATTACGACTTGTATACCCAGCAGGGTTTACGCGAGTCGAGCAGGGAGCTAATGGTTCTGCAGCCCAAGCCTGCCTAATCGATGCTTGACCGGCTTCAAGCAAGTTCAGCCGCGTAGGAGGCAGCACTCTCCCCGGCAAGCTTGCCAAACACGATGCACGGTCCGAACGAACCACCGCCCCCGATATAGCGATCACCGTGAAGAGACCCCACCGTCTCTCCGGCAGCGTACAATCCTGAAATCGTGCGTTCGTCTGTTCCGACGACGCAAGCCTCGGCGTTGATTCGCAAGCCGGTACCCGTCCAACACACGATCGCCGGACGCACTTCGACCGCATAAAAAGGTGGTTTCTGGATCGCACGCATTCCAGTGGCAGGGTTTTTGAAAAACGCCGAGTCCTCACCCCGTTCGCAGTCTGCGTTGTAGCGCTCGATCGTGCCGATGAGTGCACCGGGGTGGACCTCGACCTTGCTTGCAAGATCCTCGAGCGTATCGGCCTGCGCAATGGTCCCATCGGCGGATTTCTGCTCCAGGATTTCGTCTACCCAATACGCCTGGGAGACCGGACTACGCCGGGCATCTTTGCGGGCAGCCTCATCGAACACCGCAAACGCCCTACCGCCCTGCCGCTGGATTAGGCCGCCCAGCACGGTATAGGGCGCGGTCTCGTCGGTGAAGCGTCTACCTTCCTGATTGACCAGTATCAGCCATCCAGGCAACAGGACTTCGAGATCGCGGCTGAAACCCGGGGTCACCAGCAACAGCCCCCGATTGTGTCCATCCAGAGCCGCACCTGCCGCCTGGCCAAGCTTGAGCCCATCTCCGCGCGCCATGGGACTGCCGATGTACCAGGACCAGTTGCCGGCAGTCGCGGCGTCCGGATAATGCTCCGCATACATGCCCGGGTTGGCGCCAAATCCACCGGTCGCCATGACCACAGCACCGCAACTCGCTTCATCTGCGCCAATACGAATACCGACGACGCGTCCAGAATCGTCACGCAGCAACTCATCGACCCGCGAGTCCATGACCATGTCGACGCCGCGCGCGGAGCGTTGCGCATCGAGTGCCTGAACAACGGCTTCCCCGCCACCCTCGGGTGGGTGCCCGCGCGGAACCGAACCGACGCCTGACTCGTAAAGGCTGGCCGAGGAGAATTCCACGCCTTGTTCTCGCAACCACTCAAATGTGGGCGCGGACAGCTCGCAGTAGCGCCGTACAACCGAGGGCTCCACCATCCACTGATTGAGGGTCATGTAGTGCTCATACATGGCTTGGGGCGTATCGCCCTCGATCCCAGCTTCGCGTTGAATACTTGTCCCGGCTGCGTAGAAGTGCCCACCACTCAGGCGCGAAGAACCTCCTACCTGTTTATCTGCCTCGACCACCAGCACGCTGGCTCCCGCATCGGCCGCTGAAACCGCGGCGGAAAGCCCGGCTGCACCCGATCCGATCACTATCACATCGTAGTCCCGGCTCATCGCCTTCTCCCGTCACATTGCGTGGCCACTCTGAGGATACCAAAGTGCGCCAGCCCGCAGGTGGCTATTGCATTCTCACGGCCAGCTCAACCCGCAGTACCCCGGATGAGGGTCCAGATAGATTTGATCCATGAGGCACTCGTCTGCATTCTGGCTCAGATGGTGCTTGATCAGAGCCAACGGCGCCTGCAGCGATTGCTCACCACGACGATACCCGGAAATGAGCCCAGCGAACTCCTGGCGGCGGTGGCTATCCAGGCGCTTGTTCAAATCGCCCTGCAGATGCGACAGGACGTTGGCGTGACCGTTGAGCGTGGCTGGTATTGCCAGAGCGTGCATCAGCAACGAACCGTACGCGGCAGCTTTTTCGGCCGGGTCCAGACTGAGATTGCTGAGCAACCGCCCCGCGCCCTGACAATGGGGAACGCTGTGCGCCATCAGCAGGTATTTATACCGGGCGTGGAAGGCAACCAGGCGATCGGCAGAGACGAATTCGGTGTTTCCGAAGCATTCCTGCCAGTGAGCGTAGGCAAACACCCGGGTGACGAAATTCTCCCGCAAAACCGGGTCATGCAGCCTGCCGTTCTCTTCGACCGGCAGAATCGGCAGCGCCGCAACGATGGCTGCCGCATGAGCGCCGCGTCCGTCCGGCATTGGAGCGCCGGCCACTTCAGCGTCGTTGAGCGGATAAATCTTTACCCGAAACAGCCCACAACTGGGAGAATTCTGCATGAACACGTAGCCAGCTACGTCGGTCAAGGTAGTCGCAACAGCCTCGCCGTATTGCGTCAGCGTGTCCGTGACATCCAGTGCCGGATCGTCCACTCCCACAACTCGAGGCCCTCGCAACGTACCGACCAGCCGGATGGGGTGACGCGGCGTACCCATGCCAATCCCCACTTCCGGGCAGATGCCGCGAAACTCGAACAAACCATCGAGCAGAGTGTGCGGAAACGCTGCCCGTGCAGAGCTGCCGTCGTAGCGGACTTCCCTGCCCAGCAGACAGTCACTGATCGCTATCGGTAACGGGGATTGTGGTCGGGCTGGAAGCGCTTCAGCCACGCGTCGCCAGAAAATTCCAGACCGAATCGGCGCCCAGCCCTGCAATATGCTCGCCGAGGCGCCGCCGCCAGAAGGTCTCGTTGCCGAACTCATCGCGCCACGCCCAGGCGCGACGTGTGAAGTGATGGAGCTGGTGTTCGTGAGTGAAGCCCATTGCACCGTGGACCTGATGCGCAATCTCCGCACAAATACCCGCCGCTTCGCCCACGCGCGACTTCGCCGCTGCCACTTCGAGCCCAAATCGGTCGTTGCCGATGGCATCAACGGCCGCATCGGCTGACCGCACGGCCGCCGCTACCTCTGCCGCCAGGACCGCCAGGTTATGCTGAATTGCCTGAAACCGGGCGATGGGTCGGCCGAACTGCTCACGTTCATTGGCATATTGCAGCGCCAGCTCCAGTATCCGCTCGAGGCTACCGGCCGTCTGTACCACTCGCGAGAGGGCCAAGAGCTCGAAACAAGGCTCGTTGAGGGCGAGCGTGGTAGACGCGGCAGAAGACATCCGATCTCTGGGTTCCCCCGCCAAGTTCACCGCCGCAGCAACGGTTTTCGGCTCTCGCAAAACTACACCCTCGCCACCGGCTGGATCAATACCGATCACCAGGTCGGCGTTCCGACCCCACGGAACCTGATGGACCCCAGCGCCGTTCACCAGACCGACGCTGGCAAACTGTTCTGATTGTGACAGCCAGCGATTGGCTAGCAGGCTCTCAGCCAATGGCAGCGGGACGGCGTGGCGCCCGGCAATCTTGAGCACGGCAAATACGTCGGCCAGATCGAATCCGGAATCAAGGCTGGCCAGTTCAGGAAATCCGTTGTCCTTGAGAACTTCCCACAGCGCTGCTGGAAACTCACCAGCCTCAGCGCGATCCAACAGCGGTTTATCGCAGTGATCCGAGAATATTCGTTCGGCGCTGTCGATGAGAATCTGTTGAGTACTCATCAGCGCAACCCCAGGCCGCGAGCTATCACACCGCGAAGAATTTCCCGTGTGCCACCGCGGATGGTGAACGCCGGCGAAAGCAGCAGTGTGTCGGTAAAGGTGTCTCGAAAGCGCCGCAGCCGATCCAGATTGCCACCAGTTTCCTGAGGTGCGGCAAGGCGCGCAATCTCCGGAAGCAACTTTTCAAAGTTGTTGCCTAGTTCCTTCACCAACGCCGCTTCCACCTGGGGGCTCTTCCCCTGTTCGAGCATGCCCGCCACGGAAATCGACATTCGCCGCAGCGTCATGAGATGTGAGGCTATTCGCCCGATGGCATCCGCTTCATGAGGCAACGGCTCGGTGCCAACGGCACGAACCAGCTCGACAAACACTCTGAAAGCAGATAGAAACCGTTCCGGCCCGCTGCGCTCGTAGGCAAGCTCGCTGGTCACCTGTTCCCAGCCGTTACCCGGCTCGCCCACCACCCGGTCCGCGGGAATTAGCACGTCTTCAAACACGACTTCGTTGAAATCTTCGGCCCCGGCGATGTTTTTTATCGGCCGGATCTGGGCGCCATCATTGCGCAGGTCGATGACGAGCTGAGACAAGCCGGCATGGCGGTTTTCAGAAGGTGGTTCGGTCCGAACCAAAGCGATCATAAAATGGTTGCGATGGGCATCCGTGGACCACAGCTTGGTCCCGTTCACGAGCCAACCCTCGGAGACCTTCTTTGCCGTGGTACGCACCGAGGCGAGATCTGAGCCCGTGTTCGGCTCACTCATCCCGATGGAGAAAAAGCTCATCCCGCGGGTAATCGGCGGGATATAGGTTGCCTTTTGCGCATCGGAACCGAAGCGCAACAACAAGCCCCCGCTCTGACGGTCCGCGATCCAATGCGCGCCCACGGGAGCACCCGCGGTAAGCAGTTCCTCGGTAACCACGTAGCGCTCAAAAAAGCTACGTTCGCCGCCGCCATATTCCTTGGGCCACGCCATGCCGATCCACCCTCGTGCCCCGAGCTTGCGCGAGAATTCCGGATCATGGCCCGAGGAAAAGTCCGCATTTGGGTTCTCCAGATGAACTGACTGCGAGGCGAGAAAGCTCCGCACCTCTTCTCGCAATGCATCGGTTTCTTCAGGCAGCTCAATACGATCGAATTGCAACACCAGCGCTGATCACCAATCTGACATGGGACGGCTAAGGTACTAAAGAGCCGCCGGCCATTGCAAACCGCGGGCGGCGTTGTCCATGCACTCCGCCTTGCTTAAACTACGCAGACATACTGGAGGAAAAGAGATGAGCGACAAACCATCCTACCTGGGTCTGCTGAACGCCATTGCCGTGGGCGAGTCACGCGGGTATGAGCTGTTGTCGGCATGGGGAAAGCAAACCAGGACGCCCGAGGTGGCCAAGGTACTGAACCTGGTCGCCATCCGCGAACAAGAGCACGCCGCCGCATTCACAAAACGCCTGTGCGAGCTTGGATATGACGTCCGGGAGAAGTCCAACGATCGCTTCGTCGAACACCTGGAACTTGCGAAATCCGACGCGAGCGATCGCAAAAAGTTTGAGGAGATTCTCGGATACGGAGCTGACTCGCAGGCACAACCGCAACAGGACCAGCTCGGCAATCTGTTCGACGATGAATCCATCGACCCTCAGACCGGCGCCTTGCTCGGTCGCTTCGTCGCCGAGGAACGTGACAGCGGCAGGCGCCTGAAAGCGGCCCACGAGCAGCTGGGCAACCTGCCAGCGGATGAGACTATTTTGCGTGACATCGCCGATCGGCTGGATCGATTAACCAGCGCCCTGGAAGAGCTGAAGACCCTGCGCCGATGAGAGTATGAGTCGTGGCGACCTCGAAGCGGTCTTTCATCCGGTGTTGAGCGAGATCGGCGAGCGATCACGGGTTGCGGAGAGCTTTGTCGACAAAGACCTCTACCGGGTTTACATCGCCACACTGTGGGCAAACGTCGTCCTTGATCCTGCCGAGGTCGGCATCGGCGAGGATGATCTCGAGGACCTCCACGATATCGTGAACAGCCGAGTCGCCGACGTTCTCGGCGCCGACCAGAACGTTCGCGAGTGTTTCAAATTCGTGAACAGCAAATCCGGCGAACGGGCGATGCAGGCGGCGCGGCTCACGCAGAATCACAAAGACCTTCTGCTTTACTTTTCCTCCATGATCCTGGACCCCGATGGCCACAAGCGTTGGATGGAATACGTCAGCGAGAACCCAGGACATTAACCACCACTTCTCGCGCGTCGCGCCGATGTCGGTGCTCCCACAGGTATATACCCTGCCAGGTACCCAACACCATGGCGCCATCCTGCACAGGAATAGACAAACTGGTGGTCGTCAGTGTTGATTTGATGTGCGCGGGCATATCGTCCGGTCCTTCCGCGGTGTGCGTATATAACGCATCGTTTTCGGGCACCAATCGATTCAGCCAGTTCTCGAGGTCGCGCTGTACGTTGGGATCCGCATTCTCCTGAATCAACAAACTGGCCGAGGTGTGTCGAACGAACAGTGTGACCAATCCCTCAACTACGCCGGAACTCTTAACGCATTCGACAACTTTGTGAGTGATTTCATAGAGCCCCTGACGGCCCACGGATAGCTTTAGCGTGTGGTTCATGAACGAAAACCTTGGGCGGAATGAGCCGGTAGCCCCAAGCATACCGAGCCAGCCTGCAAAGGAACAACACCTAGATGCGGCGCTTGCGTGTCCGACAGATCCTGATCGTGCTCGGTCTCCTCATATGCCTCGCGAGCGGGTTACTGCTGGGCGTCGACCACCGCGACCTCCTGCTGATTGGCACCATGTATGTGACCGCGGTCGTTTGTGTCACCGGGCTGGCGTCCAGCCTGTCTTCGCGCACCGGCGCGGCATTGAGCAAGGCACATGCGCATGCGTATTCCGCGCTGGCGTGTGGCATTGTCGTGTTACGTGCGAACGGCCGGATCACGTGGCTCAACGAAGCGCTCTGCATCCTGCTGGGGCGATCAATTCACGAACTTCAAGGCGCCCACTTTCGCGACCTCATGGGCGCAGAGGCCTGGGACAGCCTGCTCGCGGCCAAGGATGAAATTGAGGCCGGACAGCGCGTTGAGATAGCCGGCGCCCTGGCCAGGACGGACGGCAACGCGGCTTGGGTATCAGCATACGCCAGCCCCCTGGGCGATGGCAGCGACCGGCTCGTCGTTCAAGTGGTAGATGTTTCCGCTGACCGTGATCGCCATGCGTCATTGTTGGAGACGGTTACCCGGTATCGTCACGCCGTGGATACCAGCGACAGTCTCATCATCATGATCGATGAACATGGGCGGATCCGCTACGCCAACCCGACGGCGTTAACTGCACTAACCCAAGGCGCGGAGCTTGCGGAAACAAGCATTCTCGATTTCATCGAACCCGGCGACCGTCGCGACTTCGTCGAAACGCTGAAACACGCTCTAGGGGACAGCGAAACGCATGAGCTGACGCCGCTGCATCTGCTTGCACACCAACCAGGCTCAAGTGAAGATTCCAGACTGACCGTGAGGGCCAGGATCGTTGCCCTGCCGGAATCTGGAGCTAGCGCAGGCGCAATCATCAGCTGCCGGATCCTGGATCGTCAGCTCGCTTCCGAGAAACAACTGAGAACCAGCGAGGCGCGATTCTCACGCATATTTCATTCGAGCCCGGATGCGATACTCATTCTGCGCAACGACGATTCGACCATTCTCGACTTTAACGCCGGATTCACCCGGTTGCTGGGATATACCCGGGAAGACGCCATTGGTCGGGGCGAGACGGATCTTGGTCTGTGGGTGCACGCCGTAGAACGCGAACGACTTCTCAAAATGCTCGCGACTGAAAAGGAATGCATCGGTGTCGAAACCAAACTTCGCACGAAAGACGGTACACAGGTATTCGTCGAAATTTCACTTCGCTACATCGAGATAGAAGGCGAACTCTGTGTCCTTTGTATCGGCAGGGATGTGTCGAAACGCGCGCTGGCCGAAGCAGCCCTGCAGGAAAGTCAAGAGAAGTTCGGCAAGGTCTTCAGCCATAGCCCCGATGGAATTGTCATCATCCGCCAAGATGATATGACCATCTGCGACATCAACGACGCTTTCATCGAGGCATCGGGATACACTCGCGACGAACTGGTGGGATCTTCGCTGCAGGAACTCAATGTCCTCGTGGACGAAAGCGCCTTGCCCGCAGCCATCGACATGCTCGTCAAGAACGGCCAGTTCACCAATCTGGAGATGCTCTTTCAGACTCGTTTCGGGCAGCAGATACCGGCGTTGGTATCTGCCACGACACTGGAGGTGGGCGAGGAACCGTGCGTGCTCTGCATCGCAAGAGACATGCGCGATCTGCGCTCTACGGAGGAACAGCTGCGCGTTAGCGAGGAGCGTTTTCGCGGTACCTTCGAAAACGCACCTATCGGCATTCTTCTGCTCGACATGGAGGGTCGCATTTTTCAGGCAAACCGCTTTGCCGTCGAACTGCTCGGCTACGGCGAAGACCTCAAGAAAGATCTGCACGTCTCCCAATTGGTGCCTAGCGACGAGCGTCCCCGATACGAGGCATTGCTGGCACGCTTAGCGAACGGGACAGAAGAAGCGCTGCGCACCGAACAGCGAATGCTTTGCGAAAACGGGCTTGAAATCTGGACGAATATGCACATCGTTCTGCAACGCGCCCAGAATGGCGACGCTGCCTACTGCATTGTCCAGATTGCTGATATCACTGAGATGAAGGTTAACGAGCAGCGTATGGAGCACTTGGCGTTCTACGACATTCTTACCGACCTGGCCAACCGGCGGCTGTTCTACGATCGACTCGCGCATGCCATCGATCAAACGGCCCGCACGCAGCGGCTGGCGGCCTTGCTGTACCTCGACCTCGACCAGTTCAAACGCATCAACGATACCTTGGGGCACGAAGCGGGTGATGTCCTGCTAAGGACGGTGGCTGAGAGATTGACGCAAACCGTACGTAAAGTAGACACTGTTGGCCGGCCTGGTGGAGACGAGTTCACCATTCTGCTCTACGACGTTAACACCCCATCAGACGCTAGCCACGTCGCCGAGAAAATACTCGATGTGCTGCGACGCCCAATCACGATCTCGGGACAACAGCTCGTTGTCACCACGAGCATTGGTATCACCATCGTCCCGACCGACGGCACCAGTCCCACGGTGTTGATGAAGAACGCAGACCTCGCCATGTATCGCGCCAAAGACCGCGGCCGAAACCAATATCAGTTCTACAGCGAGGAGATGAACACCAACGCGGCCCGGCGCTTGCAAACCGAGTTCGAACTCCGCCGGGCGGTCGAGGAAAATGAATTTGAGCTGCACTATCAGCCCATCGTCAGACTATCCGATCAACAGGTGGTCGGGGTCGAGTGTCTCATTCGGTGGCAGCACCCTGATCGAGGCCTGATACTTCCGGGCGAGTTTATCGAAGTCGCAGAAGAGACGGGCGCGATTGTCGATATCGGCAAGTGGGTTATCGAAACCGCCTGTGTAGCCGCAAAACAGTTGGACGATGAAAACCAGATGCCCGTTCGCACTTCGCTGAATATTTCTTCCAGGCAATTTCATGATCCCGAACTGGTTGCCACGATCCGGCGCAGTTTACGTCAGACCGGCCTTAACCCGAATCATCTGGAGCTTGAAATAACCGAGACGATGCTGATGCACAACGTAGAAGCCGCGTCACAAACCTTGCACCAGTTGCACGACCTTGGCTTAAGGCTGGCGATCGACGATTTCGGCACGGGTTACTCATCTTTGAACTACCTGAAAAAATTTCCGATCGACACGATAAAGGTGGATCGCAGCTTCATCATGGACATTCCCAACAACGCCGACGACATGGCAATTACCTCCGCCGTAATCGCCATGGCTCACCGCTTGAACATGGAAGTCGTGGCCGAAGGTGTCGAGACGGCACAACAGCTGGAGTTCCTGCGACAACAGGAATGTGATTACGCACAAGGATTTCTGTTCAGCAAAGCAGTGCCGTTGGACGTTGTGAAGCGAATGTTTGCCCCTAACGTTCGGCTACTGCGGGGTCAGTAGCACCGTAAAACCATGTGTGCGCATCGCCAAACAGCTGCGATGCTCGAGCCGCAACCTCTCGATCGGGGGCGTCCGGCACGAGACGACCTCCATCGTAGCGCCAACCGGACACCGCGCCACCCCTGTGCAATGCAGTAAGCCCGGTACGGGTCAAGAGACCAACGTGATATTCATGTTCGACGGGCACCAAACCTTCCTCGACGCGCAAAAGATCGTTGCCGTATAAGCCCTCATCGTTGGGCAGCCCCAACAACTCGAGCAGCGTGACCCCTACGCTCATGGATGAACCCAGATGGCTTATCCGACGCGGCTCCAGATTGCCAGGGCTGTAGAAAAGCAATGGAACCCGATAACCCTCGACCGGTATCGGGGCATCGCCGCGGATATGCGGTCCGTGATCGGCAACCACGACGAAAAGCGTGTCTTTGAACCAGGCATCGGCGCTGGATTGCTGCAGGAATTCGCCCAACGCCCAATCTGCATACGCGAGCGCATATTCTGAGCGCCGCTCATCGGCGGGAAACGGAATGCGCCCGGCAGGGAAATCGAAGGGTCGGTGGTGGCTAACGGTCAGCGTTGTCAGAAACACCCTGTCGTGCAGCTCGGCGAGCCTCGTCATCTCAGCCCGCACTTTGGCGAACAGAAACTCATCTGCGACCCCCCAACTCGTCTCATATTTCGGGTCCTGAAAATCGTGTCGGCTGGTGAGCTCTGCAAAGCCAATGGCGCGCCAGTACGTGAAAAAGTCTGAAAATCCCGGCCAACCCCCATAGATGAACACATTGTGGAATCCGGCCCTGCCGAGTGCTCTGGGCAGCGCCGGGAGGCGCTCGTAGCCTTCGCGCTGAGTCAGCGAGATTCCCGGCAGCGGCGGAAACCCGTTCAGCAACGCCTCGAGACCTCTGGTGGTCCGCGAGCCGGTCGCGTAAATCTGGTCGAAGTAAACGCTCCGCGCCGTCAACTCAGACAATCGCGGCATGTATTGGGCCCGCAATTCTGGCTGCATCCAGACGTCGCCGGCGAACGATTCTTCAACGATCATGACCACGTGTTTAACCGCCAGCGGCACGGACACCGATTGGCTCGGGCTGCCACTGATCGAAGGTGCCGGTGCATGCTCGGGGCTCCAGTACAGGCCATGCCAGAGGGCTACATCGCTGGTGGCCGCCTTCGAGAGGCCCAGATAGCCGTTGCTGGCCATCTGATTGATTCGCCTGGAACTGCTGAAATCCCACGGCCGCGCCAGCAACAGCGTTGCCGCGCAGGCGACAACGGTTAAAATCATGAGAGATTGGGAGCGCCGGCTCAATGAGTGAGGAACCCCGCTTACAACGAATCGATACGCTCCGAATACGACCGCGAGGGCCGGTATCACGAACAGGCTCAGGAAGAACTGTTCTTCCAGAAAAGTGACCACTTCGCGCGGGAACGACACGTAGTGAAACACCAGCCGGTTGAGACGGCTCTCAAACTCTATCCAGAAAAACAGTTCCGCCACTGTCGCTATCAATACCACCACGATGAGCACGAGCAGCAGCATGCGCCCGGCTTTGACGTTGATCAGCAGCGCCAACGCCAAAGGCCCGCTCAACAGAGCAAGCGCCAGCAAATCCTGATAACCACCGATGACGAACGCCCACCAGATATCCGCCGACTGGAGATGCGCGTCAACCCGCAACTCCCAGGCGATAACCATGCGTACCAGCAATCCCAGCAGCAACACCAGCAGCGCCCAGCGCTTCGCCATCGACTTCATTGACCGTCTGGTTCCGCCAGATAAGACAACAGCACCGGGAGCACAAAAACCGTAAACAGCAGCAGCAGCGCAACCGCCGTGCTGAGCAGCACGCCGATGGACGCGGTGCCCTGATGAGGTGACAGCGCCAGCGCCGCAAACGTGCCGATGGTGGTCAGGGTCGACAGCATGACGGCCCGGGGGGTACTCGAGTGCATGAGATGACTGACATCACCACCGCGATGAAAACGATCCACCACATGGATGCCGTTATCCACACCGAGCCCGAAAATCAGCGGCAGAACGAGAATGTTCGCCATGTTCAGTGGCATGTTCATCAGTACGCCCGCCGCGATCGTGAACAGTGCAGCCAATGCCAGCGGAACCAGAATGAGCAGCCCATCGCGCAGGTTGCGAAACGTGAGGAACAACACCGCCAGTATGGCGATCGTCGCAAACGCCAACGCCTGCCGATAAGAATTGATAACAATATCACCAACGCCCCACTCAATGACCGCCCGGCCAGTCGCTACAGGAGCAACTTCACGTACGCTCTCAACGAATTCGCTCAGCGCCTCAACCTGCGCAACATTTTCAGCCGGAGTAACCACGGTCAGATAGTCACCGTGATCACTCACGAGACGTTGGCGGATGCTCTTGGGTAAATCTTCAAACTCAATCGAATCAACATAGAGCGCGTCGCGGAGCCATTCGAGCTCTTCGAGCAGGTTCGAGATCACACCGGTTTGCCAGATCAACAGCGTCTGCGGCGAACGCTGCTGCAGCTTGCGAAGCACCGTCGCCAGCCGATCCAAACCCGGCGTTGCCACAGGCCCATCCAGCGCCTCTACAAGCTCACCGAGTACAGCCGCCAAATCACTCGCAGACGGTGGATCAGATGTCCGGACCGGCTCGAGAGCACTCCACAACAGCTCCTGAAGATCCTCGAGAACGAAGAGCTTGTCGTCTTGATCGTCGGGCACGTAGTCCCAGGGCGAGGTCACGGAATCAACGGTAGCAAGGGCAACGAGCGCCTCTTTATCAACCTCGCCCGGTGACATGATTGTCAACGCATAGTCGGTGGCGATATCGTTCGCTTGAAGAATGCGCAACATCTGCATCGATTCCGCAGCGGGATTCTTCAATGCCAGCACGCTGTAGTCGAAATGCGTCCTTGTTGCAACGAGCCCGGCGAGCACCACCAGCACGCCCAGCCCGCCCAGTACCAGACCCCGATGACGAATCAGATATGCTACCAGCCGATCTCCCGTCGGCAGGTTTACCACGTGCGGTCGAATGCTGCCGACGACCGCATACAGCGCCGGCAGCAGCGTAAAGGTGAGAAATGCCGCAATGACCATGCCCCCGGCCGAGATTATCCCGAGATCGGCCAGGCCTTTGTAATCGGTCGGATAGAAGGCCAGAAACCCAAACGCCGTGGTAATCGTGCAGATGGCGATCGCCCCGCCGACGCTACCCGTGGTCGACACCAGGGCTTGGACGACATCCCCACCGCCGACATTGATGGCCTCTTGAAATCGCAACGAGTAGTGCACGGCAAAATCCACCCCCAGGCCGAAGAACATCACCAGAAAGACAATGGAGAGCGTGTTGTATTCCCCTACTGTGAGCATGGCGTAAGCGGAGGTCCAGACAACCCCGAAGAAGAGAAGCAGAAACGTCGCCATAATGATCTTGGCCGAGCGCACGCCTAGAACCAGCACCGCCGTCAACAGAATGACCGCCACCCACCCTGCGATCTGCACGCCCGCCAGAACAGCCTCGATCTCCTCATGGGCGAGCGCAATCTCGCCGGTAATGCGCACCGAGATTCCTTCGACCGCGGGCAATCTGGCTATGAGGGACCGCAATCGACTCATGATCTCCGAATTCGGCAGCGACTCGCCAAAATTCGCCTGCCCTTTCAGAAGGATCAGGCGATGTTGAACGTCATCGACTTCGAAGAATTCGTCCGTCCACGAAACCGCAGGGTCACGCCCATCGATCACCGCCTCACCTGACTCGGCCAGCAGTCGCACGATGGTTGCAAATCCAGCCCCGGGCTCATTCTCGACCGCATCGGCGACCAGGCTCAATACCCCGCGCAGGCTCGGATCCTCTGCCACAGCCGTGAGCATCGGTTGTGCTTCGGCCAGGCGATCGGCCATGTCATCGAGCTCGTCTAAATCCAGATACAAGAACGCATGGCGGCGGAAAAACGGATCATTCTGCGGCGCGGATATTGCGCGGAAGAATGCGTCCTGCTCACGCAATCTGGACTCGACCCGGCTCGTCATCTGCTCCACAGCCTGAAAGGAAGTTCCGGAGACAACGACCACCGCGGTTTCCACGAGATCGGGAAATCGCTCTTTGTACGCGTCGAAATCATCCCGCCAGGATCCTTCCTGCCGAATCAGATCGCTGAGATTGGAGTTCATCTGAAAACGATCCACAGCCACCCACCCGAGCAAGACCGTCACCACGCTCAGCAGCGACAAAGTCAGCCACGGATGCCTCGCAACCATGGCGACCCAGCGCTCCAGGGGTGATATCAGCCAGCGACTAGCCATTGCCGGGTCCTTTACTCTTCGTCGTCAAACTCGTCGAAAAAGTCATCCATGGGCGGATCCCCATCGAAGATGAGGAACTTTCGGCGCTGGTAGTACGCTTCCCGGGTGAACGCATACGGATCCAGGGCAGAAGCATCTCGCTCATCTGTCGCGCTGAGCACCTCGGCACGGGCGTTGATCACGTCCAGACACCCCACCCACCACGTGTACACGCTGCCCAGGATGAGTCGCGGCAACGCGGCATTGATCATCGCCGTTGGCACGTCACGATTTGACGAAGGTCCGATGAAAGGAAGGTAGACATAGCGGGTCCGGGTGATTCCAGCAACGGCCAGCGTCTGACCCAAATCCTCTTCCTGGTGGACGAGCCCGTTCACTCCGGCAACATCCAGCAACCCACCGATCCCGACCGTGCTGTTGATCAACACCCGCGCCAGATCGGTACCGGCAGATCTGGGTTTGCCCTGCAACAATCCGTTCAAGGCACTGTCAATTTCGCGCAGATTCGAAAAAAAATTTCCCACACCCGCGCGAAACCAGCGCGGAGTGACTTTCTGGTAGCCACGGGCGACGGGCACCAACGCCTTTCTATCGACCCAGTCCGAAGCCTTATCGATCGGTCGATTCACGGATTCGTAAGGATCGTAGACAGCGTACTCCGGGCCCTCGAGCGAGGCACACCCGGACATCAGCATGACGCCCAGGATTGCCAGGGTTCTAGTCGTCTGCATCTCCCGCTCTGCGATCGGCAATATTTTCGCGAATGTGGGACAAGAGTTGCTCATACCCTTCGATCTTGATCACGCTATTGTAATCGGCTCGCCGCAGAGACAGGTCGCTGACACCATCGGCAACCACGTTGAAAACCTTTTCACCACGGAAATAGTAATCCAAGGTCACCCGTTCGCCGTCGGATTTCTGCAGTTCCGTTTTCACTACCCAACCGCGGCGTGCGAAATCTGTGCTCTGGCGATGAAACGACTGGCCGGAAAAACTCTCGAAGCGATCAGCATACGTTGCGACGATGAGCTCTTCGAGCAGCATGGAAAAAGCGTGTTGCGATCCGTCATCCAACGTCTTCCAGGTGCGTCCGAGACTGATTCTGGAGATCGTGGGCACGTCAAACAATTCACGCACTACCGGTGCCAGCCTGACCACCCGGCCATCGAACGCGTGCCCCGACTGCATGACCTCGAGCAGCAAGGCGTGAAAGCGATCGATCCGTAGGGATACCTCTTCGGCTGCCACCTCGGCGCTGGCATTTACCCCCCCAACCCAGAGCACCACAATCGCAAACACGGCGACCCGGGAAAGCTGGCGCAAATGCAATCTCATTGTATGAACACCAGGCTGATCCATGGTATGTAGGTAATCAACAACAGGGCTATCAACAACACGACCATGAACGGCCAGCTGGCCAGGTACAGCTCATGCAGAGGCTTGTTGAATCTGTAGCTCGCAATGAAAAGGTTCATGCCAATGGGCGGCGTGAAATAGCCGATCTGCATGTTGGCCAGAAAGATGATGCCCAGATGCACCGGGTGGATGCCGTAGCCAACGGCCACCGGCAGTATCAGGGGCACGACAATGACCAGGGCCGAAAAGATGTCAAGCATGGCGCCAAGTGCCAAGAGCATGACGTTGAGCACCAACAGAAATCCAAGCTTGCTCTGAATGTGAGTCTGCGTGAACTCGAAGAGCTTCTGAGGAACCTCGGCGTCGACCAAAAAGTTAGCGAACGCTAAAGCCACACCCAGGACCAGCAGTATGCCGCCCACCATGACCATCGAGTTCAGCATTACTTTGGGTAGCTCGCGCCAGCGCACCTCACGATAGAGAACCACCTCGGCAATGGTCACGTAAAACGCTGTGACGGCCGCCGCCTCGGACACGGCGAAATAGCCGGAGTAGATTCCGCCCAGAACGATGATCGGCAGCGGCAACTCCCAACGTGCCGCCTTGATCGCGGCCCACAAGCGCCTGCGCGAAAACGCAATCCGGGGAATTTTTCCACCCCGATGCCGCCACAGCGTCCACACAATGAGCAGCGCCAGCATCAACAGCATTGGCAACACGCCAGCGGCAAAGAGCTCAAAGATGGTAAACGGCTCGCCTACGTTGAGCTGCTGGGCAACGATCCCGTATAGAATGAGAGGCACCGATGGAACCAACAGAAGACCGAGGCTTCCCGATGTCGTCACCAACCCCAAGCTAAATTTTTCCGTGTAACCCGATTGGACGAGTGCGGGCAGCAACAAGGCACCCAACGCAACAATGGTTACGCCGGACGCACCCGTGAGCGCGGTAAACGCCGCACAGGCAAGGAACCCCACCATGGCAAGGCCGCTAGGCAGCCAGCCAAAGAGGCTCTGCACGAGATCGACGAGACGCTTGGAGGTTTTTGCCTCGGCAAGCAGATAGCCGCTGTACGTGAACAACGGCAGAACTATCAACAACGGCGTATCCACAATTCGATACACCTCGAGGGCAACCACGGCGAGGTCGATATCCGCGGACAGAAACCCAAGCATGGCCGCGGCCATCACGACGGCGAAGAGCGGTGCACCCGCCAGTGCAGCGACAACAACCAAGATTATTCCAACCCAGATCATGCTGGCCTGAACGCGTGCAGGAAATACCGCAGGCACATTACGCCAGCACCAACAGGCATGATTGCTTCACACAGCCAGGCAGGCACCTGGGCAAATGCCATGATCTGATATTCGTAGTCCACCTGCACGAAGCGGAAGCTGTGCCATGCGAAGACCCCGCAGACGACGCAGGTGAAAACGCTGCCGAAACGGCGTATGTGCTTGCGCCCGGAAACATCAAGAAACTGCGAGACGAGGTCCATACGGATATGTGAGTCGTCACGCGACGCCACCATCGCGCCGAGCAGCGTGATCCATAGCACCCCGACGCGTACCAGCGAATCACCCCAGAGAATTCCCGTGTCGAAGAAATTGCGGGCGATCACCTGATAGGCGGCGAGAAAGATCATCACCGCGAGCATGCCAACCAGCAACCCGCTCTCCACGAGCCGCAGATAGCGGCACAGCGTTTCAATCAATGCTTTCTCGATACGCTGTCAGATTTTCAATCAGCGCCTCGTACAAGGATTCGGAGACGATGCCGGCATTAACCAGATCAAGCGAGGCTTGATCGGCATAGGCCTGCCATTCGAGAACCTCACGTTTCTCAGGCACGTTCCAGGCAAGTCCTTGAGCCTGCAGGACTTCCACCGAACGCTCGTGGTCCTTGCGGTTGCGTTCATTGACGTCACGCACGAGTTTGCCCATCACATCGTGCACGAATGCCTGGTCTTGCGCGGAGATCTTGGAAAACTGACGCCCGTTGATGACGAAGGTCCCATAAATGTACATAAACGGAAGATCGAGCACATGCTCGAGCTGCGTATGCCATTGCAATGCGATGGCCGCCACCGGAGGCACCGCGACGCCGTTTATCAACCCCGTCTGCAAGCCGCTCAGCACATCTGCAATGCTCAGCGGAATAGGCGCAATGCCGAACGATACGAGCGTGCGCTTTGCGCCCTCATCTCCATCCGGCACCCAGACCTTCTGCGCTCGCACGTCGGCGACGCTGCTCACCAGAACCTGCGACATGGCGTAGGCAAACCCTACTTCTGCGAAACCGAATGCGACAAAGCCACGCTCCTCGAGGCCATCTATGAGCACCGGATCCATTATTTTGCGAACATAGTCGACCTCGTCCAGCGAGCGAAACAACATGGGCATGTTATAGAGCTGGATGTCGGTATAGGTCTGCTCCAGAGCACCCACCGTCATCACGGCGCCATGCAACTGACCAAGCCGGATCTTGCGAATGACCACCTTGTCGTCGCCCATCACCCCGCCAGGGTAGAACTTGAACGTCACTCGGCCTTCGGTATGGTCCGTAATGTCTGCAGCCGCTTTCCGCAACGAGCGCATCCACAGCGAGCCGTCGGGAGATACCGTGGCAATCTTGAACACCACCGCATGAGCGTTGCCCAGGACATTGGCAAACAGCAAAAAAGTGAGCACAGAGACAACGACAACTCGTCTAGAAATACGCATCAGCTGATTCCAGGAGCACAGCGGCCTGCTGCCGCGCAACAACATTCATTAAAGTTAGACCGGGCACCAATGGGTCCGTTGCAAGTACTTCATTTAGCAACTGATCGTGCAACTCCCGGTCGAAAACCAACCGGGCGTACTGCTCGGCGAACATTACCTTGGTCAGCATATGCCGACCGTCCGACAAAGCCAGAGCTCGCTCGAAATGTCTGCGTCCGAGTTCGGGCTTGCCGCCAAGCCCCGGCGGCAACAGCGTTTCGAACACTCCCATATACAGGTGGGCGCCGCCATGGTCGAATGCTTCGTCGAGTTCGATGACCCTCGACATCAGTGCCTTTACCCGGCCGAGCTCCGCGATCGCCGCAAAATCCTCCGAATGAGCCTGAATCCAACCGGCCCAGCTGGTCCCCAACCGATATATCAGTGGTACATGCCGTGGCTTGAGCCCCGAAAGCCAAGCTTCATAGTCGGAGTATTTGCGCACACGTAGCCCACACGCATCCGCAATGCCCTTGCAGACGGCCTTTTCCGCGAACCCGAGCGCTTTGTCGTGCATCATTGCGCTGCGCTCGGGTTCAGCGACGAACGCCGCGGCGTAGGCAGAGTTCAACATCGCCGCCTGGCTCAACAAACTCACGCTATCGGGCGATTGAGCGAGCAGCCCATCGATCAATATCAGGTAGGCGGGGGCGCCATCACGGACCATGTCAAGATCCGGGTTGTCGAGGATGGCCGTCGCAAGGTTTTCAGCCAGGCTCTCGGTGACCGACGACATCACGCTGCTGCAGGCGCCAATAAACACCACGCCCAACAACGCGATCGCTTTGCAGGCTTTTTCGAGCAATCGTTGCTGCTCGCTTAAGAATCTTACCCATCTCATCGATGAAGAATGCACAACATACGCCACCACTATCTCTGCGTCGGAAACGTCAAAGAGGCGCATTTAAGCCATGAGCGGCGTGCAAATCAATGCGGCAGATCAATCCGCACCTGAGACACGGGCGCTAACGGCCTCATAAACTTCTACCAGGGGCGGGCGCTGGCGGTATCCGGGCACCGCGAACTTCAACGCAACCTGGCCATTTCTTTGAATGTAGATTATGCCCGGGTACGGAATGCCGTAGCCTTGATGGCCTGGCTCGTATTCGGCGTTTTTGACCCCGTAGGCATCCACGTGCCTGGTATTTTCATCCTGCAACAATGGATACCCTAGATTTTCCGACTCATGAAACTGGGCGAGCAGCAAGCGCTCGTCATATGTCATGGCAGCCACTTGAACACCGATCTCGGCAAATCTATCGCGCCACTGCGCCAATTGGACCAATTGGCGTTTGCAGAAGGGTCACCAATCTGCCGAACGACTGAGAAACAACAAAAGGCCCCGCTCGCCGGACAGGTTTTTCAGGGTCCGCAACGTTCCCGCTTGATCGTATGCTTCCAACCCCGGCAGCTGGCTGCCGATCTGCGGGCCCCACTGGGCGGCGTAGTCGTCCGCGGTCGCCGCGCTGGATGCCAATAGCGTCCCGATCAGCAAGCCCGCCATCACGAACAGTTGTCGTATGCGAGTGCCCGCCGGCAACCAGCTGCTCATCAATCCACCTCCTCAGTGAGCCTCGTTTTTTTTCAACCCTTCTACGGGCAGCAACACGATTTCCTGAAGCCCCAGCTTCTTCACATCGCCGGCGATCGCCCGGATAAACTCCTCGTCGCTGTCCTGGAATGCACCTGCCACCAGCTTTGCCGTCTGACCAGCGAGACGCCGGCAGCGGACCTCGGCGAGGCGCTCGACCCTTGAGATGACCTTGGGCTTCAATTTCAATGCACCGGCGTGTGAGCGAAACCGCATCACATCGAGCTGCTTTTCAAGGTTCGCCCCCAGGCGGTCGAGAAACCATCCTCTGGTTTTGTTGCTCTGAGACAACGCCGGGCGCAAAAGTTCCAGATGATTAATGCTATGGCGCACCCAGCGGTGGGCTCGCTGCAGCCGCTTGGAGTTGTGCGGCTGCTCGAGGAGACGCTCGCCGAGGCGACGGGACTTGCCATACGCGCGCCCGATACCGTGCTCGATCAGATCGTAATCCTGAACCTTGCGCAGCAGCGCATAGTCGCGCCAGCATTCTGACTCGTCTTGATACAGACAACTTAGACGGTCGCCGTCCGCGGTCACAGACGGGGCCTGCAATTCGACCACCCCTTTGCACGCAAGCTCTACCGCGGTTGCGAGTTGCGAATCATCGACCTTGGCGAGAAGCTGTTGTGCGGCACGCTCGACCCATCGTTTTCCAACCGGCAGCAAGCGCTGGGTCTCCCTGAGCCTCTCGACGCCGGAACGGTACGGGGCCTTACCCACGGACCAATGCATCATCTGCCACAGAGACAGCAACCGTTCGGTGTTGCGCCGCAGCTGGCGGACGTCTTTTGCCGAGAACATCCCTGTTGCGGGGGCGTCACCGTCATTTTTTTCGGCCAGGGCCAACCTCTGCAGGCAATCCGTATTCGCCTGCAGTGCATAACTTACGATGTAGTCAGCGAACTGCATTCGCCCGTACATTTCAACGAATCTCCACAAAATCCAAGCTGCCCCGATGCGGCATCTACAGCCGATAGTCGATCCCCGACGCAACTGCCCATCCTACAAGTAGGGCCGTGAGCGAGTCCATAGTCGTCTGCTACACTGATTTTCCGCATTTTCGCGCCGAGGCCACCATGTCTGATTCCCAGCTGGTCCTGATCGAAAAGTCGTCAGGCATCGCGACCGTCACGCTCAACCGCCCCGAAGCCCTGAACGCTCTATCGGCTGCATTGCGCAACCGCATTGCGGAGGTTTTCACGGAGCTTGCCAACGATTCAGAGATCGAGGTGGTGATCCTCACGGGCGCTGGCCGGGCTTTCACGGTCGGGCTCGATCTGAAGGAACTCGGTGGGGAAATAGCGCCAACCGCGGCATCAGCCAGCGATCTCAGTGCCGCGCTTGGGGCATTGGATCAGCCCGTCATCGGAGCAGTCAACGGATTTGCCATTACCGGAGGTTTCGAGCTGGCATTGATGTGCGACTTTCTCATCGCCTCCACCGAGGCGAAGTTTGCGGACACCCACGCCAGGGTCGGGGTGGTGCCGGGTTGGGGACTGTCCCAACGCCTGCCGCGGCTGATCGGGATCAATCGGGCCAAGGAGCTATCACTGTCGGGTAACTACCTGGATGCGGAAACCGCCTGCGCCTGGGGATTGGTCAACCGTGTGGTGGAGCCCGCGGCCCTGCTGCCTACGTGCCGCCAGCTAGCCGAAGACATCCTGAGCACAGACCTTCAAACCCGTCGAGAGATCAAGCGCATCATGGATGAGGGATGGCATGCGAGCCTTGCCGAAGGCCTGGAGATCGAGCACCAGGCGAGCACCGTGCATGGGCGCACGCATGTGCGGCCAGAAAAGGTCGCCGCTCGCAGAGCGGCCATTCAATCCCGCGGCCGCGAGCAGAGTTCCTAGCTCGCACCCGAGCAGGTGCCCGCCCCGGACGCCGGACCCGGTCCCCGGACCCGGTCGCCG